>PVBE011184217.1_pt1 | contig 13447 bp, 10 predicted proteins | sample 1631181 | NCBI WGS metagenome assembly PVBE01 (sample SAMN08397723, study PRJNA350692) | Marine metagenome, whole genome shotgun sequencing project. | isolation source: water | place: Pacific Ocean | collected 2012-04 | reverse complement strand
GTTATCTTCGGCATCGTCGCCATCTTCGCCGATGTGTTGGCGACCCACGATCCGTTGACCATCCTCTTCGATTCTAAGGGTCGTCTGGCGGCCAGCCTGCCTCTTTCTTCCGACCACTATCTGGGAACCACAAGTCTGGGTCGAGACATTTATTCTCAACTCGTCCACGGCACGCGAAGCGCGCTCATCATCGGCATCACCGCGGCCATCGTGGTCGTCCTGATCGGGACCATGGTCGGCCTCGTTTCGGGCTATTTCGGAGGCTTGATCGACGTCGTCCTCATGCGTGCCGCCGACATCGCGTTGGGAATCCCGTTCCTGCCCTTCGTCATCGTCCTCGCCTCGTTTCTCGAGCCCAGCATGTGGAACGTTGTGTTGGCCATGGCATTGCTGGTCTGGCCGACCACCGGACGTGTCATCCGCAGCCAAGTGCTCACCCTGCGCGAACGCACCTTCGTGGAGGCGGCCAGGGTGACGGGGTCGAGCCAGGCACGGATCTTGTTCGTGCATGTGGCGCCCAACATCATGCCGCTTTCCTTCGTCTATGGCTCGATCGCCATCGGCTGGGCGATTCTTACCGAGGCGAGCATCTCATTCCTCGGATTCGGAGCCACGGACACGGTTTCCTGGGGATACATGCTTCAGGACGCCTATCTCTCTCAGGCCCTGTCGCGCGGCTGGTTCCACTGGTTCGTGCCACCCGGCATCTGCATCATCTTGGTGGTCGTCGCCGGCTTCTTCGTCAGCCGCGGTTTCGAGGAAATCTTCTTCCCTCGGCTCAGGGAGTAGACCGTTGACCGTTCTCTCGGTGCAGGATCTGCAGGTTCACTACATGACCGATCGTGGCGTCGTCCACGCCGTCGAACGGGCAAGCCTGGACGTGCCCGAGGGCCAGGTGGTGGGGGTGGTCGGCGAGTCCGGTTGTGGCAAGACCACCCTAGCCCGGGCGATCATTCGGGTGATGGAAAAGAACGCCCGCATTGTCGGCGGGCGAATGCTGTTCGGCGACAAGGATCTGGTCCGCTTGAGCGAGGCCGAAATTACAAAACATCGGTGGCGCGATATCGCCTTCATTCCGCAGAGCGCCATGAACTCGCTGGACCCGGTCTATCGCGTTGGCGCGCAACTCGTCGAGGTCCTGGTGGATCGCGGTGGTCTGGACAAGGGCAAGGCGAGTGATCGGGCGGAGGAGCTTTTTGACATGGTTGGCCTGGACGGCCAACGTCTGCGCGACTATCCCCACCAGTTCAGTGGCGGCATGCGCCAGCGCGCCGCCATCGCCCTGGCCATTGCCCTCGACCCCAAGTTGGTGATTGCCGACGAACCGGTGACGGCCCTCGACGTGATCGTCCAGCGCCAGGTTCTGGACGTTTTCAAATCCCTTCAGAACCGCCTCGGCGTATCAGTGATCCTGATTACCCACGACATCAGCGTCATCGCCTATACCAGCGACCGAGTGGTCGTCATGTACGCCGGCGAGGTCGTCGAATCCGGCCCCACGGACAAGGTTTTGACGGCACCCGCCCATCCCTACACGATGGGGCTTTGCAAAGCCTTTCCGGACCTTCAGGGAAGCGGCGGCACCCTGGTTCCGATAGAGGGCAGCCCGCCCGACCTTCTCGATCCGCCGGTCGGATGCCGGTTCGCCGAACGCTGTCCGTTCGCACAACCGGTGTGTGACGAGGCCGGACTCGTGCTGGAGGAGGTGGCGCCGGGACATCGGGCCGCCTGCCGGCGGCTGTCAGAGGCCGATACCTTGCGCAGCCAAGCCGGGGAGGTTGATACGTGGCAACGCTCGTAGAGGCCTGTAACCTGAAGAAACACTTCCCGGCGGCGCGTGGCCTGTGGGACATGGTGCGGGGCCGTCAGCCGGTGGTGCGGGCCGTCGATGGGCTCGATTTCACCATCGAAGAGGGCGAGAACGTCGGGCTGCTCGGCGAATCCGGTTGCGGCAAGACCACCACCGGCCGCTTGATGCTGCGACTTATACCGCCCACCGAGGGCTCGCTTGCCTTCGATGGCAAGGATATCGCCGAACTGGAAGGCGAGGACCTGCGACACTTCCGTCAGGTGGCCCAACTGGTGTTCCAGAATCCGTTCGACGCCCTGAACCCGCGCTTCACCATCGACCGCTCGCTTCGCGAGCCGCTGGTCAACGCCAAGATCGACCGGGAAGAGCACGAGGAACGCATGCGGATCGCCATGCGACGGGTCCACCTGCCGGACGTGGAACAATACACCGGGCGTTATCCTCACCAGCTTTCGGGCGGTCAGCTGCAGCGGGTGGTCCTGGCCCGTGCCTTGATCCTGGAGCCCCGTTTCGTGGTTGCCGACGAGCCGGTGTCCATGCTTGATGTCAGCGTTCGCGCCGGCATCCTCAACGTCATGCGCGAGGTGCATGACCAGATGGGGCTGACGGCGGTTTACATTTCCCACGACTTCGCCCTGGTCCGTTACGTCTGCAGCCGCACCATCGTCATGTATCTCGGCAAGGTGGTCGAGGACGGCCCGTCGGAAGATGTGGTACGCGATCCCCAGCACCCCTACACCAAGGCCCTGGTACAGGCCGTTCCGGTTCCCCGGGTCGATCAGTCCCACGATCCGCTGCCCATTATCGGCGGTCTGTCCGATGTCCAGGAAACGCCGTCAGGTTGCCATTTTCGGGATCGCTGCCCGTTCGCCTTCGCCCGCTGCACCGATGAGGAACCGCCGATCCAGGAGATCGCGCCCGGCCGCCGGGCGGCCTGCCACCTACTCGACTAGTCTCACCTTGTTGACACCAAAGGGCTAATTCCACGCGTCGAGGGGGCGCGTCGCCTTTTCGATCCAGGCCGCCGTCTCGTCGTCCACAAGCGGAGCGACGGTTTCGAGGACCCACCGGTGATAGCGGTCGAGCCAGTCTGCCTCCTCGGCTGTCAGCAGGGCCGGCTCCACCAGGTGGGCGTCGATCGGCACCACGGTCAGGGTTTCGAAGGCCAGGAACGGCAACTCCGCGTCGGACGGATCGGCGCTGGGCAGTGCGACAATCAGGTTCTCGATACGGACACCAAAGGCACCGCTCTCATAATATCCGGGTTCATTGGAAACGATCATTCCCGGCCCGAAAGGCGCCGAATTCGGCGCCTTGGAGATCGACTGGGGCCCCTCGTGGACATTGAGGAAGCTGCCCACGCCGTGCCCTGTCCCGTGATTGAAGTCCAGTCCGACCTCCCACAACGAGCGCCGCGCCACGCCGTCCAGGTGTCCGCCTCGCGTGCCGCGGGGAAAACGGGTGGTGGCAAGCGCGATGTGAGATTTGAGAACGCGGGTGAGGCGATCGCGCATCTCCGCCGTCGGGTCGCCAACCGCGATGGTGCGGGTGACGTCCGTGGTGCCGTCCATATACTGACCACCCGAATCGCAGAGGTACAGATCGCCCCGGCGGATGCTGCGGTCGCTTTCGGCGGTTGGCCGATAGTGGGGAAGTGCCGCGTTGGGGCCGCTTCCCGATATGGTGGAGAAACTCGGCTCGACGAACAGCTCTACCTCGCTGCGCAGTTGGTCGAGCCGGTTTGCCGCCTCCAGTTCGGTGAGCCGGCCCTTGGGTGCCTCCCGGTTCATCCAGGCCAGGAAACGCGCCATCGCGGCGCCGTCGCGGCGGTGGGCATTGCGCGCGCCGGCAATTTCCACGTCGTTCTTTTCCGCTTTGGGACGGGCGCAGGGATCAAGAGCGTAGACGATGGTTGCACCGCTTCGGCGCAGACGCTCGACGACCCCGGCGGCGACGCCAAGTTCGCGTTCCAGCGCCGGTCCGCCGGCACCTGAATCGACCTGCACCGTGGTCGCGCTTCGGCCCAGGGCTTCAAGGGCATCGCCGAATCGGCCCGGCGCGTGGATCGTGGCCTCGGCCGCCAGGTGACGCCCCGCCGCCGGGGTCAGTTTGCGCGGGTCGATGAACAGCTCGACCGCGCCGTCCCGGCGGACAATCGCCCATGATAGCGGTAGTGGCGAGCGGGGCACGTCGCTGCCCCGGATGTTGAGGAGCCAGGCAATGGAATCGGGGGCCGTCACGACGGCGGCGTCGACGCCGCTATGGGCCAAGTCGGTGGCAACACGGGTCCGCTTGTCAGTCGATGCAACGCCCGCGTGGCGCAACTCGTGAGGGACAACCGGCCCGATTGGCAGTGCCGGTTGACCCCGCCAGACCGCATCGAGGGGATTGTCCGCTACTGCTTCCGGGGTGCCCGCTGCCCGCCGCGCCCCTTCGGCGTAGGCCTGTATCTGGCGCTCGGTATGAAGCCACGGATCGTAACCCAGGCGTCCGCCCTCGGGCAGGTTGGCGGCGATCCACGCGGCCGGTGGATCGTCGGAGAGGTCCAGCGACTCGAAGAGATCGGGGTCCATCTGGGCACGCACCTGAAGGGTGTAGCGGCCGTCGACGAAGATGACGGCACGCTGCTCCAGGACTACGACCAGGCCGGCCGATCCGGTGAAGCCGGTGAGCCATCGCATGCGGTCGACCCGGGCCGGTACGTACTCGCTCTGATAGGCGTCGCCGCGCGGCACCAAGAAGCCGTTCAGACCCCGTCGCTCGATCTCACGGCGCAGGTCGGCCAGGCGGTCGGCCGGTGCCGGCCCCGGTCCGAAGCCCGGATCGGCGACGGCGGCAATCTCGTCCTTGAGTGCTGCCAATTGGCGCCTCAGCGCATCGTCAGCCTCGGGGGCGATCAGTTCGATCCATGTTTCCGTGGCGCGGCCGGCCAGGGCCGAGACCACGCCGGCGATGATGTCGCGTACCGCGTCGACGCCGATTGCCAGTTCGATGGCGCGAAGGCTCGCCGCCAACGCGTCGTCGCCCTGGTATGCCTCCGCCATCGAACTTCCTCCTGCTGGGTCGTCGATCGTCAACGCTAGGTGGGGCGGGGGGGGTGTCAAACGGCCTGTAGCGGCGCCATGTACGAGTTTTCCCGCTCGGCATCATCGGCTACACTCATCCTCCGGGACTGCGTAAAAAAAATTGGCACCCGGCTTGTGCCTGACCGGGATGAATGCAGGGAGGTAACCATGGAATTGGAATTACGGGGAAAGAAGGCCATCATCACGGGCGGCACCCGGGGAATCGGGCGCGCCATTGCCGAGGGGTTCGCCGCCGAGGGATGCGACGTCGGGATCTGCGCCCGCGATGCCGAGCAGGTGACGGCCACGGTGGCGGCCCTCAAGGGGCGCGGCGTCAACGCCGCCGGCGGCGCCTTTGACGTTGCGGACGCAGACGCCCTGCGCGCCTGGGTCGACGAAATGGCGGCCGCCTTGGGCGGGCTCGACATATACGTCTCCAACGTCAGTGCTCAGAGCCGATCCAACGACGAGGCCGAATGGCGGCGCAGCCTTGAAGTCGACATCCTTGCCACCGTCATCGGGATCGAAGCCGCCGTGCCGGTGCTCGAGAAGTCCGACGCAGCCGCCATCGTCTTTATCGTCACGGCGGGCGCCGTACAGGTCTACGGTCCGCGCAAGCCGTATCCGGCGGTGAAAGCGGCCGGCCTCGCCCACATGAAGCACCTCAGTCACGATCTGGCGCCGAAGGGGATTCGTGTAAACGCGGTCTCTCCCGGTTCGATCTTTTTCGAGGGTGGCGTATGGGACCGGCGGAGCCGGGAAGAGCCGGAAAAGTTCAAGAGGATGATGGAACTCAACCCCATGGGCCGCATGGGCAAGCCCGAGGAGATAGCCAACGCGGTGGTTTTTCTGGCCAGCCCGGCATCGGGCTACACCTCGGGCACCAATCTGGTGGTGGACGGGGCGTCGACGGTCCGCATCCAGAACTGAGCCGCCCGTATTCCAAGGGAGGGAACCATGTACGAGATCAACGAGATGCCGCCGCAGGTGGAACCGGAGCTTCTGGAGCTGCTGGCTCAGTGCCGCACCGAGTCGATCGGTCACCACCGGCACTGGGGTTTTGTCCATGGCTCCATCAAGGCGGTGATGCCGGAGCGCCGGGTGGTCGGGACGGCGGTGACGGTGGCCTGCCCGGGTCACGATTCGGGGATGATCCCCTATGTCATCGGAATGCTGCGGCCGGGGGACTTCCTCTGCGTTGACCGGCTGGGCGACGACCACAACGCCTGCTGGGGCGGCGGGACGACCCTGGCAGCGCAGATCGCGGGTGCCGTGGGCGTGGTGATCGACGGCCCCTCGACGGGATCTTCGAAGTTCCGCGAATACGACCTGCCGGGGTGGATCAAGGGCTATACGCCTATCACCTGCCACCCCTATGGCAACGGCGGCGCCATCAACATTCCGGTCAGCATCGGCGGCGCGGTGGTGCTGCCGGGCTACGCGGTGCTGGCCGACGAGAGTGGCGTGATGGTGCTGCCGCCGGACGACGTGCGCTACCTCGCTCAGGGGGCGATCGAGCGGCAGGACGGCTATGCCGCCGTCCACGCGCGGCTGCGGGCCGGCGAGAAGATGAGCGCCATCTCAGGCATTAACGACAGGATCGATGCCGGTTACGCCAAAGAGCAGGCAGCGCGGCGCGAATAAATTCGCGTCGATACCACGATACGCAAACACGGAGACAAGGCCATGTACGAAATCAACGAGATGCCGCCGCAGGTGGAGCCGGAGCTTCTGGAACTGCTGGCCCAATGCCGGGCCGAGACGATCGGCCACCACCGACACTGGGGATTCGTCCACGGCTCCATCAAGGCAGTGATGCCGGAGCGCCGGGTGGTCGGGACGGCGGTGACCGTGGCCTGCCCGGGCCACGATTCGGGGATGATCCCTTATATCATTGGCATGCTGCGGCCGGGGGACTTCCTCTGCGTCGACCGGTTGGGCGACAACCACAACGCCTGCTGGGGCGGCGGGACGACCCTGGCGGCGCAAATCGCGGGTGCCGTTGGGGTGGTGATCGACGGCCCCTCGACGGGATCTTCGAAGTTTCGCGAATACGGCCTTCCGGGATGGATCAGGGGCTATACGCCGATCACCTGCCATCTCTACGCCAACGGCGGCGCCATTAATATCCCGGCCAGTGTCGGCGGCGCGGTGGTGCTGCCGGGCTACGCGGTGCTGGCCGACGAGAGCGGCGTGATGGTGTTGCCGCCGGACGACGTGCGCTACCTGACCAAGATGGCGATCGGGCGGCAGGTCCGCCAACCCGAGGCCCTGGATGAAATGCGGGGCGGGGTGAAGCCGGCCGACCGGCTCGGCATCACCGACAAGATCCGAGCCGGCGCCGAGTCCGAACGGAAGGCGAAGCAGGACGCCGGTTGAAATCGAAGGCGCGGCGTCACAGCGCGGAATAGCGGGAGATGAGGGTATGACGAAGGTACGGCGGGTCGCCCTGGCTCCGTTCGCCAACGGCGCCGAGTTGGCTCTTTCCATTCACGAGGTGAAGGGCAACCAAGGGGACGGGCCGACACTCGGCATCTCAGCCGCCATCCACGGCGACGAGCCGACCGGCACTCACACGGTGATGGAGATCGCGCGCCGCCATGGCGAAGGCGGCTTCCGAGGGCGCCTCTTGCTACTGCCGGTCGCCAATCCCTTGGCCTTCGAGGCCAACCGCCGCTGCACGACCCTTGACAGTCAGAACTTGAACAGGGTGTTTCCCGGCAATCCCGGGGGCTGGTTCACGGAGCAACTGGCGGACCGCATCAAGACGGAGTTTCTCGAAAATATCGACGCCTACATCGACCTGCATTCGGGCACCGACCGGCCGACGGTCGATTACGTCTTCATCCACAATGCCGAGGCACTGTCCCGCAGTTTCGGTTCGCGCATCTTGTTTCGGGCCGAAGACGGCAAGGGTGGATCGGCGTTCAAGGCCTCCACCAAGTCGGTGACCATGGCGCTCGGTGTGCCTTCGGTGACGGTGGAGCTGGGCGGCGGCCTTATCGACCAGACACCTTACGTAGCGCGCTCCGTCGCCGGCATTGAGAACATCATGCGCAAGCTGGGCATGCTGGACGGTGACCCGGTCCCGCCGCCAGCCCAGATCGCTGTCCACTCCATCGCTTACATACGGCCAACGAAAGGCGGCTTCTTGGTTACCGAGGCGCCGCCATTGGGCGAAGAGATCAATGGCAGCGCGGTGCTGGGACGCGTGGTCAGCCCCTATACCTTCGCCGAGCTGGAGGTAATCCACAGCCCCTTCGAACGCGGGATTATGATCTTGGCGCACCTCACCACCAACTTGGTCCAGCCCGGCGACTTTGGCTACATGGTCGGCGACATGGAGGGCTGCCAGCATCTGGACGGCGCTTGAAGACCTTTTTTGCGCTGCCCACCGGCTTTGCCCCGGGGCGCGGGCGTCACACCAAAAGAAAAGAGCGGGCGCGAAATTCGTGCCCGCCCTTGAGTATAGCGGATGGTTTGGTGGGACCTACTTGGCCATCACCGTGTCCTTGACACCGTCCGGATAGTGAAGCTTGTCGCCAACCATCACGTAGCCGGCGTCCTTGAGCATTTTCTTGGCCTTTGCCAGGTCGTAGGAGTTTTCGTCGACCTTGGAGTTGTGCCAATAATCAAGCACCGTCGAGACGATGGAGTTGGTCTTGACGGCATCGCCCTTCCAGGCCGCGGCGACCAGCAGGTCGCGATTGACGGCCAGGGCCATGGCGCGGCGGAAGGCCTTGTCGTTAAACGGACGGCGACTCAGATTGAAGCCCATGTATTGGACCCCGATGTCGACGCCCGGAAGGATGGCAACGTTGCCGCTGTCCTTGGCCACCTTTTTGAGGGTCTCGGAATCGCCGCGGTACTCGGTGAGGAAGTTGATCTCGCCGCTGCGCAGCATGCCGAGCGTCGCTTCCAGGTTGGTGACGATGCGCAAGATCCAACGGTCGGCCTTGGGCGGTGACCAGTGGTCCTTGTTGGCCTCCAGCAGCACCTCGGCGTTACGCTTCCAGTGCACGAACCTGTACGGACCCGACCCGATCAATTGATCGGGCTGGAACTTGTCGAACGTCTGCCCCTTGGCCTTGAGGTCCTTCATGATCGGGCGCCAGATGTGGGCCGGCGTCAGATTCATCTTGGCCAACGTGGATACCAGGAACGCAGCCGACGGCTTTGACAGGTGCATGCGCACGGTACGGTCGCCCACCACTTCGACCTTCTGGATGATCTTGATGAACGGCGTGTACATGGGGGCCATCTTGCCCACTTCGCCGAAGGTGAAGACCACGTCATCGGTCGTCACCGGTTTGCCGTCATGCCATATCATGCCGGCCCGCAGCGTCACATCGATGGTCTTCTCGTCAACCCACTTGTAGGATTCGGCGGCCCAAGGCTTGGGCAGGCCGTCGGGGCCAATACGCAACATGCGGTCCCAGATCAGCTCGGTGGTCCACGATGCCGCGGCGCCGCCGATGGCCAGCGGGAGGAGATTGAGAAGGTTGTCAGACGTGTTGGCGATGATGTCCTTCTGACTCCCACGCGGCGTAAGGCCGATGTGGGTCCAGAAGTTCTTGATGCCGAGTCCGGACAGTTCGACCACCGACTTTTCGTCCCAGATGTCATTGCGGATCGCGAAGTTGACGACCGGGTTGACGAAAAAGACGTAGGAGGGGTCATTCATCTGCACCTCCTGCGCCTTGTAAATCAGCTCGCGCCGTTTGTCGGGGTCGAGTTCGACCCTCTGGCCCGAGGCCAACTTGTCGTAAACGGGATTGCGGTATCTTGGGTAGTTGTAGCCTTTGGCCGCGGTATCGGAATGGAACAGGTTGAAAATCACCTCGTCGGGATCGATACGCTCCGGCCGTCCGACGATCGACCACATGGACATGTCGAAACACGCCGCGCCGTCACAATTCTGGCGGTCGAAATACACCACGTCCAACCTGCGCTTAGGGGGAAGTTCCTTGATCTTAATGTCGATCCCCAGCTTTTTCCACATATCGACCAGCAGATACGCGGCTTGGTTGCCATTCGGATTGCGGGCCCGGGTGTCGGCGATAAGTTCGAGCGTGCGGATTTTGTCGCCCGCGGCCCACGCGTCCGCGGTGAACAGCCCGGTGGCAAGAGTCACGACAGCGGCCCCTGCCGCGAGCCTGCCGACGAATGATAATTTTGTCTTCATTTCGGTGTGCTCCCTGAAAGTGTCGAATAAAACGCCGTTTCGAACTCTTGCTCGGAGGGGCGTTCCCTTGGAGCCCGGCGGTTAATCCCGTCGTGTCGCTCCGATGTGACAGGCGCTGTTTTCGCGGCCCTGGATCCTTCGCCCGGGCCACGAACCTGATTGGTAAGCATAACCCGACCCGTGTACTTCTCCAATGGTAAAAAATCGTGCCAATCCGAAATACTAATCTTCAATGCGGCCGCAATGGTACGTCCAGTCGCCCGGATAGATGGTGGCCAGGAAACGGGTGTCCAAGATCACGCAGCGGAACGGGGTGACCAGCTCTTCTACCACCTCGCCGAAAACATCGTGGATGGTGGCCAAGGAAACTCCCGCTTCCAGTACTTGGCCAACCTCGATTCCCGGCGCGGCGCGCAAAAGGCCGCCGCGTTTCGGTCGTGGCCACTCGGCGTCGCTGACAATGATCTGTTCGGGACCGGTGTCCCCGACCTCGCCCTCAATGGCGCCGAGACCGCGCAGCACCCGGCGCGATCCGTCGACCACCAGATCCACATAGTCCGGCCACAATGTGCCGCCACCGCCTATCTCGACGGTCAATACGGGAATGCCGATGGCGCCCGCCGCCGCCGACAAGGTTCCGAGGCGGCCCATGCGCGCTGCCTCCTCGCTGATTGTCCGATTGTTGACGGGAACGCCGCCACCAAACCATCGAGCCATTTGCAGTTGGCGTTCGCCGACCGTCCGCTTCATCTCGGCGGTGCCGTCGGTGATCATGTAACGGGCGATGAAGGCGATGCCACCCTCGTGGATATCAAGGATCGCGTCGGCCCCGCGAATGGCCTCTTGGAACAAGTGGTGGGCCATTCGTTGACTTAGGTATCCTTTCGGATCGCCTGGCCAAATCCGATTGAGGTTGAGGTGCTCGTAGTCAAGCACGTTGCTGCGGGCGCGGGCGAAGTAGGCAAACGGGTTAAGTATGGGAATGCCAATCAGCGTGCCGCGAACCTGATCGGCGCTAAGCTCGTTAAACAGGCGTGGGATGGCGGCCGGGCCCGCATACTCGTCGCCATGGGCGGCACCGCCCAAAAAGACGGTGGGCCCCTTGTCGCGGCCGGCCACCACCATCACCGGTACGCTCACCGGCGTGCCGTCGTTCATTTCCCCCACCGGGGCCCGAAAAACTCGTTTTTCGCCAGCCGTTACTTCCTGATCGAACAAACTGATGTCCGGCATTGATGATCCCCCTGAACTCGGCCCTGCACCCGACACGCCAATGTCGCGGCCTTTGTCGATCCGTTGTATCGCGAATGCCCGGAACGATAAAGGTTTCGATTGATATCATCGTTGTTGTTTGCCGGAGTGCCCTCCCACTGGCAACGACCCATGCAAACGCAAGTCCGATGGCGGGCCGTGATTTAAGTCCGCTTTAGGGGGAGGCAAGAGGACGTTCCGGGCTTCCGCCGCCGCCATTCCCAGTTGTTGCGGCTCGCCGGGATGGGAACAGGGTCTTTGTTCATCGCCTAGGCGGCTGGCACGGCCCCGAAGAGGATCGTTTCCACCTCGGCGCGAAACACCGACGAGGAATCCGGCGCGTAGCTGTTGGTCTGCACAGCCACCGCCAGGTCCTCGTCGAAATCGTAGCCGACGATGCCGACGAAACCTGGCGTCGAACCCCGGTGGCCGAACAGGTGCCGTCCGCCGCGCCTGAACACCATCACGCCGAGGCCATGGTGGCTCATCGAAGAGTCGTGGAAGACGCCTGGCACCAAGTCCGTCCGTAAGGCCTCGGTGAGGGCGGCACCCACCACCTCGCCGGTAAAGAGGGCGCGCGCCCAGCGGGTCAGGTCGCTGACCGTCGAGACCATGTCGCCGCCCGACCACAAATGGTTGGGCGGCACCCTATGGGTGTCGTCGCGGACTTTGGGGCCCTCGTGCGTGTAGCCCCGCGCCAGACGCGGCGGCGACGGTCCGCGCCAGCCGCTGGCAAGCGTGTCAGCAAGCTCCAGGGGCTCAAGCAATCGCGTTTCCATGAGGTGGGTGAGCTCCTCTCCTGTTTCCAGCTCGATGATATGACCCAAAACGCGCGAACCCACGTTGGCGTATTCGAAGGGGCCGCCGGGAGGTTTCGCCGGCGTCCGCTCATAGGCATGATCGATATAGACGGTGCGCGGCAGATCGGCGTCCGCCAGCGGATAATCGCCCGGTTTTTGGACGCTATAAACCGGCAGGCCGCCGGTTTGGTTGAGTATCTGGCGCAAGGTGACGCAATCGGCGAAGGGTCTTTCCGGTAGCCAACGCGCCAGGCGTTCGTCGAGGCTTAAGCGTCCTTCCTCTACCAATTGCAGGACCAGGGCCGCGACGAATGTCTTGGTGATGCTGGCGATGCGGAATTGCGCATCTGCGTCGAGGGGGATGGCCGCCTCGCGGTCGGCCTGGCCGCGGGCCAGCGTCGCGACCTCGCGTCCGCCACGGCGAATGCCGAGGGCGCAGCCGACGAGTCCCTTAACAACGGCGGCGTCAAGAAGAGTTTCCAAGGAACGGATGTTAGCCATCTTGCTTCCCGACGCCATTGGCCGGCCTCCATTAAGTGGTCCGGCGTCTACGAGAGAATTCGACGCGGTTTAGGATCGTTGCTGCTAACCACATTAATCCGGCTTCGAGGTTATGTCTGTCACCTAACCATAGGTAAACAGTATTACCCTGCCACCGAAACTGTTCCACCATAACCCGGCACGAAGGCGTCACCAAAAGCCGCCCCTACACCTAGTCGTAAGAATGTCCGTTGTTGGCTATTAGCGGACGTTCAGCACCGGGCGGCGTGACGACTACTTTAGGGGAGTAAGCGGACATCGGCAGCGCTGGTCGGTGTGGGCGTGAATTCGTTGGTGAGGGTTTTCCTGTCGCCTGAGCCTCACAACCCTTTCAATCGTGGTGGGTTTGCCAAGCAGCGTGACCTCGGCGCAGTGCTTCGAGGCTCTTGCGGCGTCCTTCGGCTGTTTTCGCTCCTGTAGAGAGCCCCCCATGCATCCGGCATCGCCCATTTCGAGGCCTGTCCTCGGCCCTATTCCAAACGACCGGAGCCCGACAGGGCGTACCCCGCCTTGTCCGGGCACCGCAGCGAGGACGTTCGCGTTTCAGCGTGTTCCAAGTGTCAATCTGATATGCCATCAAAACTCGTACTCCATCATGCACACGCACGCCTGCGCGTACCGCTTTAGAAACCACCGGATTGGCGCCGTTTCCTTTGACTGTCCGTCATCAAAACATTTGGGACGCCTAAGCCTGTTTCATAACGAAGGATCTGGCTCGTCTCGGTTTGATGTTAAGCCGCTCGGCGCTGATGGTTCAAGCGGCGGTTTTGGATGGTCAGTTTTTTGATCCTGTTCC
>PVBE011095622.1_pt1 | contig 13447 bp, 8 predicted proteins | sample 1631181 | NCBI WGS metagenome assembly PVBE01 (sample SAMN08397723, study PRJNA350692) | Marine metagenome, whole genome shotgun sequencing project. | isolation source: water | place: Pacific Ocean | collected 2012-04 | reverse complement strand
GTGGACTTGCCGGCCATGTTCGGACCGGTCAGCACGATCAGACTGCGCGCCGGCGGGCCGAGTGCGCAGTCGTTGGGCACGAAGGGCTCGCCGACGAGCATGGTCTCGATGACCGGGTGACGTCCGTCCTCGATCGTCAGCTCTTGTCCGTTGCTGAGCGCTGGGCGACACCATGCGCGCTTGACCGCGAGCTCGGCCAAGGCGGCGGCGACATCGACCTCCGCCACGTGTCGTGCCGCGTCGAGAATGCGCGAGACCTGGGACGCCAGCTCGTCACGCAGGGCGACGAACAGTTCGAACTCCTGATCGCAGGCCAGCTCGTCGCTCTTGAGGACCTTGGTTTCGTAGTCCTTCAGCTCGGGTGTCACGTAGCGCTCGGCGTGCTTGACGGTCTGCTTACGGATCCAGCTTGCCGGAATCGTCTCGGTGCCCGCGCTTCGCGGCACTTCGACGTAGTAGCCGAACACCTTGTTGAAGGCGACGCGCAACGTGGCGATGCCACTCTCTTCGATGGCTCGCGCTTGGAAGCGTGCCATCCAGACCTTGCCTTCGCGACCGATCGTGCGCAGCTCATCGAGGTCGGCGTCGAAGCCTTCCCTGATGACACCGCCTTCCTTGAGGGCCAGCGGCGGCTCGTCAACGATGCGCTGTTGGATGCGATCGGCGAGATCGGCCAGGTCGTCGAGCTCGTCGCGCACCGACATCAACAGCGTGCTTTGCGCGCCCTGCACGGCCGTCCGCAGCTCTGGCAACACTCGCATCCCGGCCGCGAGCGAGACCAAATCGCGCGCATTGGCGCGACCACACGACAGGCGCCCGGCCAGGCGCTCGAGGTCACGGATGCCCGTGAGGCAGTCGCGCAGTGCGTCGCGCAGCGCCGGTGCCTCGACGGATTCGCTGACTGCGTCCTGGACCCGTTCGATGCGTTCGCGATCGAGGAAGGGCGCCAACACTCGTTCGCGTAGCAGGCGCGCGCCCATCGGCGTCAGGGTTTCATCGATGATCGACAGCAGCGAGCCGTCTTTTTGGCCCTCGCGCTGCGTTCGCACGAGCTCGAGACTCGAGCGCGTCGCCTGGTCGAGCGCCATGCGGCTCGAGCGCTGGAAGCATTCGATGCGCCGTACGTGGGGCAGGGCGCTCTTTTGCGTCTCTTCGGCGTAGCGAATCAACGCCCCCGCGCAGGCGAGCCCGGCCGGCACCTCGATCGCATCGACGCCGAAGCCAGCGAGGCTCTGCACGCCGAAGAAGCGCGTGAGCTCCTTCTCCGCTTCACCGGCGTGGAAGTCGAAGTCCGGCCGGCGCTGCACCGGTCCGCGCACGGATGGCAGCGCGATGTCCATGTCCTCGGGCAGGAGCAGCTCGGCCGGGTCGATGCGGGCTAGCTCGTCGTTGAGGCGAGCGGTGGCGCACTCGGTCAACTGGAACTCGCCCGTTGACACGTCGAGCCACGCGACACCGGCGCGTTCGCCGCGCACGCAGCATGCGACCAGGTAGTTCGGCTCGCTGTCCTCCAGCACCTCTTCTTCGGTCAGCGTTCCGGCTGTCACGATGCGTACGACCTGGCGCTCAAGCAAGCCCTTGGTGTCGCGCGGGTCCTGCATCTGCTCGCAGACGGCGACGCGCTTACCGGCTCGGATCAACTTGACAAGGTAGTTGTGGGCGGCGCGCACCGGCACGCCGGCCATCGGGATCGCGTTGTCGCCCTTGCTGCGCGCCGTCAGCGTGATGTTCAGCAGCGCGGCGGCTTCGCGTGCGTCCTCGCCGAACATCTCGTAGAAGTCGCCCATCCGGTAAAAGAGCAACGCGTCGGGGTGTTCGCGCTTGATGGCCGTGTACTGGGCCATCATCGGTGTCTTGCTGTTACCTCTCCCGTTGCGCTTTGCCATTCCACCCCCGCCTCCGTCTGGCGGCTACCCTATGATGGCAGCAGCTGCCCGATCATGAAACGGAGCAAAACTATTGGCTTGGGAGCTTGTTTGCGGTTTGGCCCGTGCGCTTCGTTCGGCGAGCGGCCCAGCCTGAATGCAGCGCTGCTGCCGATCGCGCTGGCCAACGACATCTTCTCCGCCAAATAGCCATGCTGCGCCTCATCTGCACCAAGACCTGATCGACCTGCGGCAAGGCGGTCGCCTTGCTCGAAGCCGATGAGATTCCCTACGAGTACCGCGAGTATCGCGAGGACCCGTTGCGTGAGTCGGAGATCCGCGACGTCTTGGCGATGCTCGGGGTCGGGCCGAAAGGGGTGTTGCGGACCCGCGATGCGGCCTTCGCGAAGATTGGTCTGACCGGCGATGAGGACGACGACACGCTGATCGCGCACATGGCGGCGCACCCGACGCTGTTGCAACGCCCAATCGCCATCCTCGGCAACCGCGCGGTCGTTGGTCGTCCGCCCGCCAACGTCCTGCAACTGGCGCGCAGCGGCTGAGGCCTAGCTGCGCTCCATCTCGGTGCGTGCCACTGCATCGGCAACCAGTCCCTCGACGTCGAGCTGTTCCTCGATCTCTGCCGCCAGTCCCGGCTTGCCCCGCGTGACCGGATGGTCCGGTGCGAACAGAGTGCAGCAGTCCTCGAACGGACGGATCGAGATGTCGTAGGTCCCGATCTGTCGTGCCAGCGCCACGACGTCTTGTTTGTCCTGACCGACGAGCGGACGCAGGATCGGAAGCTCTTTGCCGACCGCATCGACGACGCGCAGGTTGGCGAGCGTCTGACTCGCGACCTGGCCGAGGCTGTCGCCGGTGACAAGCGCGCCGGCACCGTTGTCCATCGCGATCCGTTCGGCCATGCGTAGCATGAAGCGCCGGTAGAGGACGGTGCGATAGCCCGGCCTCTGCAAGTCTTTCAGCGCGAGCTGACACTCTGCGAACGGCACCACGAAGAGGCGATGGCCGGCCTGCCAGCGACCCAGTGTGGCCGCCAGCGTGCGCACCTTGTCAAGGCTGCCGGGACCGGTGTAGGGGCGTGAGTCGAAGTGGACGAAGTCGATGCGGCAACCTCGCCTCATGAGCAGCCATGAGGCGACAGGCGAGTCGATGCCGCCGGACAAGAGCGAGACGGCCCGGCCTTCGTAACCGACCGGAAGCCCGCCCGGCGCCTTGAACTTCTCGACGTAGAGGAACGCGCCCTCGCGTCGAATCTCGACGCCGAGGTCGATATCCGCGTTCTCAAGGTCGACTCTCAACCCCGGCACTGCGGTGAAGACCTCAGCGCCGAGCTCGCGCTGATAGTCCATCGAGCTGATCGGGAAGTCCTTGTCGGCGCGCTTTACCGTGACGCGGAAGCGCACGCCGTCGGCGCCGCCGCGGGCGGTCACCGCGCGCTGGACGAGGCCGACAGCAGCTCGCTTGATCTCGGTGTCGGCAGCGTCAACGCGCAGTGCCGGCGACACGTTGACGATGCCGAACACGCGCTGCGCGTGGCGGGTCAGTCGCTCGACGTCTTCCGTCGGCCCGACGTAGAACCTGCCCCACGTCCGTTCGATCGGCGCATCGGTGTGCGGGCGCAGCTGCGCGCGCAGGTTGTCGAGGAGCCGCCTCTCGAATGACGGGCGGTTCTTGCCTTTAGTAGCGAGCTCGCCCGGCCTCAGGATGAGGACGTTCACACGCCGAGTGCCCGCAGTTGCTCGACCACGGCCGGCATCGCCTGCAGGACTGCGTCGGCGTCCGCGTCGGTGTTGAGGCGGCCGAACGAGATACGCAACGTCCCATTGATGAGCTCTTGTGGCAGTTGCATCGCCTCGAGTACGTGGCTGCCGGTGTTGGCCTTCGCGCGTGAGCTCGAAGCGCAGGCGCTGCCGGTGGAAACGTAGATCCCGTTCTCTTCGAGGTGGTGCATGACGACCTCGCCGCGCACGCGGCGGATCGCGAGGCACAGGATGTGCGGCAGACGGGCGTCGGGATCGCCGAGCACTTCGACGTCGTCGATCGCATCGACTAGCCCGCGTTGCACGCGATCACGCAGACTCTGCACGTGTCCCGAGGTTTCGTGCATGTTCGAGATCCACAGCTCGGCTGCCCGCGCGAATGCACGATTGCCGCACACGTTCTCGGTGCCGCAGCGGAGACCGTTCTCCTGGCCGCCGCCGGTCATGACCGGGCGCGGCTGATGGCGGTGACCGAGCGCCAACGCGCCGACGCCCTTCGGTCCGTGGATCTTGTGAGCTGCCAGCGTGATCGAGTCGACGCCGAGCCGCTCGACGTCGAGCGGGACCTTGCAGAAGGACTGCACGCCGTCGACGTGTAGGTGTGCGCGCGGCGCGTGTTCACGCACCATACGTACCATGCCGTCAAGCGGCAGCAGCGTGCCGACCTCGTTGTTGCCGTGCAGTAGTGACACGAACAGCACGTCTTCGTCGAGCGCGTCACGAAAGGCGTCGAGCTTGGGGCGGCACTTGTCGTCGACTGGATAGACCGAGACGCTCATGCCCTCGGTCTCGAGGTCGCGGGCGGTAGCAACGACGGATGGGTGATCCGCGGCGCCGACGACAATGCGCCCTTTCTTGCCGCGACAGAAGCCACGCATCGCCAGGTTGGTCGCTTCCGTGCCACCGCCCGTGAAGACCACTGACGTAGCTGCGAGCATGCCGAGCATTAGCTCGCGTGCCTCGCTGAGCTCGCGCGCAGCGGCTACTCCGACCGGGTGAAGGGACGATGGATTCCCCCACGAGTCGCGCTGACTGCGGGCAAGGTCCTCGGCAACGAGGGGGTCGAGCGGCGTTGTCGCGGCGTTGTCGAGGTAGTGCATCGGGAGGTGCGGGGAGTCAGAGGTCGAATCGCTTCATCTTTTGATAGGGCGTCGAGTTCGCGATTCCCAGCACCTTGCAGACCAGGCACTTGTTGCCGCCGACCACTTTGAGCACGTGCTCGATGTGGCGCCGCCCGATTTTCCTCCAGCGACGGCAGGCTGGGCATCGCCGGCTCTTGGCCGGGCCGGGCGAGGCCGCGCGGCAGATGCGTTACCTTGCCTGCGTCATTGCGGTCGGAGGGCGCAAGCGAGCCGATCCGAACAGTCGATAAGAAGGCGATGATCTGGGTCCTCTTCTGCTGTGCCCTGGGTGGCCTGCTTGCCGCATTCTTCACGCGCTTGTTCAAGCGAGTTCCGCGCAGCGAGGTTCCGCAAGATACTCGCCGCTTCTACGTCCGCCTCGACGAAGTGTTGCGCGAGCGTCACGCCGGGATCGAGGTCGTCGGGTTGACGCGCCAGGGGTTCGGCGCGGTGCTGCGAGTTGACCGTCAGGAGGTCGCCGTGCCCTTGGGTGAGGCGTTTCTGCGCGAACGGGCGTTCCCCGCGGGCTTCGACGACATTGTCGATCGCTTGGTCACCGAGATTCGCCAACACTTGACGGCGATCGGTGATCTGCCCTTCGATGAAGCTGTGCAGCGCGTGCTGCCGCAGATTCGCTCCGAGGAGTGGTTGCGGACCCAGTCACCGGCCTTCGGTCCGGGACGGATTCCGACGACGCCGATCTTCGACGACCTGGTCACGTGCTACGTGCTCGACGAGCCGGGTTCGATGGTGTTCGTCACCGAGGGACACCTCGACGCCTGGGGTAGGCGAGTCGAGGAAATTGACAACATCGCCATGGCCAATCTGCGGCGCCTCGCGGCCGAGGATGGTGGGCTGCCGGTCCCCGCGGCCGACGACAAGGAGCCGCGGGTCCTGCACACGGGTGACGGCTACGATGCCGCGCGGCTACTGTTGGCGCTCGACGATGTCGACGCTGCGCCGGGATTCGTCCTCGCCGTTCCCGATCGCGACACTCTGGTTGTCGGAGCGCCGAACGCCGACCTCTCGCGGCTCATGGGGGATGTTGGCGCAGAGTACCGTTGTAGCGACCATCCGATCTCTCCCCGCGTCTACAAGGTCAGCGAAGGCCGGCTCGAACTCGCGTCGCGGGAGCGTTAGCGCAGCACCAGGCGAACCGGCTTGCTGGCCCGCGACGTTGTCAGCTCGCCGTGCCATTCCTTGCTGCCCGTCGGCTGATCGGTGTGGTTCGCCCAGACCGTCCACCCGAGCTTGCCTTTGGGTACCCCGTCGAGCACGACGTTGCCGAGGCTGTCGGTGCTGCCGCGCGCGACGACGGCGCCTTTCAACGTCAGCATGACGAAGGCCTTCTGGACCGGCTGTGGCGGTGTGCCGGGAAACGACACGCTGAGCTCCTGCCGAAGTTCGGCATCGGTCAGATCGAGTGCCCGGTCGGCGTCGATCTGGAGGTCGCGTTCGATCGGATAGTGTCCGCCGTAGACGCGTAGTGCGTAGCGGCCTCGGAGCAAGTCGCGGATCTCGAAGTAACCCGCGTCATCGGTCGTCGTGGCCCGCGTCAATCGTCCCTTTCGCGTCTTGCTCACGAGCAGAATTCGCCGCGTGCTTCCAGGTCGTACGTTGCCGGCCAGGGTGAAGCGTGTCCGGTGACCGGCGTCGACCACGATTGGATCGATGCGCAGATTCTCGTGGTCGAGCGGGCTCGGGTCGATGGGGAGCGCGGCAGGGTTACGCAGCGGCGTGACACCATCGACAGTCTCGGACCTCGGCCCCTGCAGGAGGTCTAGCCCGGCGAATGCCGCGATGGTGACGCCGACCACCAGGACCAGCGCCAGCAACACTGTTGTGGCGATGCGCATCTGTCGAGAAGTGTAACGTGCTCGGCGCTCGTGCGCCCCGGTGACGGCAGGTGTCTGACCCTCGATGCCAACCTATGCTGCAGCCGTGATCAACAGCGAGGCGCTCGCGGACCGACTCGAACGGCAGGGCCTGCTGATCCTCGATGGGGGGCTCGGTAGCGAGATCGCCGAGCGCGGCCATGCAGTCGACGGCGAACTGTGGTCGGCGCGCCTGCTGCTCGATGCGCCCGCTGTGATCCAGGACGTTCACGAAGCCTTCCTGGAGGCCGGGGCCGACGTGATCACCTCGGCCAGCTATCAGGCCAGCATCGACGGCTTTGTTGCTTGTGGCATCGCGAGGGACGAAGCGCTCTACCTCATCTCTTCTTCCGTGACGATTGCCGATGCGGCGCGGCGTGCTCGCCGGCCGGACGCTCTGGTTGCCGCGAGCATCGGGCCGTACGGCGCTGCGCTCGGGGATGGCTCGGAGTACAGCGGGAACTATGATCTCGACCAGCGCGGCCTCACGGCGTGGCACGAGCCACGCTTCGCCGCGCTCAGCGCCAGCGGTGCCGACCTGCTTGCCTGCGAGACTGTGCCGTCCATCGTCGAAGCACGGGCCCTCGCCGGCCTGCTCGACAACGACTCGGCGGCGCGGGCGTGGGTCAGTTTTTCGTGTCGTGACGCACGGCATGTCGTGGACGGCACACCGATTGCCGAGTGCGCAGCCTTGCTCGACGAAGTTGACGGCGCGCTCGCGATCGGAGTTAACTGCACGACGCCGGCGCACGTGTTGTCACTGACGCGGCAAGTACGCAACAAGACGCGCAAGCCGATCGTCGTCTACCCGAACCGCGGGCGCGCTTGGGACGCCGAGCACAAGCGCTGGACTGGCGACAACGAGGTCGGAGACCTCGTCGAACTCGCGCCTCTGTGGCGCGACGCCGGCGCACGGCTGATTGGCGGTTGCTGCGAGACGCGCCCGGCCGATATCGCGCGCTTGCGCGCCGCGGTCTGAGTCCGCCTCGCTACGGACAGATCCGAGTAGCGACGGCGTTGGAGAGTTCGGCGGTCGTTCCTCGGAGCACCAGGGTCTGGAAGTAGAGCATGGCGCCGCCTAGCCCGTTGATGTTCGGGATCGTGAACGGGGCCGTGCCGCCGCCAGATGCGTTGGTCTGGAACGGTGGCAGCACAAGCATGGTAAAGGGATTGAAGAGCAGCGGCCCCACGCCGGGCAAGTCCAGGTGGAATGGGGCGAAGCCCAGGAAGAGGACTCCTGCCGACGACGGGGGCGCCTTGCTCGCGACATAGTTGACGGTCTTGCCGCGGCCGGGTGCGCCCTGGCCGACCAGGGCGAAGCGGGCCGCCGTTGGATCGGGAGCACCGTAGGCGACGTGGCCGCACGGCGTTGCTTGGTTGAGCTGGTTCGGCAGGGGCACCGGGAAGGTGAAGTCGAGGCCGAGGTAGCCGGGCAGGCGACCGGTGGAGACGTCCGCCGACTGCGCACCGAACTCGATCCAGTCGAGGTTCGTCTTGCCGTCTGCGGCGTAGAGGGCGACCTCCTCGCCGCTGGCGCTGAGCTTGAAGCTTGTGTGCAGGGGCCCCTGCGTTGCTTCGTCGTCGGCCCAGAAGATCAGCGTGCCTCCTGGAAGGATCGTTTGGCCGGCCGGTATCTTCCACTTCGTGGGATTGGTGACGTTGTCCGTCAGGTACATGCCGCTCACGCTGATGGCCTGCGCTCCGACGTTGGCGAGTTCGATCCAGTCGTCCGTCTCGCCGTTCTCATCCTTGAGGCCGGTGTCGTTCTTGGCCACGAACTCGCTGATGAGGATTGGGCCCTTCGGCGGTGCGCCGCGCACGCGATAAGTGTCCGCGTTGAACTCCGCGAGGTCGGGCAGGAACGACATCGCACCTGTGCTCAGGCTGTTGTTGGCGCTGACGTAGTAATCGACGAGATGTAGCGGTGCGATCGGCGGGATCGCGGCGCCGTACACTCCGTCGTTGGCTTTACCATCGCCGTGTTTGCCGTCGTCGAACATCGGTGCCTCGACGAATGGTCCACGCGTGCGGTGGTACAGGGTGACGTTCGTCGCCGTCACGCCGGTGACTCTGGCATTGACGGTGACGCTCTGGTTAGGGTTCGGCGCGGTCGGGCTGTGCGTCAGGTTGGACAGCGTCGGCGCGATCTTCTTGAGGTCGGTATGCGCGGCCAGGTATGCGGTCCGGTTCTGGAAGAACGGCTGTAGTCCGGGGACTGTCACGAAGCCGGTGCGCACGGTGGTCGTCAAGTTCGCGTCGAACTGGCTCAGCGTGTAAATGCGCTTGGTATCGGCAGTGAGCGCTGGCCGGATGAGCTTGCGTAGTGCATCGATGCGTGGGCCCATCTTCGTCCAGGAGAAGTCAGGCATCATGCTACGGAAGTGCGCCAGATAGCGTGCACGCCACGGCGGAAGCTGCACGATCTTGGAGAAGAGCGGGCGCGGAGAGCTTGAACTGATCTCCTTGTAGAACGGGCTGAGTCGTTGGACGCCGTTCTCGCCGAGGCCGTCGGTCAAGCCACCGAACCCGTTATTGAGGTCCCACGGCTGGAACGTGATCCGGTCGTGGTACGGGTCCTCATACATCCAGAAGTTGTGGCAGTACCTACCGATGTAGCTGTCCAGCCACGCGGTGATGTTGCCGACTGCGAGGAAGCGGAGTGCGTTGTCGACGTCCAGCACCTTCGGCAACGCGGCGGGTAGCTGCGAGGAAGCGGTGTTGTTGAGCACGTTGATAGCCTGGATCACGTCGACCCAGGGCGTGGGGCCGTTCTCGGTCTTGAGCTGATAGGCCGTCGTGTAGGGGGCCTGTGACGGCCCGAGCCATGTGAGCGCCGTGTTGTTGACCGCTACGCGGCCGGTCCGTTCGCCACGGTATCGGTTGCCTTCGTCGTCCTCGAACCACGCCTGTAGAAAGTCCTTGTTGATCTGTTGTGTGCTCACGAACAGACCGATGTCCTCGTTGTTGACCTTGAGCTTCACGTAGCAGCATTGCGATGCCGGCGTGAACTTGCGCATGAACTCGTAGCCCGCGACCTCGCGCATGAAGCTGGGGTCCCACAGGTTGTTGTTGATGTTGAGTGTCCGATATCCCTGGACTCGCTGGTCAGGAACGAACGCGTCCATCGAGATCTTCCACGGTCGCTTGTCGCGCTTCGATGATGGCAAGTATCGGTAGGTCGAGTAGCCACGGTGGCGAGCGCCGCAGTCCTTGTAGAGGACGTTGTCGATCTTCACGTCGACCTTGATGTAGGTCGGCGTGGGGTAGTTGCTCGCCATGACCGTGCGCCAGTTGGTAGGCGCTGTGACTTCGATCGTGCGGATCGTGTCTATGTCGTAGAGGTCCTGCGATGCCGCGAACGAAGTGGTCGCCAGGACCGCGAGGATGCCGAATTTGGTGCGATACACGGCCAGTCTCCTACTTGGGGCAGAACGTGGTTTCGGCGGCGTTCAAGGCGATCAAGCCGCCGCCTTGGATGCCGATGGCTTGGACGTAGAGGCGAGCGCCGACGAGAGCGGCGTCATCCGGAATAGGGAGCAGGAATCTGGCCTGGCCGGTCGCATCGGTCGGAAGGACCACCACTGCCAGCAATGGGTTGACGAGCAGGGTCAGCCTGAACTCCGGAAGAGGCAACGCGGTCCCTCCGCTACCGATCAACTCCGCGACCGCGCTGTTGGCCGGCGCCGTGCTGATCTGGAAGGTCGCCGTCGTGGCGATCTTGGCGCTGCCGGAAACGGTTTGCGTTACGGAGTGCGTGAGCGGTTCGACTGCGGTGTAGAGCCGCACTCCGCAGGTCGCGGGAGCGTTGAGCATGCGCGGACTCGGCGTCGGGTAGCCGACCCACCCTCGCTTGCCGTCGAACAGTCGGCCGGTCGAGACATCGGCTTCTTGGGCGCCGAACTTCTCGTGGTCGAGCAGCGTCCGGCCATCAGCCGCGAACAGCGCCAGTTCTTCGCCGCCCGCATCGAGCTTGAAGTTTGCGTGCAACGGGCCATCTGCCGCATCGTTGTCGGCCCAGATGATCAATGACTTGCCAGGCTGCAGCTTGGTCCCGGCCGGGATGGTCCACTGCTTCGAGTTCGAGAGGTTGTCGGTCACGTAGTGGCCGCTCAGGTCTGCCTCCTTCGTGCCGCTGTTGAACAACTCGAACCAGTCCTCGTGCTGTCCCTTCTCATCGACGATGCCCGTGTTGTTGCGCGCGAGGAGTTCGTTGAGGCGAACGGGGGAGCTGCCGCGTGGCCAATCAACGCGATAGTCTTCGGGCTTGTGTCCTGCGTTGCGTGGCAGGAAGCGTAGGCCGCCCGTACTGGCGGCGCCGACGTAGTAGTCCACCTTCGTGCCCGAAGGCTGGCCGGCAATCCGGCCGCCGTAGACCCCGTCGTTCGGCGCTCCGTCGCCGTGCTTGCCGTCGTCGAACATCGTCACCTGGCTGAACGGACCCGTGACGCGGGTGTGGAGGGTCACCGACGTTGCGCCGGTCACGCGAGCCGTTATCCAGACCGGCTGGTTGTCTGTCGGGTCGGCGGGCGAACGGGCGAGCTGGCTGAGCACCGGTGTGACCTGCTTGATGTCGCTGCGTGCTAAGAGATAGGTGCGCCGCGCGTCGACGAACGGTTTGAGGCCGGGTGCCCAGGTGCGGAAGAACGACGAGTTGAGTCTGTAATCGGTCGTCAGGTTCCCCTTGAACATGTAGGTGGGGTAGAGCTTCTTGGTGTCAGCCTGCACGTCCTTTTCGATCATGGCCTGGTATTTGGTGACGCGACTACCGATCCAGTTCCAGTCGTAAACCTCGTCGAGCAGCGTGCGATAGTGCGCCACGTAGCGCGTGCGCCAGGCCGCATTCGCGAGCATGCGCGCCAACAGCGGCCGGCTGGTGGTGTTGTTGGCCTGCCAGAAGATGTCGAGCACCTTGAGCTGCGCGACCGACATGCTTGCGTTGAAGCCACCAAAGCTCTCGTTCATGTCCCACGGCATCATCTCGAGCTGGTCGTGCTCTTCGTCGTGGTACAGGTAGTAATCGTTGCCGCGGCCGATGTAGCTGTCGAGGTTGACGAGGATGCTGTTGAGTGCGAAGTACCAGAGCGCGCGGTCGACGTCGATGACCTTGGGTAGTGCCTGGGGCAGCTGGGAGGTTGCCGTGTTGTTGAGTACGTCGCAGGCGTTGCGGATGTCGAGCCATCCGGTCGGGCTGTTCTCGGTCTTGAGGTCGTAGGCTGCCTTGTAGAGGTTGAGGTCATTGCCCAGCCACTGCAGCGCCGATCGTCCGTTCCCCGACGACTGCGGCGGGTCGCATCTATAACGATTGCCGTCGTTGCCCTTGAACCACTCGCTCATCATCTCCTTGTCCGGCTGCTGGACGTTGATGTAGATGCCCCAAGACACGTTGTTGATGTAGAGCCGGATGTAGTTGGCCTTTGGCGCTGGCATGTAGCGGCGCAGCAGTTCGTAGCTGACGACCTCGCGCGTGAAGGTCGGGTCGTTGTAGGCGTTGCTCAGGTTCAGGTTGGTGTAGCCGAGCAGATCCTGGCCCACCGTGAAGGCGTCCAACGTCACGTTGAACGACTTCTTCTGCGAGTTGCCGGTTGCGAGATAGGACGAGTTCCCGCGGAAGCGCAGCCCCACGCCTTTGTAGGTCTTGTTGTCGACCGTCAAGTCGACGTTGAGGTCTGTCTTGGTCCTCCGGTTCGCGGCCAGCCGCGTCCACCAGTCGTTCTGATGGGTCGTGATGTAGAACGACCGGACCGTTGGGATGTCATAGAGGTCCTGCGCCGGCAGCGTGCCGAGGAGTAGCAGCGCGAACAACGGGTAACCGGCACAGGGGTTTCTCATGTTGGGGTTCCAACGGGCAAGCAATGTAGCGGTCATCATAGTCCAACATGTTGCTCGTGGAGGGTGCCGTGGGGGTCGCTGTTTGACAGCCATCCCCCGACATTTCCTCGACACAACCCGGCAACTCGCGCTGGCCAGGACGGTTAGCGACCGCCGGTCGATTTCGCCCTCGGCTCCGCTTCGAAGGTGTGCTTGTTGGTGGTGCCGCTGCTGACGAACAACCTGCCGGAAGCACCTTTCATGCCGCTGCCGTAGCTGTACCAAACGTACTCCCCGGCTTTCATGTCGCGCAGCATCGCGCGACCGCCGCGCAGGTCGGCGCGCACGTGCGACGGCAGGTTGCCCCAGGCCTTTGGCTCCTTGCCCGCCGCCTCCACCGGGTCGGCGAGCATGACGCGTAGGCGGACCGGCTTCTTCGTGACCTTGTGCACCGCGGTCAGCTGCAGGTTGCCGGTATAGACGGCGATGTGCAGGCGCACGGGCCGATCCTTGGTGATGATGACGTGTTGCTGATGGGTGATCGAGCGGTTGCGCGAAGACTTGTTTCGGTTGCTGCGCGCGCTGCGCTTCACCTTGAGGGTGTACCTGCCTGGCGGCACGACCTCGATCTTGAACTTGCCCTCGCGGTTTGTGTTCTTGCGCAGGATGCCGCTGAGCAGGCGGCGCGCGAAGTTCTTGCCGCGTGGATCGGCGAGAGCGCTGTCCGGGATCGTCCCCGGCTCGGGGACGAGAGACACTTCGAAGCCTTGCCCAGGTTTGTTGTTCCAGGTCACGGTCCCCTCGATCGTGCCCAACTGTTCTTGTGTCGCGTCGATGTTGAACTGAACGTCGCTGCCCTCGGTCAGCACGATGTCCGGCGTCGATGCTCCGGGCTGGAAGAACGCTTCGGCCGCCTTGCGCAGCATGCCGCCGGGGCGCCTCTTGTGGTGAAGTCGGACGAACCAGTTGCCCGGCTCGAGCCCCCTTGCTTCGAAGGT
>PVBE010380557.1_pt1 | contig 13448 bp, 17 predicted proteins | sample 1631181 | NCBI WGS metagenome assembly PVBE01 (sample SAMN08397723, study PRJNA350692) | Marine metagenome, whole genome shotgun sequencing project. | isolation source: water | place: Pacific Ocean | collected 2012-04 | reverse complement strand
GGAAATTTATAAAAGAATGACAGCAAATACATTCAAAAAATATTACAAGGAAACTGTTTGAAAGCCCTCTGATGATGGCCCTCTGGCAAGGGCCGAAACCCCCGGAACATCGGGGGTCAGGGTAGCCAACAACTTTTAATTTTTTCAGGGAGAGATGAGATGAAACCAACAGAATTCAGATGCGATCAATGCGAAAAATCTTTCACCGAGGATCAAATGACTGCTACCGGCGGGGATGAGATCTACTGCCAAACCTGCTACCCAGAGAAGGTGGCGGAAGCTGAGGCAACGACAAAAGCTATATGGTGCAAGTGTGATTTAGCCAAAATGGGAATCACCCCAATGCGAGTGCATTTTGAGGATGGCCCATGCGGGTCAACTACTTGGTCAGGATCACCCGGCGGGTCAACTACTTGCAAAGTTACAAAGCATCACGACCACTGTTCAAAATGTGGTGGTGTTACTCAAATCGGGTGAATAAGGGGGAAACTGAATGAAATTTTATAACGATGAAACAATTATCGAAAATCTGTATCCGGTTTTTTACGGTTACAAATATCTATTTGAGTTCAAGGATGGATCTGTGGACATTGTGGTTTCCCCGTTCTTGGAACCGGGTTGCACAATCGGAGATTTGAAAAATAATTTTTATGACAATGAGCGCAAACATTATGGATCGGCAGAAAAAATTCCGTGGAAAATTGTAAACGTCAGGAAATGCAGTTACCACCGCGACACAGAAAAAGAACCGCTACCAGTAAAATTTTACTGGTAAAAAATCAAAAAGGGCAATCCACAATTCTCCGTGGGTTGCCCTTTTTTTGTGTGGTCACGCCTCTACAGTTCTCTCCGGCCTCTGGTCACTTTTGGCGGAACACCACCAATGAGAACCCCTACCACACAATTTTTATTTCACTCCTGATTCACCCCCGCCATCGCTTTAGCCGCTCTCGCGTAAGCACGAAGAAAGTGGTCGAGGTGCAAGGATCGTTACAGAATTTTCTTTGCGTGGAGTTGACTTCTATTTCTTTTTTGCATTGCAAACAATTTATTTTAAAAGTGGGCTTCCGCTTATTCTTTTTTTCAAAAAGATAAAAGCATTGCTCTGTGCGTGGTTTCTCCGGCTTAACACAAAATTTCTTTAACTTCGTTTTTGCGATATAAACATCCCCGCAGTGCTTACACCTGATCGTAAATCTCCGCGCCCTCTTTGCCGCGTTCCCCTTCTTTTGTTCCGGTGTCAGATCCACTGCAATAGAATCAGAAAAATCACCCCCGGCGAAATTTCCCCAGTATAAATTTACCACCCTTTCCACGGGAATCACTTCGGGATCTTTGCACAAGCTTCCATCCTTATTAGGTTTATAAATTTTAACCTTATACATGGAACACTCCTTACGCGATTTCACTCCATTCGGGATTCAGTTTATTTTCATTAATTCTTGTTTCCTCCTCCTTGCGGTAGAGGATCATAGCTAACGTGGAATAAACTGCTATATCCTTGAAAGTGTCTTCCAGTGATTCGCTTTTAATTGCGAACTTACCTTTTCGGCAAAAATTTTCCACACGTTCAAACTTATCCATCAGCCTGATAACTATTCCGCGCCACGCTTCGATCCCGATGCGCTCGACTCCCTGCAAATTTTTATAAGGGTTTGTGTCATTTGCATAATCAGAATTTTTTGCATCGTGTAAAATTCGCAATTCGTCCAGAGCATCATCAAATGCTTTGTTCTTAGCCATTGTTCTCTCCTATAAATTGGAGTGCTTCATCTACGGAATAAACAACGGCTCCCATTGCTCCCGCTGATGCCCATTTTCGCAGTTCAAATAATTGCTTGGGAGTTGCTTTGTTCCCCGGCCGCTTGACCTCTATGAAAAATGCTTTTCCATTTCTCACGCATAAAATGTCCGGCGTTCCGTTGATCGTGAACTGATTCCCGTGCAATTTCATTGCCCTGCAATTTTCCATCTGGTTCAGTGTTTCCATGATTTTGCGTGTTATTGAGGTTTCTAGCAAAATTCAAGCTCCTAGAATCCCCCCTGTTAATCTTTCTCCCATCAGGTGATACCTATGCACCCCCCTGATTCCTCATTTTTAATTGCTCTCTTAAAGTTAGTTTTTTATTCGGTTTAAGTTTACCCGCATCCAAAAGTATTTTTGAACGCGGAAATTGTTTCTTTGCTTCGTGCAACCACATCGCCTCTTCATAATCTTGCATCTTTAAAAATGCAATCTCTTCCGGGGAATACACAACCGCTTCCGGGCATTCTTTTTCTGCTTGAACCGCTTCGGCTTCCGTGGTACATATAAGGATTACCTCCCCATTAAATAAGTCTGCTTTTATCTTAAAAACACTCACAGCAAATCCGCGTAGACTAATTGGCGTGAATCTTGGGGTTCACAAATAAACAACTTATCTTTGGTGCGTGTGATTGCAACGTAAAATTTCCTGATCATTTTTTCCTCTTCGGATCTGCTTTCTTCAATCGTCCTTTGTTCAACCCACGCCAGATCAGGGAAAACGATCACCGTGTCAGCTTCCCCGCCCTTGACCGAATGAATTGTTCCCACCACAACTTTCGGGCGTTCCATTAATCTTTTTCCCCCATGCCGTAGAGCCACGCCCGCCGGAAACTTAATCTGATTTAATCCCAACTTGGTCACGTTTTGTTTGAACCAATTTAAATCAGTATTGATTGCGTTGTGTGCAAACTCTGGTTTTAAAAATAGGTTTTCAAAATCTTTGATCGTGGGCGGACATCCCCAATCTTCATCAGCAATCAGACTCTTGACCCCACGTTCTAGCAATCCACCTGAATGTAGGATTGCCATCCATGTTCGCATTTCTTTTGAGTTCCAATCTCTTGCTTCCGATCCATAGGTGTCCGGGTCAGGGCGCAGAAAACTAAGCACACGGTCAATGCCCCATATTTCATTCTTCTTTGTCTTGAGCGGGTTCCAAATAGGATCAGTAGAATAAGGATTCCAGAACGGAATATATTTTGCTTTAAGTTGTTTTATTAGCGGGGTCAGCATATATCGGCAAGATCCGATAACCATCACCGTGCGATCCTCGCTGATCTCGCGCTCAATCACCCTGACGATTTCTTCCGGTTCTTTATATCCCGTGGGCAAAAAGCTCACGCTTCCATTTCCTTCGCGTGGTTTGAATTCCACATCTTCCCGGTTTTTGATTTGCCTGATCCATTTAAGGGCCTTGGCGTGTGGAATTCTTGGGAGCCTGTAACTCTGTTTCAAGAATCGTTTATTTTCTTCGGGGATCGGGTGATCAATAAACACTTTCGGATCGGCCCCGCGCCATTCAAAGATCGCCTGATCAGGATCACCCGCCAACAAAACTTTTTCTGCGCGTTTGCCCCAATGATCCCGGAGCAATGTGATTTCCAGTTTGGAGTAATCCTGACACTCATCCCCGAAAAGAATCTTGGGATCACCGGGGGCATAATCTGTTTCTTCCAACGCTCTTTCAATCATCCCGGTAAAATCGGTATACCCGTTTGCCTTTTTCCACGCTGTCCACTCTTTGAAAAAATACAACGTGGACTTTTTCCACTTTTTTTCGGGAAGCATTCGCGCCCGGTTAATCTGCATTTCTTTAAATGCCTTGTCACCTTCGCGCTCTTCGGTATCACCCCCGGAGAAAATATCTTCAAAGGTTGTTCCCATTTTTGGATTGACTTGCAACGATGGATTAACGCTCCCGTTCCACTCTTTTAGTTTTTTCGGAGTGTCCGCAACTTCGTTGTGCTTTATCCCTAATTGGTGGAAGCATAGTGAGTGCAGGGTTCCAATTCGATCATCCATCAATGGCAAACCACGGGATCTCATTTCGTTGGCTGATGCCTTGGTCAAGGAACTAAACACAACGCGATCCGCACCATGCTTTTCGATTGCCAGATTTGCTTGCCTTGCCAGAGTTGTGGTTTTCCCGCAACCCGGTGGGCCATAAATGTGAAAGGTATCTGTCATTCTGTTATCCCTCCACCCCTTTTGAGTGGTGGAGGAAAAGTTTTATTGTTTTTAAATGAGTTACGCATCGCTCCTCCACCTCTTTTTAGTGGTGGAGGAACTTGAAGGCGTTTGTTTATATATGTTTATGCCGTTTTTCCTCCACTCCACCACTTTTATCGAAATTTTTTATTTTTTTATTTGTTTTTACTTATATATATAGTCTTTTGAAAGGGAGATTAGTCCCATTCGCCCACAATCCCGCCCCAATATCGTCTTTGCACCCGTTCATCGTGAATCGTTTCATCGAATTTGCGCTTTTCAAATTTCACTTGAGTCATTCGGTTTTGCAGATCCCGATAGGTTATGCCCTTAATCAATTTATGGCGATCCACAAATCCATAAAAGTTTTCTAGGTTGATCCATGTTTTTCCATCGTCAGTCAGGAAAGGGTGCGAAGACGGCAGTGCGTCCTGATATTCATCCGCCGGGAAAACCGTGCGCTTGGTGAAGTAAATTTGAACGGCGTTGAAAAGCTCCGTGCGGGGATCGAGGGCCTCTTCATATTCAGCCACACGCAGTATCAGATTGACGTATTCTCGCCATCTTGGTGGTTGCAACCTGTCAGGCATCCGGCGGGTAATTTCCGCTATGCGGGCCAATACATGGCTCTGCCGTCCAACCTGATCCATGTTGCCAATTCGGATTTCTTCATCATCAATTACAAAGTAAAATTCTGACGGATCGCGCCCGCGCATAATGACTTTCGAAACTTCGACTCCGATCTGGTGACTCACTTGGTTGAGTTGTTCGTTGGTGTTATTTGTGTCGCGGGCGGATCGAATAGAGTGCGTAGCAATTGCATCGGTGTCCGTAACACCATCGCTATGGGCTTGACGGGCAAACTTAATAGTGTCCTCTAAATACTTCACCCGCTGAACTTTTAAGATGTCCTTTTCTCTTCCCGACTCAACCCGGTGCGCGATAATCAGATTGGCAATTTCCTGATCTGACCAATCGTGGCCCACTCCGAAAATCGCAAGAGATAAATCGTGCGAACTCATGTCCGGCAACCCGTCCCGAAGCAAATCCTTTCTCTGGTGATCCCAAGTTTGACGAAACTTTCTATCGTTTTGGATCAGTGCATTAAATTTTTTAAAAGGCGGGGAAGCTTCCAGATCAACCGTGATTTCCGAAAGCTCTTGCGCCGGGATAGCATGATTCCCGTTGCTTGGGAAAATTTCGTTGTAAACTGAATTTAATTCCTCTTGACGTTCTTCAATTGAATCCGGTGTTCCTTCGACATGATGCCCGGTGACAGTGAAATATCTTTCCGTGGCGTACATCTCAACGCCCGCCTTCTTATTTCTTGGCCCCGGCAATCGCCCCTTGATAAAAATGTGGAAACCTTTTCCGCTTGGTGATTTCTCCGTGTAAGAATTTATTTGATCAATAATGTTCTGCGCCCACGGTAAGGCCCGTCCATCACCATCCACACACTTATCCAGATCAATGCCCACTAACCCCGATCCGGCAGTAAACACAAACCCTACGCCCATAAATTGCCCTGACTTCACTCCGGCCCTGCAAGCTTCGTCAAAAGTTCCCCAAGTTTTTGGGCTTGTGGTTGATGCGGGCAATCCAGTTGCGGGGTTGAAAGGTCTTTTGTCTTTGTTAAAAAGTACCCACTGACGGAGTGCCGTTAATTCATCAAACGCGGGAACTCCGTCAGTGATGGGTATTTCGAAGGCCATTAATTACCCCGGAAAGCAGATTCAAAATTTGTAGAGTAACTTGCAAGCCCATCTTTTTCGTCAGCGGTTAAGTGACGATCCAGAGCCATAGACAATTTGGAAAATTTAATTTTGCTTGCATTTTCTGATTGCTCTAATCCGAAGACTGTCACTACAGTGAAATAAGGAACATTCTTCGATGCCAGTTGCTGAAAGTATTTTTTGATCGGAGCAATCGACATGGTGGGCGCGTCCATGATGACCGGGAACGCGTTGCCTTCCATAAGGATCAACATTTTTCTTTTTGATTTACACGCCTGTCCGTTTCCTTTATCGGCTGATCCCCATTGGGCCAGTGGGCAAGTTAAACAATCTCCGCCGGGATCTCCCACCCCGGTGGTTGAGTCAAAACTGTTACAGTCAGGGGCTTGCTCTCCCCCGAATTCCCCCTTCCAATAAGCGCGGATATCGGCCCACTTGACAATGATTCCTTTAAAACTTTTCTCGCTTTTCTCTCCGCTTACATCGGGGATCTCAAACGCCTTACCACCACTCCCCGGAATTTTTATTTTGTCCAAGCTCCCCGGTTCAATGCCACCACTTCCAAGGTTTGCTTTAAGCGCATTCAGTTCTGACGCGCCAGAAACAAGTATTGGGTATTCTGTGTCGTTTGGTATCTTTGGTATCTTTGCGATCTTTGTCATTTTGTTATCCTTTCCTTGCGTAAATTTTGAATTTTTCAGCAAGCTCATATTTGCCCTTTAAAATTTCCGGCAACGGCTCGCCGTTTTCCTCTAGTTCTCTGCAATACGCTGTTAACCCTTGTGGGCTGTAGCTGACAAACTTTTTTAAGAATTCATCACCCATTAACAGCGCACCCAGTTCATTCGATTCAAGCGACTTGCTACCAAAAACTGATTTACGCAAACCAACAAGGGTGTCGTTAATCTTCATTGATTGGCATCCCGCCTTTTCAAACTCCAATAAAAGAGGTTCTTCGATTGCAGTTAGCTCTTTGTTGATCTCCCGCAAATCGCTTTCCAGTTGCCTTTTAACTTTCGTTTTCTCAATAAATTCAGAAACCAGTTTATTGTCCATAAAACCTCACTTGATAGTGATCACGTTGTTATTTGGGTTCGTTCCATCGACTGCACCCGCTTTATTCTTTGCGGGATTACCGATCCACACATAAGAGGTATTGCAGTCCCCGGTGCTTACGTTGTTAGTCAACGGGTTCAGTTGAACTTTGCATTTCTCAACAAGTAAACCTTGCTCCCCTGCCGGAGAAATGTTCGTCACATACGGCCCCGCGAAACTACATCCTGAAAAAAGCAGTCCGGCACACATGATGATCAATTTTTTTTTCATTGGGGTTGCTCCTTTTTAAGTGATTGAAAGGATCGGATACCCCGGCACATAAAGGGTTGCCAACAAGGGAGAGCCGGGGTATCCGTAAACCTTGAACCTTGCACTAGGGTTTTTTTCGTGCTAACAAGTAGGAATCAGCGGGAAAAAAAGCAAAGTTCTCAATTTGTTATATTTAATCACAAATTGTGTTTATATGTCAAACTGAATTTTTAAGCGGGTGAGCCTGATCGGGATGGCACAAGTTAACGGCTCTGATAATCGTTATTTTTTTTCGGGCAACCATTCATCAAATGTTCTTTGATTAGGGTTAGGTCAGTGCGTACTGGCTTGAGCGTGTTTTCCAATTGTTCAGAGGTCACGATTCTGCGCTCTAGGCTGTCGATCCGCTTGTGTGCGTCATTCGCATCAGTCTTGATATTTTTTACGATCCATCCGAATGCGCCCGCCACGATAGTGACCACTCCAAAAAAAAGTTCGTTGAAATCCTTCATAATTTTCGCTTTCTTTATTTATCCTCGATCCAAATCCATTTACGACAGCCCAGATCGTTAGTTCCACCATTATCTGTAAAATCGTATGCGATACACTTCCACCACAATAAGACCAGTTCCATACTTAACCGCGAATTAAAGAAACAAAACTTAAATCATCTTTAGCCAGAGGATCTTCTGCAAAATAATGGCTCGATAAATCAAGATGCCTTTCACTCTCATAATTACTCCCATAACTAACAGTTCCATCGTCCGCAGTAATTTCTTCTTTGCGTGTTTCTATGTAGGGACAATTTTGGTAAGCGATAACTTTAGCAAGAGTGTTTAGTGCTGCTATTTCCGCTTCTTTATCGTTACTCTCCTGTCTTATTGCAACTCTGTAGGCTTTAATAACATCAGGGATTGCAGTACCACCTTCACTCGCCCTTACTGCCATCCAGTCATCTCTTGCTAATAGTGACGATGCAATTTGCTTTACGTTGTCCAACATTTGTTTTTTAAGTGCATCAACATCCTTGCTAATTTTGGCATAAGTCCCGACCACTTCATCTTCTCCGATTTCGTAAGAAACCGCACCACTATAATAATACCTGTGGTCAACTTGTTCCTCCCTGTACGGCAAAATATTAAATGAGGCAAGTTGTGCCTTGTCCATAAATATTTGTCGTGGGTAAATAGTCCCATCAATTGTTATTGATGTCGGGTGAGAATAAGTTCGTATAACCTCACCACCTGAAATTTGGCACCACATAATTTTATCTCCTTATCTTGCGTTAGCGTATTTTAAAGGCATCTCTGCAAATGCCATGTACATATATTGCCCATCACCTGTATTCAATTGTCCATCAATAGTTTTTGGTGTGAATCCATTAGAAATAATATCAATACCCAAATTTGTGGATTCTGCCGCATCAGAATCTGCCCGTAGACGCTGATTCGTTTGGTTATAAGGTGATCGAGTGGTGTCATACATATTCCAACTAGAAGAATTTCGATTAGTAGATTTAATCATTACAAATGCTGGTTTAAATCCAGTGTAAACAAAAACTCCTTGTGATGCTGACCCTCCTCCCATATACGATCCAATCTTGCTATAACCCTCTACATCGTGGAAACAGTAAGCTATGTAGTTATAATTACCGTTAACGGTATTGGAAGTACCCACACTAAATACACTTGCAGTTGGGGCAGTATCATTCCAAAAAGTATGATCGCCAACATTATCTGTTAATTGGAGACACATATAATCTGTCCAATCCCATGATCTCGCTGGTTGTAATGATCCAACTAACCAATCATCTACCTTATTTCGTGGTTTAAGTATTATAAGTTCGGGTGCTTTACTAAGACCATGTCCAATCGTGGCACTACTCGCATCATTACCAGTATATGAAACAATTGAAAAGCCCGCACTCACGTTTGCACTTACTGTACTGGTGATGGAACCGTCAGTGTTTGATGAACCTGCTCCATTTGCTTTCCAGTTCCAAAAAACTCCATTATTGCCAGTATCGTTTATTATATTGTTAGAATGAGTTCCTTGACCAATAGTTACACTTGTCGCAGATGACGCAGTTATATAACCATAGTCTGTATAATTGTTTTCTGACCAATTGCCATTAGGATATAGTGCATTAGTAAATCCACGCACTCTATCCAACATTCTATGATGGTACCCGCTACGAATTTTACTCCATACAAAATCAGGCTCAAAACTTGTAGTTACCACTTGTGTAGCCGCATTATTACCAGTATAAATTACGGCTTCAAAATTATCCCTAGGCACAACTGCTGGTTCAGGTAAATTTTTCGTGCAAAGAGCTAAGAAGCCAGTTGGAGGAGTGTAATAAAAATTACCGTAGCCTTCGCCATCTGCGTTTCCTTGTGCAGTTTTTTCTCCTGCAAAAGTTCCATCTTGCCCAAAGTTTGCAATTTGTACACCAGAGCCATACGTTGATGTCGAAAACGCATAAGTTGTATTTGCTTCTAGTGTTTCATATGCAGTACCAGATGTAATTGCATTTGATCCGTTTTTATAGAAATAAACTTTTAAATTATCCATATCACAAGCAACACCGATAATATCCCCAGTGGTATATGTTGAATATGTTCCTCCATTACTTGGCCAGTTATTGTTCTGAGAATTAACTCCTCCCGTATAATATCCAAAACCTCCAGTATCAGAACCAGTATAAGTACTCCAGTTACGACCACCATCTATAGTAGTTACAATACCAACAGCAGGGTTATTGCCACCGTAATTTTTAATTAATACTTCGTAGTACCACTTACCAGAATCAAAACCAAATGTACTCATGGCCCTGTTATGACCACCACTTCCTGTTAATTTTAAATTTCCTTCTGCAAAAGTATGACCTGACGCTTTGGTAAGTGGGTTATAAGTCGGAAAGTTATTAGTCGGAGTATCCAACATCTGATCAGATGGATGAACTGATGGAGTTGTAAAATTATTACTTCCAGCCGCATCATTACCGAGATTACTGGATTTAAAATCTAAATAGAACCCATTAGTACCATGAGAGCCTGTGTATGCTATTGGTTTCCAATGTCCATAATCTTCATCAAATTCACCAAACGAATCTGCGGTCAGGGCTGTACCATCTACTGAATGAAATTCTGCTAGATATCCATCATGGCAATGACCAGCAACTCTGGCAAACCTACCAATTTCATGCCGTACAGTAGAGTTTACAATTTGATTTGTCACGAATGACGATCTATTGTCAGTTTGAAAATTTGTTTCTTCAACTCCATTAATATATATTTTACATTTATTACTACCGCTTTGGCTCGTATCAACTGCCACAACTATATGATACCAACCGCTTGTATCACGATGTTTGGCTGTCGTTACAACTTCTTTATTAGAGCCACCACCATCACCACTTATCCAAAGATAATCTCCAACACCGTTATAACCCTGCCCAATCATAAATTCATTGTGCGTAACTGGGCCAGCAGAAAAAAAAGTTCTTCTTTGTACACTATCCCCAATTGATGATATTTTGTACCAGAATGAAATAGTAAACTCAGTAGAATCGCCAGCACTACTCGGAGTCCAGTATCCATAAGGAGCAGTAGCTTTATCCCACCGAGCGGAGTAGTCGATGGTATACTCTGTATCGCCACTGGGTATTGCATTTCCGTGAAATATTGCCATTATTAAGCCATGATTGCAGAGTTAGTAAGGAAGGCATCCGTTCCATCGGATATGTAATTTATGATATAAGTTCCTGCTGTCGATACCGTTGCCACAAAGTTGGCATCAGCTATGGTATCGCCGTGGCGGGCAATCGCATGACCACCACTATTGACCAAAATAATAAAACCTGATTGACCATTTGCGAAATTAGTAAAGGTCAAAGTTAAGCCAGCTGTAGGGGTGCATTTAAAATTCTGCCCTGCGTTTAGATCAAAATTGCCATCATTATCTGTTACCAACGTGGCTCGTTGTGATCCTGTCCAAGATTGGTCTACTGTCAGCATACCTGCACCAGCACTAGCTACATTAGTAGCATCTGTTACATCAGCACTTGCTTCGATACCGTTAAGTTTAGTATGGTCGGCATCAGTAAAGCTGTTTTCAGATAATTCACCATCCTGAACGGAATAAGTAGTATCCGTATATCTACCTGCAGGTAAAGTTCCAGAAGTTATCTCACTTGCATTTAGAGCGGTAAGATTAACTCCACTTGAAGCAGGAAGTGTTGTAGGGAATCTAGCATCAGCTACAGTCCCAGTTAGATTAGCGGCAGGTAAATCTATACCTAATGCTTCAATAGAAGTCTTAGTAGGAGCTACTCCTGTAAGGTTACTTCCGTCACCTACAATAGGTCTACTAAGGGTTATGTTGCCTGTTCCATCTAATGTAGTTAATGTATTAACTTTTATTGTACTCATTTTTTATTCCTTACTTTAAATTATAGACCAAGCTGTACCATTTGGTACTGTAATAGTATACCCAGATGCAACTGATATTGGTCCTGCACTCATCCCATTTGTATTTGCATCAAGCGTAATATTCTCACTAATTATGTTTGCGTTTGTTCTTATAATACTTGAAGCTCCTTTAGAGGGACCTCCGAGTTCAACAGCTGAATCAATCTTTTCTGCCGTTACTGCTCCGTCAACTAATTTTGCTGTTGATACAGTTTCATCGGCAAAGATAGTTGTGGTTGGCTTAAATCCAATATGTAAAACTCTTAGTTCATCACCAACTGTTAAAGGAGCTGAGAATGTAAGAGTTCGATTTCCAGTACCACTCATTTCGTATGCTGAACCAGATTGTAAGACACCATTGATTGTAACAATAATATCTGTTTCTATAGTAACATCAGCAGTCAAAATGAAAACAGTACCGTTTGAGTCATCTTGATTTACGGTAGCAATAAAGATATCTTCACTGGTACTCTGTCCCGTTACTAAACTATCAGGTGATTTACCTATGTATGCCATTCTTTATTCCTTATTGAAATTTATCTTTCACAGCCAAATTCTTTAGCTCATCAAGCGTAGTAGCAGAGTCAGCCAGCTTAGTAATATCTCTAAGCCTATTCTTCTCTGCAACAATAGCAGTAGTATCTCCACCACTTTCTTGTGTCCGCATATAGAGGACATCTTGTTCTTCTAGCAGAGGCTGCCGGTCTTCCCTCAGACGGTCTTTAGTTAAGGCCTGTGCCTTACTAAAATTAATTTGCATTGGCATTATTGTATTCCTCCTGCGTAATTTGGTTATACTTTAGCTGATCGTTTAGAGGCAAATCCTCTGAACTCTTTTCATTGCCCCCTGCTACATACTCCCAAGCGTTTCGGAAAGTCCTGTCAGACAAATCCTCATCAGTAATTTCGTAAGGTGTGCCTGTAGGCAAATCTTTATTAGCGAGGTAAATTAATTTTTCTTCATCTGTACCTTCTAATTGTTCTAGGAATTTAGGTGTGGGGATTAGCTGTGCTAATGTCCCGTTGTTGTCGTATATAATTTTCATATTTAATCTCCAAAAACTTGTGCAGTATTCACCTCTACATCGTAGGTGTCTCCGTGACTAGCCCTTCCTGAAGTGACAACAAAACTGCTTGTGGTTATGTTATTACAACAAGAATTACGGTTAGCATCCATACCAGAGGTGGCATATCTAGCAGCGGTAGAACACGCACTGTAAGTGCCGCTGCTCATTGCAGAAGCGAAGGTAACAGTAGTTCTGCCAGATCCTACATCCGTAATAGAACTAACATTATGACTGTCTCTAATAGCCACCGTACCAGTGCCATTAAAGTTAATCCACGCCCTTGCTGTAAACTCCGACACAGCCCTACCGTCCACAGTGAACTCTAATACGCTATCTGCTAAAGACACTTCAGTTGTTGTGTTGGCAGTATCACTCAAAGCAATGTGCAAACAGGCCTTATTATTACCTTGACTTGTGCCTTCTGAGATAATAGCAACCTTGGCTTTTTGTGACTGAGCGGCATTTTCTGGCCTAAAAGCAATACCAACCCCATAACCAGTTGCATGATTAGCACCACACACTCCTATCGGGTAATATGTCCCTGCTGACGTTGATGTCTCTCTAACAGTTAGCGTATATGGCGGAGTTGTAGTACCTACACCAACTCGCTCACTACTGTCAATGGTAATAGCCGTTGCATCAGCACTACTTGTTATTCCATCAACACCACCACCAGCAGGATCCGCCCAAGCAGCAGTTCCAGAAGAACTATATGTTAGAACTTGATCCGTAGCACCACCTGAAGGAATATGTTTGTTCCCTGCTGTGGTTGGATGAGTATAAACCGTGTCCGTATATCTACCTGCAGGTAAAGTTCCAGAAGATATATTACTTGCATTTAGAGCAGTAAGACTAG
>PVBE012051921.1_pt1 | contig 13449 bp, 7 predicted proteins | sample 1631181 | NCBI WGS metagenome assembly PVBE01 (sample SAMN08397723, study PRJNA350692) | Marine metagenome, whole genome shotgun sequencing project. | isolation source: water | place: Pacific Ocean | collected 2012-04 | reverse complement strand
GCCAGCCGCTTGAAATTTTTAACGGGCACACAGGGGCGATCAAGGCGCTGGCTTATACGCCCGCCGGCCAGCTTATCACCGGGAGCGCAGACAAGACCGCCCAGGTCTGGAATCTCGCTGTGACGTGGAAGCTTGAGCGGACCCTTGGCAGTGGCGATCTTAAATCACCCATCACCGATCGGGTGTACGCAATCGATTTCAGTCCCGACGGCAAACACATAGCTATTGGCAGTGGCGAACCCAGCCGCGGCGGGGAAATCATGATCTGGAATGTCGCTGATGGCAAGTTGCTCAAGAATTTCATGGGTCTGCACGGTGACACGGTGTTTGGCTTGGAATACTCGCCTGATGGCAATCACATCGCCTCAGCCAGTGGCGACAAGTTTGTGAAGGTGACCGCAGTCAAGGATGGTAAAATCGTCCACGCCTTCGAGGGACATACGCATCATGCGCTGGGCGTCAGTTGGCTGCCGCACGGCAGGCAGTTGGTGAGCGTTGGGGCTGACAACAGTGTTCGCCACTGGAACTTCGAATTGGGTGAGCGCATTCGTCAACGCACGAATATCGGCAAGGAAGTCACCTCCATTCATTATGTGGGCTACACCGACCAGGCGATAGTGACTGCGGGTGACAAGTCCGTGCGCCTAATTAAATCCGACCTGAACGACGCCCGCAGTTTTAGCGGAGGCACCGACTTCATGTACACCAGCGATGCCACGCCTGATGGCAAGATAGTCATTGCCGGCGGACAGGACAGTGCCCTGCGGGTGTGGAACATGGCCGATGGCAAGGCGGTTGCCACCTTTGAATCACCGCAGCCAGCAACGGAGAAAAAATAACACCCATTTTCCCCTGCCCCTTATCGGCGGGTTTTTTGTGCGGATAACTTTCCGTTGCGAGCAGTTGAGGGCCTCCGGTTCAATTCCCATACATGGCCGTAAAACGACCAGCTCAGTTTTATGTGGGCGTAGATGTGGGTGGCACTAAAATCTTGGCCGGCTTGTTTAGTTCTTCTCTGCGCTTGAGCGGAATCCTCAAGATCAAGACCAAGGCGAATCTTGGGAAGGAGTCCGTAATTGAGCGTGTGGAACGCGTCATTCGTAATCTATTGTCCGAACAAAATGTATGCCTCAAACAGGTCCATTCGGTTGGACTTGGCGTTCCCGGGGTGGTGGCCAAGGGACGCGTCTTCAACGCCTACAATATCGGCTGGGATGACGTGCCGATTAAGACGATTCTTCAACGTAAGCTGAGAATCCCTGTCTATGTTGAAAACGATTGCAACCTTTTCACCCTGGGTATCCACCGGGTTGAATTGAAAAGCAAGCCGCACACCATGGTGGGGTGTTTTCTGGGCACCGGCTTTGGGGGCGGCGTCATTATCGATGGCAGGCTATACACCGGCTATAACAATGCGGCCGGGGAATTTGGCCAGATGGCGATAGACAAGGACGGCATCAAGACCGCGCACAGTTTTCGTGGCAGCTTGGAGTCGCTGGCCAGCCGCACGGGGATTGTGAGGCGGTTGCGGCGCGCGGTGTTGGAAGGCGAAACCACCCTGTTGACCGGGGAACTGGGGTCGCAGCTCAAGGGGATTCGCAGCCGGCATCTGCGCATGGCGTTGACGAAAAAGGATCCCTTGGTCAAACGCGTGATTCGTAATGTGTCAGAGGATTGCGGCATTGGAGTAGCGGGGTTGATCAGCGCATTCGGTCCCGAATACGTTGTGCTTGGCGGCGGCGTGGTTGAAGCTCTAGAAAAAACCATGTTGCCAATTATCCGCAAGACGGCAGAGGCGCATGTGCTGCCTGGCACCCTGCGAGGCATCAAGATTGTCACCAGCCAGCTGGGCGATGACGGGGGAATTTGCGGTGCGGCGGTCTGGGCTAGGGACAATGTGAAGCACTAGGAACGGCACTCACATTCGGGTCGTTTCAGTCTCCTTGATCATCTCGAATTTCGGCAACTTCAGGGCTCCCTTCTTCGTGGAGCTGGACTTAAATGCCGGCTTGGTCATCGCGATCAATTCAAACTGGCTGCGGTACGCCTTTTTGTCTTTGGCGGACTCAACACGCTGGTAGGTTGCATCGGGCAATAGCTCACGCGATTTCACGTTATCCTTCATATGCGCAGGAAGGATTTCCTTGAGGAGTCTTCGCTGGATCGCTGGATCCTCAATAGGAAAGGCAACTTCAATGCGTTTCTGGAAATTTCGGTACATCCAGTCGCCGCTGCTAACGTATACCTTTGGGTTGCCGTTATTTTCGTAGTAGAAAATCCTGCTGTGCTCCAAAAAACGGTCAACAATGCTGCGCACGCGGATGTTCTCGCTGAGGCTTGGCACACCCGGTCGCAGGCAGCAGATGCCACGCACAATGAGATCGATTTCCACGCCAGCTTTGCTGGCCTCATAAAGCGCCTCGATGACGGGCTTATCTACCAGCGAATTCATTTTTGCACAAATGGCCGCAGGCTTGCCCTCCCGTGCATTGCGAGTTTCCCGGCGGATACGTTCAAGGGTATTTCGTTGAAACTGGAAGGGAGCAAGGACCAGTTTTTTGGAGCCCTGAAACTGACAGAACCCCGTAAGCAGGTTGAAAAGTGCTGTGGCATCCTCGCCGTAATCGGGGTGACAGGTAAAAAACCCTAGGTCCGTGTACAACTTGGCGGTTGCGGGATTGTAATTGCCGGTGGAAAGGTGCACATACCGTCGCAGCCCATCCTCCTCCTGCCGCACCACCAGGCATACCTTGGAATGGATCTTGTAACCGACCAACCCATAGGATACGTGGACACCAGCTTCCTCCAGTTCGCGTGCCCAGTGGATGTTGTATGCCTCGTCAAAGCGCGCCTTTAACTCGACCACAGCAGCGACCTGCTTGCCGTTCTGCGCCGCTCGCATCAGGGCACCCACCACGCGTGGGTCACCGCCCGTACGGTACAGAGTCAGCTTGATAGCCAGGACCTTGGGGTCGCTGGCGGCCTGATTCAAAAAATCGACCACGCAGTCAAAACTTTCATACGGGTGATGCACCAGCACATCCTGCTGGCGGATAACCTCGAACAAATCCGTACGACCACGGAAGGCCGGCGAGGAAGGCGCAATAAAAGGCGGATCGCGCAGTTCCGGGGAGTGGTCGCCTTGGCAAATAGTTTGCAAATGAATGGGGTTTACCGGTCCATCGATGCGGTATAAGTCATCTGTTGTTAGCTCCAGTTTCTCCAAAAGCTCGGTGACTAGGTCATCAGGCGTGCTGTGGTCCACTTCAAGTCTGACCGCATCGCCTTTGCGTCGGTTGCGCAGTTCGTTTTCCACGGCCTGCAACAGGTTTTCGATGTCCTCCTCGCCCACGTACAACTCACTGTTTCGTGTCACGCGGAAGCGCCATGCTCCAAGCACCTTGGTGCCGGGGAATAGGTCATCGATGAAATACGAAATTATGTCGGCGAGAAAAACATAATCATGCCTTCGGTCCGGGCGCGGCAATTGCACAAGCCGCGGGATGACGCGTGGCACCTGAACGATGCATAGACGTTGTTCTGTATTGCGCCCTTTCTTCAGCTCAACGCGGCCGATCACGTTTAATGATTTGTTGACTATGAGGGGGAACGCCTTTGAGGGGTCAACCGCCAGCGGGGTTAGAACCGGGCGCACCTGCTCACGATAGAATGCCTCCACCCACTCACGGTCACTTGGGCCAAGGTCATCGATTTGGTGGAATCGGAATTCTTTCCTAGCCAGTGACGGCATCAAGTCCTGCTGCCAGCAACGGGATAATTCACCCACCATCTCGTGCACTCGTTCAGAGACCGCGTCGAATATCTCCGTGGCCGTTCGTCCGTCCATGCTGCGTTCCACCACGGCACTTTCGATCTGCTGCTTCAGGCCCGCAACGCGCACCTCAAAAAACTCGTCCAGATTCGAGTTTGTTATGCAGAAAAACTTTATCCGCTCAAGCAGTGGATTTTTTGGATCCATGGCCTCTTCCAGCACTCTGGAATTGAACTCCAGCCAGCTCAACTCGCGGTTGATGAATCGGGATTGCTTCTGCTTTTGCGTCATGCTGTCACTCCAATTTACATAAAAACTGAGGAAAAGGAAGTCTAGTAGTAAAACCGTCGTCCTTGCAGGTCATTAATGGTGCAATTTTTGCGACCGATTATTGCTTATGACCATTAAGTGACTGCAGTTGAATCGATTATATACGTGTTATTCGCATCCAACAACACGATAAAATGCCAATAATACGTTGATATACTGGGCTATCTTTGTTTTTTGACATTAGCCTGAGCGATTGCCCTCACATTATGCACAGATAGTCAGAATCTTCAGCTAAACCCACTTAGTGCCCTTCATGGGGACAAACAATGTCTGTTCAATCCGCGTAATTCGCCATTTTTCGTTGATGAAGCCGCCTCTTTGCGTGAGACTTGCGGCGAGCTTTTTTTGGTGAAAATTCACAGATCCATTCTGTTTTCGGTGGGCTTTTGGCTGGGCGGAGTTGGCGCGGTGCTGGCCTGTTCGGTACCGGTTTTTCGTTATGCACTCGAACGCTGGCAATCGGACAACTACGCAGTTGTAGTTTTCCATAAAGGCGCTCTTTCCGATGAAAACCGCAAGCTTCTTGCCTCCATGGCTCCCGATCCCTTAATTAGCCCGCAGGTGGCCAATATTGAGCTCAAGACGGTTGACCTAGATAACAATCCAGAAAAGGAAGCACTGGAGTTCTGGAAAAGAATGAAGGCTGAGACCAAAGCCGACGCCATCAAGACCCCGTGGATGATGGTGTTTTATCCAAAATCCACCGGCAATCCCACTCCGATCTGGAGTGGCCCGTTATCCGAAAAGAATACGGAAATGGTCGTCGACTCGCCCAAGCGCCGTGAACTTGCTCGTCGACTCTTGAAAGGCGATTCCACCGTCTGGCTTTTGTTGGAGAGCAGCGACAAGGTCAAGGATGAGGCGGCATCAAAAAAACTTGCCGTCCGCATTGCTGCACTGGAGAAGGAGCTTAAGCTACCGGACATCAAGCAGGAAGACATTGCTGCTGGGTTGTTGAATATTGAGGAATCCCAGCTCAAGCTGCAGTTCTCAGTCCTAAACGTTTCTCGAAAGAACGTCACCGAATCTGTCTTCATCGAAATGCTCCTCGCCAGTGAGGCGGATCTGAAAGATCTGGATGAGCCGATGGTTTTCCCCATTTACGGACGCGGCAGGTTCATGCCCCCAATGGTGGGTAAGGGCATCACCGATGATAACATCGCCCACGATGCTGAGTTCCTGACCGGGCCCTGTTCCTGCCAGATCAAGCGCCAGAATCCTGGCACGGATTTGCTCGCCGCCGTCAACTGGGAAAGCCTCATTCAGCCGCAAATCAATATTGATCGCGAATTGCCCGCCTTGACCGGAGTGGGGCTGGTCGATACGGATTCGGATAAGCCGGATACGACGAAAAAGGACGAGCAGGTCAGTGCACCGAAAAAGACTACGCAGCTGGCTTCGGCAGACTCCCAGCCGGCTGCCAATCCACAGCCAGCGACTGATGGTCCGGTCCCTACACTTGCATCCACCAGTATCACACTTTGGGTCACCCTCGGTGCCATAGCACTGGGTGTATTGGGTCTTGGGGCTTGGATGTTCACCCGCCAATCCTGATCCGAAATGAGCATCTTCCACCTCGTCATTCGCGAGATTCGTCATCGCAGGCTCAATTTTGTGGCCAGCCTTTTGGCGGTGGGCGTGGCAGTGGGTGCGCTGGTGGCTGCTGATTCCCTCCTCTTGATTCATCATCATCGGCAGGAGGACTTTTTGAATCGCAAGGAAACAGAATTGGCCGGTCGACTGGCCGCTAAGGAAAAGGAAGTGCAAGAGGCAGGCAAGGCATTGCAGGATGCCATGCGCAAAATCACTAAGGGGCTCGGTTTTAATATCACCGTCCTGCCGGAGGACGAAGACATCGCCCGCTTTCAGGTTCAAGGGTATGCCACAGGTACCATGCCCGAAACCTATGTGTCCCGATTGGCCAATACCAACATTGTCACGATTAATCACCTGCTTCCTGTGGTCACAAAGCGCGTCAAATGGGAGGAGCAGGATGATCTGGAGATTATCCTTATCGGCACTCGGGGCGAGGCGACACTGGCGCATCGCGACCCCAAAAAACCCCTGCTTGATCTTGTCCCCAAGGGGAAAATGGAGATTGGCTTTCAAGTTGCGCAGAAACGTGATCTGGGCACCAATCAGACCGTTACGCTGATGGGCCGCGACTTCACCATCGCCAAGGTCCACTCCGAGCGGGGGAATCGGGATGACAGCACCATTTGGATCAATCTGGGCGAAGCGCAAAAGCTGTTCAAGATGGAGAACCTCGTCAACGCCATTCTTGCTTTGGAGTGTAACTGCGCCACGGTGGATCGGGTTGCGGAAATTCGCGCGGAGATCGCCGGCATCCTGCCCGGCACACAGGTTATTGAGCGCGGATCCAAAGCCTTAGCCCGTGCGGAAGCGCGTAACAAAGCCCAGGAACAGGCAGTTGCTGATCTGGCGCGTGAAAAAAACTCCTCAAAAACCATTCTTGAGACTGAGCGTAAAAAGGCGAAACAATCCAAAGGCCAACTCCAGCAGTTAAGTGGTGTTATTGTTGTGGGTGCTATGGTGGCCAGCCTGATCTTGCTGACTGTGCTGGCCTACGACAACACGCGTCGTCGCCACTCGGAGATAGGCATCCTGCGGGCATTGGGCTTGCGCGCCAGCCGCGTGTTGTTGCTTTTCTTGACCAAAGCCTGCGTGGTAGGCCTGCTTGGAGCACTGCTCGGCTGTTCGCTGGGTTTGGTCATTGCGATGACATTCGGTCATGTGCCTAATGTGGCTCAGGCTACGGACCCAACCATTCTAGCGGCGGTGCTTTTTGTGGCGCCGTTGATTGCCATCATAGGCAGCTGGATTCCTGCAGTCATGGCCGCAAGGCAGGATCCCGCCACCATATTGCAGGAGGAGTAATCGTGCTGCTGCAAACCGACAACCTGACAAAGGAATACGCAGGCCAAAATGGATCACCCGTCAATGCGTTGCGTGGTGTCAGCATTGAACTGGCCACTGGAGAATTCGTTGCTGTGCAGGGCCCCAGTGGCTGCGGTAAAAGCACCCTGCTTCTGGCGATTGCTGCATTACTGCAGCCCACCGAGGGCCAAGTAAAGGTTGCCGGCAAAGACCCCTATACTTTGTCACCAGAAGCTCGAGCAAAATTTCGTGCGGAAAATATCGGATTTGTTTTTCAACAGTTTCACCTCGTGCCGTATCTCAGTGTGCGTGACAACATCCGTGTCCCCTTACTCACCGGCGAATCGAGTGCAGATTCCGGGCGGGCCGATGAATTACTTGATCAATTTCATCTCACCCATAGGGCCCTCCATCTGCCTTCGCAGCTCAGCACTGGCGAACGTCAGCGCACTGCTCTTGCGCGTGCATTGCTAAATGAACCCCGCATCTTCCTCGCTGATGAACCGACAGGAAATCTTGATCGGGAAAATGCCGACATTGTGCTCGGCCATTTGAGGCAGTTTGCCGATGGTGGCGGCGCGGTGCTGTTGGTTACCCACGACCCCTACGCAGCCAAAAAGGCCAGTCGCGCCATCCAAATTGAAGACGGTCGACTGGTGAAATCAAAAACCGAACGAAATGATTAGAGCCTTATTTTTACTTCTTCCACTTGCCCTTTCAGCTGCCGATTGGCCTCAATGGCGCTTTGGGCCCGGGCGTGGTGCAATCACTCCGCATGAGTTGCCGGCCAAGCTGCATCTTCAATGGACGCGTCAGCTTCCAGCTGCTGCTCCAGCCTGGCCTAAATCGCAGACCAAGCTGCAGTTTGACCTTGCGCCCGAACCCGTGGCTGCTGAGGGAAGATTGATTGTTCCCTCCACTGCCAATGACAACGTCACCGCCTACGACACCAAAACTGGGAAACAACTCTGGCGGTTCTTCGCAGAGGGCCCGGTTCGGTTTGCGCCCGTGGCGACTGGTGGCAAGGTGTGGTTTGCTTCTGATGATGGCCATCTCTATTGCCTGAACGCAGCCGACGGCAAACTGCTATGGAAATTCAACGGTGGACCGGCCGAGCGATGGGTAATCGGAAACGACCGGCTTGTATCCACTTGGCCGGCTCGTGGTGGTCCGGTCTATCGCGAAGGCAAAATCTGGTTTACTGCCAGTATCTGGCCATTCATGGGAATCTTTGTTCACTGCCTTGATGCCGAGACGGGTCAGGTTATCTGGACCAACAGCGGAGACGGCATGAATTACACCGTTCAACCGCATGGGGCTCCGTCCTTTGCCACGGTTGCGCCGCAGGGTCATCTGACTCTGGCGGGCAATCAACTAATTGTCCCGGGCGGACGCTCCACTCCGGCTGTCTTTGAGGCGGATACAGGCAAGTTATCTCATTTTAAATATAACAAGAAAAGCGGCAACCATCGGGTTTATGCCGGAGCCGAATACTACTTTGTGGATGGGGGACGTTATCAGGCTTCCAATGGCAAGAATCTGGGTGATGGGCGGCCAAAAGTCATTGGCCCGGATTATACCATCAGCCAAAATGGAGAAAAACTGACAGTCCAAAAACTCATGGGCCAATTGCAAACCCGGACGGTAAAGGATCGTAAGGGAAAAACAGCGAGGGAAACCAAGTTTGTTTTGGATACACTTTGGAAAGCAGAAATGAATAAATCTGCCGGGGAATTGTTCCTGCAGGCTGGGGATCGGTTGTATTTCTGTGATGAAGACCAGGTTAATTCTTTTGAAATGGCCGGCCTCAAGGCGGGTAAATCCACTCCGGTTTGGTCAGCCAAGATAAAGGGGGAACCATGGACCATGCTGGCGGGTGATGAGCGGCTTTTTGTGGTGACGCTTGATGGAAAGCTCCGCTGTTTTGGCGGCAATCCGGCAGAGCCGGTCCATCACCTGATAAAAGAGAGGGCCGGGGTTTCCGCCGGGCAGCAGGCAAAAAACACGGTTGCAAGCTGGGTTCGCACACCCAAGGCGGCTGTGGGCTATGGACTGCTCTTGGGTGCGCCCGCGCCGGATGTCATCATCCAATTACTCCGGCAAACCAAACTACAACTGACTGTGGTCGATGCCGACTCAGAAAAGGTGGCCCAATTGCGTGAGCACTTTACGGCCACAGCGCAATACGGGACACGTGTTACGGTGCATCACCACAAGACTCCGCTCGCTTTTGCGGCGCCCGCATATTTCGCCAATCTTGTGGTAATTAATACCCCAGCTCTGAAGATCGTCAAGGCGAGCGACTGCTCAAGGGCGTTTCGAGCAGTGCGGCCCTATGGTGGCGTTCTGTGTGTAGAGCAGGCGCCCAGGGAACTGGAGAAATCTCATTTTCCGGAGGGAGCGATTCAACGTGAGGAGGGCAGACTTTACGTGACCCGCGCCGGCGCCCTGTCGGGGGCGGCTGACTGGACACATCAGTATGCGGACGCGGGCCAGTCGGTGGTGTCCAGAGATAGGCGCGTGAAGACGCCCTTGGGGTTGCTGTGGTTTGGGGGGCCGTCGAATGACAAGATATTGCCGCGTCATGGCCATGGGCCTTCACCGCAGGTGGCGGGAGGTCGACTGCTCATTGAGGGCCCGGACATCCTGCGCGCAGTGGATGTCTACACCGGGCGGTTGCTTTGGGAACGCGAGCTGAAGGGCCTCGGTGAATATTACAACATCACCGGCCACTTCCCCGGCGCGGGAGAAATTGGCAGCAACTACGTCTCACTCCCCGATGCGGTGTATGTGGTTTACGGCACCACGATACTTGAACTAGACGCAGCCACCGGACAAACGGTAAAAGCGTTCAAGACACCAAAGGAATCTAATTTTGGCTGGCTTAGTGTGCGGGATAATTACTTGGTAACGACGGTTGTTCCGGTTGCCGTCAAGTTGTCCAACATAGAAAAAAAGCAAAAGGCCTTCAATGATGCCGACAAGGTCGCCAAGGAAACTGAGGTCAAAGCCAAGAAAATTGCTGCGGACAAGAACAAAAAAAAGAAGGAAAAGGACGCGGCTACCAAGACTGCCGCCGTCAAGCGCAGGCTTGCTGATGCCGCCAAGACGGCGTTGGCCCAGGCGCAGGCCGAAGTTGTTGATTCTAGGTTTGCCTCAGGCAGCCGGAAACTCGTTGTGTTTGATCGATCGAGCGGGAAACTGCTTTGGGCCCGGGATGCTCAGTTTAATTTTCGCCACAACAACATCGCCCTTGGATCCGGCTCGATCTATCTCATCGACAGCCTTACCGAGGCGCGCCTCAAGGCACTGAGCCGTCGCGGCCTCAAGCCAAAAGGCAAACCTGCATTGTCTTGCCTCAACATCAAGACCGGGGACGTACTCTGGCAAACCAGGGAAGACGTTTTTGGCACCTTTCTCAATTATTCGGCCGAGCACGATCTCCTGCTGCAGGCGGGAAGCGCCTATCGTGATCGGGCCAAGGACGACATTGGAGAGGGCATGGTTGCGTACAGGGGGCAGACCGGGAAAGTGTTGTGGGAAAACAAAGCCCTTGAATATAGTGGCCCGTGTCTATTGATGAAGGATCGCATTATCACCAACGGCAACGGCGGCTTCGCGTTGGATATCAAGACAGGAAAGACCACCGGCTGGAGTTACAAGCGCAACTACGGCTGCAACACCGCCATCGGCAGCGAGCACCTGCTCACTTTTCGTTCCGGGGCGGCGGGTTATTATGATTTGACCAACGACGGAGGCACCGGCAACTGGGGTGGATTTCGCTCCAGCTGTACCGCCAATCTCATTCCAGCCAACGGAGTCCTTAACGCGCCGGACTACACGCGCACTTGCGGTTGTGCGTATCAAGTCCAGACCTCGGTGGCGCTCATCCATGTCCCGAATCTTGAATACTGGACCTTTGGGGCGCCGGCGCAGCAGGGCAAGCTGGCCGTTAACCTCGGGGCCCCCGGTGATCGGCGCGCTCCTGATGGTCGCCTTTGGGTGGAGTTCCCCGAGGTAGGCGGTAATTCGGCGGATGCACCCGTGACGATCAAGCCCGCCAAAGCCGAGGCTTTTCGATTGCACTCAACAATGGTTGGTGGCGAGGGATTGAAATGGGTTGCCGCCTCCGGGTTGCGAGGAGTGGAGACCGTTCAATTGAAGGTAGAGAAAGGAAAGCACCGGGTTCGCCTGCATTTTCTGGAGCCGGATAAATTGCCGACAGGCGGTCGGGTGTTTGACATTTTCCTGAACGGAAAACCTGTTCAGCGCGGGTTCGACATTGCCAGGGCTGCGGGCGGTCCCCGCCGCCCGGTCGTTCGGGAATTTGAAACGACAATTGCAGATGGTAACCTGAAAATCGAGCTGCGTTCCACATCCAGCAAGCCTCCACTTCTAAGCGGGGTTGAGTGGTAGTTGGTTGCCGCAAGTGCCGACTAAGGTTGTCTTTCCCAGTGCTCGCGCTAGACTGGGCCCAGCCATGAAACGCATTTTATCCCTCATATTGCTTGCACACTCGGGTCTTGTGTTGGCGGATGATTGGCCCAATTGGCGCGGCCCCCGTCACGATGGGGTTTCCCTTGAAAAAGGCTGGACGCCCAACTTCAATAAAGTGGCATGGCGCGCGCAGGTAGGGGTGGGCTTTTCCAGCTTTGCCGTGGCCGAAGGGCGTGTTTTTACCTTGGGCTGCACCGGCAAAAAGCGGGGCAATCAGGAGACTTTTTATGTCATGAACGCCTCCACGGGCAAGGTGCTCTGGAAGGACACCTACCCGGCGGCGCTGGTAGACTATCTGCATGAGGGCGGCCCGTGCGCCACCCCGACGGTGGATGGTAGCAACGTCATTGGCCAAAGCAAGGATGGCCGCCTGACATGCTATTCCATTGGAAGCGGTCGCAAAATCTGGACTGTGAACCTGATGGAGAAATCCGGCCTCGCCCGCCCGCCCGAATGGGGCTTCTCCGCCTCGCCCCTGGTGCTGGGTGACCTGCTGATTGTCGAGGCTACGTTCACCCTCGCTTTGAACAAGGAGACCGGCAAAGAGATTTGGCGCAGCAAGGTGTATCGTCCAGCCTATGGGTCTCCGGTTGCATTCAAGTTCAAGGACAAGACCTATGTGGCCACCCTGAAAACCGAAGGCCTGGTGATACTCGATGCGGTCACCGGCAAAACCGTGGCTTTTCAGGATTGGCGCACTTCTTTCCGCACCAACTCAACGACCCCGCATATAATTGGGAATAGAATTTTCCTCTCCACCGGTTATAAGCGTGGCTGTGCGTTGTTTGAGTTCACCGGCTCCGGATTGAAAGAGGTTTATGCAAACCGGGATTTAAGCAACCATTTCAACAACTCCGTGTTGATCGGGGGTTTCTTGTACGGTTTCGACGGCAATACGCACATGTTTGGTTCCAAGCACCTTTTATGCATGCGTCTTGCCGACGGCAAGGTGCAGTGGCGGCAGGAGGGTTATCGATGCGGTTCGTTGATGGCGGTGAATGATCAACTGTTGGTGCTCGGAGAGAAGGGCAATCTTGCCGTGGGACCGGCATCACCAAAAGAGTTCAAACCCAAGGCCGAATCACAGGTGCTCAAGGGCCGATGCTGGACAGTGCCGGTGCTGGCCAACGGCAGAATCTACTGTCGCAACGCCAAGGGCGACCTTCTCTGTCTTGACGTGCGTGGCCCGTAGCGGCTTGCGCGAAGGGATTTTGCACGGTAAATTTTCAGCATGCAATCCACCCGCATGTTTCTGCCGATGGGTCTTGCCCTGCTCTCGTTTGCGGCAAATGCCCAGCCCTTCAATTACGATGAGTCGAAAGTTCCCAAGTTCAAGCTACCCAATCCGTTGTTGATGGAGGATGGCACCCGGGTAACCACGCCAGAGCAATGGCGAAAAGAACGGCGCCCGGAACTGCTGAAACTTTTTGAGGAGCATGTATATGGTCGTAGCCCGGATCGGCCCAAAGCGATGACGTTTGTCGTCGTTGAGAGCGGGAAAGGGGCCCTGGGTGGACTGGCCAACCGCAAACAGGTTGAGGTGCGCTTCGCCGGGAAGGCGGATGGTCCGCGCATGACCGTATTGATTTACACGCCAAGCAAGCCCAAGAAGCCGGCACCCACATTCCTCGCACTGAACTTTCGGGGCAACCACACAATCAACGGGGATCCGGCTATTCGGTTGCCGCACTCATGGGTGCGCGGCCGCGTGAAGGGCGAAACGAAAAACAACCGCGCCACCGAGCATGGCCGGGGCCTCGCAAAAGACCGCTGGCCGGTGGAAACCATCCTCGCCCGGGGCTATGCGCTGGCCACAATTTATTATGGCGATATCGATCCGGACTTTGACGACGGATGGAAAAATGGCGTGCACGCTCTTTATCCAAAACCGAAGCCCGATGAATGGGGCAGCATCGCCACGTGGGCCTGGGGTCTGAGCCGGGCAATGGATT
>PVBE010445651.1_pt1 | contig 13449 bp, 13 predicted proteins | sample 1631181 | NCBI WGS metagenome assembly PVBE01 (sample SAMN08397723, study PRJNA350692) | Marine metagenome, whole genome shotgun sequencing project. | isolation source: water | place: Pacific Ocean | collected 2012-04 | reverse complement strand
GCCTTTCTCGACCGCATCGCGCCAGAACTCACCTTCCTCGGTCACCTCGCTGTGTGCAATCCCGTTCGGGTAGTCCTCGCGCGCTGCCTCCAACAGTCGCCGGGCGTACCCCTTCCGGCGGTGAGCAGGATCCGTCCAGACGTTCGCAATGACGCCCGACCACCCACCGTCGCCTGACATTACCTGGAGCCCCGCTACGGGTGTGCCTCGGACGTACCAGACGTACCGCATCGATCCGAAGAAGCTCATGTACTTCGTGGAGCCGTCCTCCACAAGCATGCCAGCTTCGTCTCCCACCAGCTTGTGGATGAGCGGTGCGCCTGGAGGGAGAAGAAGCCAGGAAAGATCCGTTACCTGAACGCTTCGACCGCGCCCTCGCGCCTGCCCGGAGCGGCCTTTTCCCCCGGGCCGGCGGGGCTTGCCCGGCAGGAGTAGGGGGTTCCAGCGGAACGGTCCCCAGGCGGGTCCGCGCATGCGGTGCCAGGTGGCGAGCGCCGCCTTCGACGTTGTGCCCCCCTTGAAGCAGGAGTCGGGGACCAGCGCGCCGCCGGCCTCGGACGCAGCGTCGAGAAGCGCCCGGTACAGGATCGCGCCGACGCCCCGACCGCGCATGGTGCGCCCGAGCTGGGTGCCGCGGACAGCCCACATGTTGGTGATCCGAGGCTCGGCGGTCTTGAGGCCGGCGAAGGCGCGGACACACAGGTCCTTGTCGCCCTTCTCGAAGAACACCCGCATGGCCCGCGCAGTGCCCATGGTGCGCCCGCGCTCGTTGGCGAGCACAATCGAAATCTCGTCGTCGTCGCGGGTGATCTCGCTGTACACCTCGCGGACGCCTGACTTCCACAGCGCGCGCCGGACGCTCGCCTCGCTCGCCATGCTGGGCAGCTCCACGACGCTGAATGCGTGATCCGCGCCGTAGCTCGCGTTCCCACCGCCGGCCTGGGCGCCGCCGCCCGGGTCGCGGTACATGGTCTGCCGCTGCGAGTAGTCGCGGTTCTTGCCCTTGTTCTCGATGAAGCCGAACTGCTTGTAGAACGCAACCAGCCGCGGGCGCGAGGTGGTTCCGATGGCGGTGGACTTCTTGCTCGGGGTCAACCACACGCGGCGGCTGTTCTGGTCGGCGAGCGCCACCAGGTTCTTCACCACGGCGGTCCCGACGCCCTGGTTCCGCTTGTCCGCAGGCACGACGAGGATCGACAGGATCAGGTCGCCGTTCGGGAGGTCCTCGACCTCGAACCGCTGTAACCCGTACTGCTTCCCGACATCGCGCGTCCACTTCTCGAGGATGGGGCAGCGCGCAGCTCGCCCTCGGATCAGCCGGGCCACAACAGCGCGGCGCCCAAACCAGCGACGGCCAAGCCGGCCAGGAGCAGCCCCTTGCCCTTGGGTGCCTCGCGGTTGTCGTTGCCGTCGTTGTAGTGGGGGGGAGCGTCGTCCTGGGGGGACACCTTCTCCCAATCCGCCAGGGTGTTGGCGTCCAGGCCGAGAAGCGCCTGTCGCAGATTCCAGAGGAACCCGCCGGTCTCCCCGCTGGCCGCCGGACTGCAATCGTCTTCGGGGACGCTGCCTTCTTCGACGGGGGGCACATAAAGCGTGACCGTCTTCCAGGCGGAGCCGTCCCACACCTTGCCGTCAGACCGGACGAACCCGAGGGGCGTGCCGGCCGCGTATCCGCGATCTTTCGCTGACTCGATCTTGAAGTCGTAGATGCTGTTGGCGGTGCCGGTGGTCCCTTGGGTGTTGGCGGTGCTGGTGGTGCTCTGAGCGTCGCCCTTGGGACCGCTGTCGATTGACGATGTCTGAGGCACCCACTCCTCGGTGGACGTCGAGGAGTTGTTCGTGTTCACGTTCGCGTTCGCGTTCGTCCTTTCCGAGCCGTCAGGGTTCAGCCCAACCGCGAGGTTAGCCATCTCCTTCTGAGTCAAGCCGTAGTGCGCCGGGGCGCCACCGAAGACTGCCGCGTAGCCGTAGTTGGATCCCGCGTCGTTGTAGTAGTTGTAGTCCACGGCGCCGTAGCCGACGCCACCGGACTCGAACCCGCCCTGGGCTGCGGAGAGCTCGGCGGCGTGGAGCACCTGTTCCTGGGTGACCTGCGTGCCCTGCTGGGCGAGCAGCTCGAGGAGCCACAGCGGCGGCGCGAGGCCAACAATGCGCTGCTCGGCTTCGGTCAGTCCCAGCGCCCACAGCGGGGGCTTCTGGTTCGCCATCATGGACGTCCACCGACCGCGCGAGTCATCGAAGAAGCGCGTACGGGGATCGTTGTACAGATTGAGGTAGAGCGTGAGGTGCTTCGCCGCTTCTTGGAACGGGAGCCGGCCGCACTTCACGTCGACATTCTCGGGGAAGAGCAGGCCCATCGTTTCCTCGCCGATCAGCGTCGTCTCGTCCGGGGCGAACATGAGCATTTCGGGGCCGTCGGAGCCCGGCGGTGCCAGGCGGAGCAGCGGTGCGTATGCCCGGATCCCCATGAGCATCCCCCAGTTCTTGAGGGCACGGCTCCGGATCGCGGTGATGTTTCCTCCAGCGCCCTCGAGCGGGGGCCGCGTGTACTGGACGGCTTCAAGTCGCGTCTGGAGCACGTTGATCTCGTTGGTGAGGCGGTCGTACTTGGCCTTCGATGCGGGCATGAGTCCCCCGCCAGTCGTCCGCGCGAACTTGATCTCTTCCTTGTAGATCCGTGCCTTGGCTGCGTCCTTGTACGCCGTGTCGTGTGACGGGCACCAGGTGGTCGTGAGTCCCTTGACGGTCCCCCCTGGGTTCTTCTTTCGCGACAGGCCCTCGTACAGCGGCTCGCACCAGATCGCGCCGGGTGCCGATGTCTTCCCGGCTTGCGGGGTCCCGGGCACACCAGGCGCTCGGTTGCTCGACCTCCACTGCTTCTTCTTGCTCGGGTTGCGGAGCCAGTCAGCCTTCATCTTCTGGACCGCGTCGCTCTCACCTTGAACCTTGTCTCGCTTCCTCTTCTTCCTGTTGATGTTCCTCTGGATGTTCCGGGCTTCTGCGACCACCCGCTTCAGACCCTTGAGATTCTTCGCGAACTTGTTGGCGTTGCCCTTCGCCATCATCTTCGGCGTGGACTCAGTCTCGACGCCCACGGACACGGCGTTCACGACGCCGTCGATGATCGGCGCGATTGCCGCCATGACTGCGCCCGCGCCAGAGGCGTCACCACCGCCCATGCCGCCACCGCCCATGCCGCCACCGCCCATGCCGCCATCGCCCATGCCGCCGTCGCCCATGCCGCCATCCTGGTGTGACGCCTCTTCCAGCGCGTCGTCGCTTCCGTTGGCACCGTAGTAGCCGCGTGTGGTGGGGACACCGGTGTTCGCGTCGCAGTAGGCCCCGACGCCGTAAAAGGCGTGCGTCGTGGGCACGCCGCCCGCAGCACCCGTGCCGTAGTACGAATCCGCTACGGGCGTGGGAGACGTTCGGAAGGCGTCGGCGTAGCTCATCGGGTCATCCTCGGATCAGTTTGATGCTCAGGAACCCCACGGACGCTGCGACCAGTGAGTACGCCGCGTATGTGGCCCAGGGGGTGTCCACGGACTGGTAGGCGCCTTCGGTGTAGCCCTCGTCGGTGTAGCTGGACGCAGCAGTTTCGCCACCGCTGCCGCCCCCACCGCTGTTCCCACCACCGCCGCCAGGAGCTGCGTCGGTTCCGGCCATGCCAGGCCCTGGGATCAGCGTGACGGTCCGGTTGCCTGACGCTTCGACGGTGAACCACTCGTTCCCGCCGGCCTTCCAGAACACCCGGATTTTCAGCTTCGCAGGCGAGTCCGCACGACGGCCCTTCTGCTTCTTCACGGTTTTGACGACGTACTGCTCGCCGTGCTTGAACCCCAGCCACCGCGAGCCTCCGTTGTTCACCTGGGTGACACGGATCTCTTTCGCGCCCGTCGCGCGGATGGTGACGTTGTGGCGGCGTGGTGTGGCCGCGCCATAGCGCACCCCCACCTCATCGAGGCGAGGGTGCGCGAACGCTTCGCTGTACGACACGGGAGGTCCCTTCCGAGCCCGCAGGCCCTAGAGGTAGCCCATCCCGGAGTTCGCGAAGCCGAAGCCCGTCTTCTCTTCGACGAAGTCAGCCACCATCGGGAGGACGGCGCCCGCGGCGATGATGCCCCCGCCGTACCAGAAGGACGTCGAGCTGAACGCGTCGAAGCCTTCGGCGATGAGCACGGCGCCGGCGTGGGCGATGCCCGCGGCGATGACGCCGTGGCTCAGGGCGTCGACCACATCGGCCTCGGCACCGAAGTAACTCCACGCGCCGGCCAGGGCGCCGATCCCCGCGGGGATCATCCAGTTGCCCGCCACCATCGTGGCGTAGCTCTTGGCGGTGTCGATCATGGTGGTGACGAAGCTTTCGCCCCCGTCCTCCTCCGTGCCGTTTGCGCCGTAGTAGGTGCCCGCGGTCTCGCTGTAACCGGGTGCGTAACCGTAGCCAGCGTCCTGGTATCCCTGGTCGTACATGAGTGTCTCCTTGGCGAGCGCTTGCTCGCGACAAGCAGAGGGTAGTCCGACCTCCCTGTGCGCGCCACAACAGGGTGTCTGCGGCGCGACAGCTCCAGGGGGACTACCCTCAAGGCGTGGCTGATCAACACTACAACTGGCACGTCATCGAGCGGTACTACGCGGGCATGGTCCCGAAGCTGGAGCACGCCCAGTCGTACTGGATCGCAGGGCAGCACCGCTGGCCCACGGGCATCCCGTGCAAGGGATCACGCATCGTCGACGGCGACGAGACGTTCGTTGTTCACTCCATCGATCACCAGCTCGACGTCGACGGCGACGGCGGGAACGACGCACAAGTCACCATCCGGTTCCGCAAGGTTCGCGGCAACAAAAGGGGTCGCTGAAATGTCCGCGTTCACGTTTTACAACCAGTCCGACGTCTCCTGCCTCCCCGACACCATCGACCGGCTCGAGAAGGCAATCGCCAAACAGCGCCCGGACCTCAGTGCGTGGTTCACGCAGACGAAGGCGGCGCACGTCGACACCCGCCTCGCGACCAACGCCGATATGGTCATCGTTCTGGACACGCTGGTGCGCGGCCTCCAGCGAGCTGGGGCTGGGCCCGTGATCAAGTCGACGCTGTCAATGAAGGCGTGCCCCACCGCGTACATGACTGCGGTGCGCCTCGGCACCATCATGCCCGATCAGTGATCCTCCGCGTGTAGTCCCCAAGACCGCCCGGACGACGCCCGCTGGCGAGGTCGGGCTCGTACGGCAAACCGTGCGTGTCCGCGAACAGCTTTGCCGCAGCCAGCTCGACGTCGGTGATCTCCTCGCCGATCTCTTCCCACAGCTCGCCGCCGGCGTAGTCCGCGACCCAGACAACGCCGGGGTACACAGCTCGCCTCTCCGGGTTGGTGAAGTCGCCCAGCCACGCCCACCCGCCGCGGTCGTTGGACGTCGTCCACCACTCCGTCACCGCGACCGCTGCGGGCAGGCCCGCAGCACCGCGGGTCTTGACCAGGGACGTGATCGCGGTTTCCATGATGTCGATCGAAGCCCAAGTTCCCGCGACGTTCCTGTACTGGAGCAGGCTGTGACCGCGCCGCTCGCGTGGCGGCAAAGCAACGTGCGCCGCCGCCACACTGGCAATCGCTTTGCCGAGCGCCACGCCCACGTTGGTCTGGAGAGAATCGCGCGCCTGCGTCATCGTCCGGTCGAGCTCGATTGAGTAGTTCACGGCGTTGAGCAGAACGCGGCCGTCGATGTTCTGGGGCGCCAGGTTGATCAACGACCACAGCGTCGAACCGTACGCTTTCACCTGGGCGCGTTCCGCCGTGAGCTGGGCGGTGGTCTTATTGCCGTGATAGCTGCCCACTTCATCGGCGTACCAGTCGAAGCCGATCAGGTCGCACGCGACAAGGATCCGGTGCGTGATCGCGCTGTACGACTTCGGCGACAGGCGGGCGACGCTCGCCATGAACTGCGTGTTCTCATCGCCGGGAGCGCGGCCCAGGAGAACAGCCGCGACATCGCCGCGCTTGTACGCCACGTCAGGGCGAACCCAGGAAATCAACTCTTGCCAGTCGTCCCCCATGGCGGCGGCGAGCTTGCGGAGATCCCGTCGCGGGAGCTGCTGCGCCCGGTAGGTGAACGCCTCCTCGACAGCGCCGCTGTCTGTATCCCGGGCGATCTTGAGCAGCACCGACCTGTGCGGGTGCCGCGCCGCCTCAAGCAGCAGCGGGCGGATCACTTTGCGGGGTGCGAGGAGGAGCCACGCGGCAAATCCGCCCTGGTCGAGTACCGCTGCGGTGGCGAGACTGGTCTGCGCCGCGTTCTGGCGCCAGGTCGTCGCCTGGACGGTGAGCGTCTTCCGGGGATCGTTGGCGCGCTTGAGGCGTGTGTGCCGCCGCTCGTAGAGACGCGGCCCGACGGTCTTGCCCGCCTTGATCAGCAGCAGCGCAGCCGGAACCTCGGGCACGTCGAGGAGCGCGGCGAACGCCTCCCCGGAGAGCCCACGAGCGAACGCGACCGCGCCGCCCGGGTTCCGGGCGAACAGCGCCTCGAACCGAGACACGGTCTTCGCCGGCGGGGCCTTGGGCGAGGTCCGCGCCGCGATGGTCGAGCCGAGCAGCTCCCAGGACACGAACTTGCTCGCGTCGTCGATGAACGCCGCGAACGCCGCCGGGGACGCCTCGTTCAAGGCGTCGTGCTGGAAACGCCGCTGGTCCTTGAGCGCCCTTGGCAGCCAGAGCGCCACGAAGTCCGACGTCGAGCGGATGTCGGTGATGTCGCCGTAGTCAGGCAGGAGCGCCTGCCAAACCGCGCGCGCCTTCCTGACGTGCTTTGGCGGGATCACGTTGAAGTTGCCTTTGGACTCCACGAACGTGAAACCGCACTCACCGTCGCCTTCCAGATCCGTGGTGAACGACCCCGAGAAGTAGGGCAGGTTGTCCGGCGTGCGGAGCGACCAGTGCAGCTCGAACGAGCGCCCGCTGTCCAGGCAGTGCGCGCACGCAGCCCCCTCCAGGTCGAGTTCCTTGTTTTCGAGAAGCACCGCGAAGTCGCCGTCGGGGAAACGCAAGAACGGCTCGCGCGCCGGATTGCGTCCCTTCATCTTCGCGCGCGTCTCCTGCCGCTTCTCGGCGACGCCTTTACGCTCATGCCACGCCCAAGCGCGGTTCACAGCCTCTGCCCAGGGCACGTTGACCTTGGTCCGGGTGCGGTTGAGCCAGTCAGTGATGTACCCCCACTCCTCCGACGCGCGTTGGAGCGCCTCTGCGGGCATCGTGAAGCCGCCGTGCGCCTGCCGAGCCGCGTCCAGGTGCGCCGACAGCGCGGTCACGGCCCACATGAGGTCGCGCTTGCGGAGGCCCGTCCCGCCTTCGATCAGGAACGTCCACGCCTCGTCGGGGAGCACCCCTTCCGGCGTGCGCTTCGCGACGTACCGGACGTGGTCGATGTTGATCGCGCCCCGACCTCGGGCTGCCTGGGCGACGCGCCGATCTGCCTGGGCCTGGGCGAGCTCCTGGCGACGGAGCGCACCGAGTGCCCGCATGCGCCGCTGGAGCGCGATTGTCGGGTTCAGCTTCGACCGTCGGCGCGCTGGCTTGCGACGTGCCACGGCGCGATCAGGCGAGCGAGCCGAAGAAGTCGTCGTTCGGGTTCACCAGCGCCTTGCGGGACCAGTTGACCTCGGCGTACAGCGGGGAGCCCCGGAGGTCCGCGCCGTGCTTCTTGGCGATCTGGGCGTGGTAGGCCCGGGGCGTCGGGGTGAACGACGACGCCGCCGCAGGCAGCTTCGTGCCGTACTGCCGCGCGATGGTGGTCAACGCGCGGCGGGCACCTTCAATGGCCGAAGCGGTGACCATCTTGAGCGCCATTTCATCCTTCTCCAGCGGCTCGCGGGGCGCGATTACCGTGTACCAGGAGGCGACGTAGGAGTCGTTCTGCAACGCGTGGGCGTGCAGAGCCAGCTCGCCCGAGCCCGCGTCGGTGACGAAGTAGACCATCGTCCAGCCCGAGCCCTTTGGCCCTTCCAGGCGCTCGCCGGGGCGGAAGCCTGCCCCGGGACCGAGGTCCGGCAGCACGCGGATGTTGGAGGGATCGTCCAGATCGCGCCCGGCGTGCTTCTTGAAGAACTTCTTCCAGGCAGGGCCGCCCATCTTCGCGGGCAGCCCTTCGAGCATCGGGATCCGCTTGATCTTCGCGCCAGCCTGCACGCCTGCCGAGGCGACCTTGCGGTCGGGCTCGACCTGCCACGGCTTTGGGCGGTTCTTCTTCGCGGGGAACAGGGCGGGGGGACGCGCGGCGCCCGCGGGCTTCTGGTCGATCTTGAGCGGCTTGCCGCCACCGAGCGCCGAGGCGATGTTGAGGAGCGTCTCGCCCTTGGACCGGTTGACCCGAACGGTGTGGCTGGTGCGCGAACGCCCGCCGCTCTTCACCTCGATACTGATCCCCTGCGGGATGACGCGCGCCTTCTTGCCCAGCAGATCCCGCGCGAGTCCGTCGACCTGGAGCTCCCACAACTGGATGTTCTTCTTGCCACCGCGGGCCGCGCGGATCAAGCCGTCGACCTTCTTGTTGATGGCAGTCGCCTGGGGCTTCGGATCATCGAGGCCGCCGAGCCACCGACCGAACGTCTCCACTGAGCCCTTGGCCCACTTCTTGTTGACGGTCTGCGCTGCGGTCGGCATGAGCAGCTCCTACTTCGAGGGGGTCAGCTTGAGGTCGAAGCGGACCTTTTTCTTGCCGCCGGTCGCCGTGCCCTTCGCGACGATGCTGACCGCTTCGACGACGGTCTGCTTGATCACCGCTTCGGCGGCGGCGCGGCGAGCTGGAGCTGCGGACGGGCGGCGGGGCTGTCGGGCCGGGCGCGGCTTGATCTTCGGCTTCGTCTTGCGGGGCTTGCGCGTCGCGGGTGGCTTCGCGGACCGCTGCGGCTTCGGCTTGCGGGAGGGCTTCGGGGGCTTCGGGGGCTTCGCCTGGATCTTGCCGCTGTCGGCGTAGGGCTTGATCGCGTCCCACATCTTCCAGAAGGGGGCGTCGGGCACCTTCCCTTCCAGCTCGGTCAGCATGAACATGATGGAGTTCAGCGTCGCATCGTTCTTCGTCGCCTTGATCCGGGTGACGGTCGCAGTCGCGGGGTTCCTGCCGCCGTCCACGGCGTCGTTCCACCGCTTGTGGGACTTCGCCAACGCGCTCGAGCCGCGAAGCTGCGCGGCGGTGAACTTCGGCCACTTCTTCTGGCGACGGCCGGCGAGCGGTCCTTCGCCGTCTTCGGCCGCGACCTCGGCCCACTCACCGTAATCGCCGCTGGATCGCTGGGGCTTTGGCGGCTTCGGCTTGCGGGGGGGCTTCGGGGGCTTCGGCGGCTTCGCAGACCGCGGCGGCTTCGGGGGCGACGTCGAATCACCGAGCGCCTTGGCGGCGGCCTTCACCTTGGCGGCGTTCTTCGCCTTGATCCCCGCGATGAGCTGCTTCCAGGCCGTCTCCTGGGCACCGCGCAGCGTGATCGACTTCGCCGTCGACGCCACGGTCACGATGTTGAGGAACTTCATGAACGGCGTGTGGGCGCCGCCGGACACTTCCATCACCCAACCGCCGGCGGCGCTCATGTGGGGGAACTTGTGCGTGGCGGCTTCGCGCAGCGAGTGGATGAGGTCCTGGCCTTTGATCATCGTGGCTCCTGGGGGTGCTGCACGGAGAGTAGTCCTACGCTGCCTGCGCCGCCCCTGCGAGGTCGAACACGCTCCACATGACGTGGTCGTCCACGTCCGCCCAGGCCACTTCCCACCCCTCGACCTCGAGACCATCATCGCCAAACCACGCGACGGCCCCGCGCCCGGTCGCGCCGGTCACGTCGTCGATCACTTCGACGTACAGATCCAGATCAACGGCGCGATTGATCGCACGAGCGCGGTCCCAGGAGCGCGGGGGCTCTGGAGCTGCCGACGGTTCCTGCGACGCACGGCCCCGCAGGGACTCCCAGGCGGTGCGCTTTCGGTTGAACACAGCGGGATCGCCGCCGCGATCCGGGTGCGTTTCGCGCGCCGCAGCGCGCCATGCACGCCGCACGTCGTCCAGCGGCGTATCCGGTGTCACTCCGAGCTCGCGCCAAGCATCCATTTGTTGAACCTTCACGCTGGTGTACCATCCCCACGCGTGCGCGGACAGCCCCGAGGATCGTTTGGTGATACGACCCCCTTGCCTCGTGAAGAGCAAGAGCGGCTCGCTGTTCTTGCGAAGGACGGCGATGCCCACGCAATCGAGCGCCTGGTCACCTCAAATATGCGGTGGATCTGGCTCCGCTCCCAGATTTACCGCGAGACACTCGACCCCGAAGACGCCCTCCAAGAGGGCGTTCTCGGTTTCATCTACTCGCTGACCAAGTTCACTGCGGGCAAGGCGTCCATCCAGACGTACTCCGACTGGTGGATCCGAAACTACGTTCAGCGTGCCGCGCGGTCTGCCAGCGTCGTCAAGGTCTGGACAACCAGCGCGGCGCGCACAGCTCGGCCTGAGATTTACCGGGCAGCCGTCGAAGCGCAGTTGTCGCCTGTCGAACTCCTCGCGGACCCGGTCGCAGTCGCGGAGATCGCCGAACGCTGCAACATCGGGACGGTCACCGTTGCGCGCCTCGTCGCGGGGTTCACGGGCACCACGCAGATCCACGAGGAGAGTTTCCGCGGCGCCGAAGCGCCCCAGAGCGCCCTGGACACTTGCATCGCGCAAGAACGGGTCGCCCTCGTCCAGCGCGTCTTCGAGCTGCTCGCCGAAGAGAACGAGCTGTCCGCGACCATTCTCCGACGGCACTTGGAATCGCCGATGCCGACACTCGAGCAGCTCGGGCGCCAGGTGAACCTGTCCCGGGAACGTGTACGCCAGCTCGAACTGCGCGCTCGTGTCCGGTTCCAGGTCCTGTACTGCGAACTCACCGGCGAAGACAACGCGCCGGACCTGGCCGACAGCCCGCAGCCAACGCCCATGGCCGCGAAGTCGATGTTCGTCGAGTACGAGTACGGGCACTACTGAGCGTGTAGATTCACAAACGCGACAGCGGGCGCGGGCGATGGGAAACCCGAAAGCCGCGCTGCCTGTACCGCTCAGAGCGTGCGAGGCGGCAGAGCCCCGTCAGGACAGGCCCTTCCCCACGCGGGCGGGGCCTGTCTGCTCACACCGGGCTCAGAGCTGGCCGGATCGTCTTCCCATCGGGCTCGCCTTCGATGCGGTACGGCTGCCCGGTGGCGCCATCGAAGTCCACCAGGACACCGACGACGGGGCGAGCTGCCGCTGGCGGGTTCCGCGCGTAGTCGTAGGCAATATGGATCGGCAGCTCGACACCGTTGAGGACCGTGGGCTTGCCGCACGCAGCGGCAAAGCGGGAGATCCACGCATGCGCCTTCTTGAGCGCGGCCTCGGACGTCCAGACGCCCAGGAGCCGCGGTGGGCGGTTCTCCAGGGCCTCGACCATTTCGGTGCCCAGGAGCATCTTGCCGTCGGTCTTCTCCGCGATCTTGTCGGCCTGCTCCGTAATCAGGCCCTTCTCCTCGTTGGGAGCCTCGCCACCTACCGAGGCGGCGTCCGGGGCCTGGAGGTAGACGGGCTGACCACCTGACAAGTCGAGCTGGAACGCCGGCGGGCGCCCCTCCCACAAGACGTACACCGTGGATCGCGCGAACGGGTTCTCTGCGAACTGAAACATGCTGGGCTCACCTCCAGCGCCCTCGCGGGCGATTCAAGTCGTGGATCGGAATGTTGTTGTACCGCCGCCGAAGACGAGCGCGCAACGCCTTCTTCACCTTCACACGCCCCAGGTCGAACAAAACAAGTGTGGGCGGCTTTGTGTCCAGCCGCCACCCGACGTTGTGCAGCTCCACGTCCTCGAACCACACCGCGTCCTTCGCCGCGTTGGCGACCATCCGGAGCAGGCCCGACAGGGCGCTGTGCGCGTTGCGCGGCAGACGCTGGACAACACGGTTGTCGTTCGCCTGAAGCGCCTTGTAGGTCTTCGTGAGCATCTTGTCGATCCGAGGAATCGGCTCACAGACACGGCGAGTGATCAGCGCGGGGATCGTGCGTGACAGGTGCGCTCGGTCCGCGCCCTTGTGGTGCTTGCGGTGCCCGGGGATCACCCGTTCGAGCAGCGCCACGCCGAACGTCTGCGGATGGGTGGTGCCAAACATGCCCGGGAAACCGACCTCGACGCGCCAGATCCCCTCGATGAAGACTGCGCCTGCCAGGAAGGCTTCGTGACCTTGCTGCTGTCGCTCTTGGACGTAGAGCCACCCCAACGCCTCTGACGGGTCCCCGGTGATCTTGACGACGTGGAGGCCGTCGGTGGTGTACAGGATGCACCCGTGCCGACCGCAGGCGACGTCACGCAGGGTCAGGTCGTGCCCCACGAGCCGACTGAGCTTGGCGCCGATCTTCGGCAGCAGCTCGATGAACCCCTCGGACAGCGTCAAACCACCCGACTGGAGTGTGTGGGACTCGCCGCTCACCCCAAGGCTCCACGCACTCCGTCCTCGACGAGCCGACGCGCGGAGTCGAGAGGCGAGCTGTGACGAAGAACCACGGACACGCCGTCGGGGAGCCAAACTGGCTGACCCTTCCGCCCGGGAACCGGGTGCAGCTCCTTGCCCAGAAGGATCCATCGGCTCTTCGGATCCAACCAGGTCCCGGGGTTCCAGGGGCGCGGCATGAGAACGTGGACGTCTGAGGAAACGCGTGTGGCCTCGGCCAGCAGCGCGATGGGGGACGCGGACTGCTCCACGGAGTCGATCAGCAAGAGCGTGCCCAGGCTTCCGTCCCGGTACGGCAGGCGTCCATCGGGCGGAAGCGGGCCGTGCCAGCGGATCATCGGTCCTGGGGGCCGTTTGGGCGAACGCTCGAGGTCAGCGACGACGAGGTCGGGCCGAACCACCTCTTCCCAGAACATGGCCGTACCGATACCGAGGAGGACTTTGGTGAGGATGTGTGCCATCGCAGGGAGGGTATGCCCCGCGCCGTTGCGGCGCCCGTCTCGGAGCAGGACTACTCTCTGGGGGATCACGACCGCAGGAGATTCCATGCCCCGCCTCGCTCTCATCGCCGGCAAGAGCTCGTTCAACAACGGCACCATCTACCGAGTCGCCTCGGGGGAGTTCGAGGACCCCGAGCTGGGCAAGACGGTGTACGGGCCGATCCCAGATGCACGGAAGCGTCTGGACTTCCGCGCCGCCAAGTCCGCGGTGAAACACGCCAAGAAGGTCGCCAACCACTACAGCGCCGACGTCATGGTGATCCAGTACAAGCTGGTCAACGGGCACGCACTGCACCGCGAGCACTTCACGACGATCAGCCCCAAGGGAGTCTTCAACCCAACGCCGCCGCCGATCGCGGACTGCAAGTGGCACCTGGTCAGCGAAGACCCGCCGAAGGACGGCACCTATCTCGGGTACATCCCCGCCGGCGAAGGCGACAAGGTGTGGCCGGTCTTGTTCGAGCGCGACGAGT
>PVBE012739141.1_pt1 | contig 13452 bp, 8 predicted proteins | sample 1631181 | NCBI WGS metagenome assembly PVBE01 (sample SAMN08397723, study PRJNA350692) | Marine metagenome, whole genome shotgun sequencing project. | isolation source: water | place: Pacific Ocean | collected 2012-04 | reverse complement strand
CCCTTGCGGCCTGCACGAGGTTATATTGAAAGAAGGTCTTACTTGCTTTGCTGCGCTGTTTTTTGACTTCTCTGATAAACATGCCGCAAAGGTGGAAAATAAACTCAAGAAAAGCAACAACCGTACACCACTACAAATTAAATTTGAAATTACAATCCCCATTTTTCAAGGGTTTCAGACTGAGAAAGTGTGAAATTTAGGTGTTTTTCTTTGCTGGGGGGGGCAAGTTGGGTTAAAGGTAGTGAAGTTGTTATTTTTTCTCCAATCCATCTATCATGCTTTTTCCCGAAATCACGGTTTCCAGCCAACTCGGATTTATTCGGTTGAATGAAATACTTCGCAATCACCAATTCCTTCGAAATAGTAACTTCGCCATCAATCGAATAATGAGAGATGCTTGAGCAATTAGAAGCGATAAAACAAAGGCGCAAAGAGGTGGAAGAAAAGCTATCCGATCCGGCTGTGGTTACCGATATGAAGCAGTTCACCAAACTGAGCAAAGAGTATAAGGACCTGGAACCGGTTGTTGATGCCTATGAAGAATACAAAGTCATTCTTAGCAACATTGACAACAACAAAGAAATTCTTGACACTGAAAAAGATGAAGAATTTCGTGAGATGGCCAAGATGGAATTGGATGAACTGGTTCCGAAGAAGGAGAAATTGGAAGAGGAAATCAAGGTTCTGATGATTCCAAAAGATCCGGAAGATGGAAAGGATTGCGTGATGGAAATAAGGGCTGGAACAGGGGGTGATGAAGCCAGTTTGTTTGCCGGTGATTTATACAGAATGTACACCCGGTATTGTGAAACGCGAGGTTGGAAGATCGAATTGGTTGACGTGCAGGAAGGAACAGTTGGTGGTTTCAAGGAAGTGATTTTCAATGTGAGTGGCAACAACGTCTATGGCGATTTGAAATACGAAGCTGGGGTTCATCGTGTGCAACGGGTTCCTCAAACTGAATCGCAGGGCAGGGTACACACTTCCGCAGCAACGGTTATGGTTCTACCAGAAGCTGACGAGTTGGACGTGCAAATCGACAAGCATGATCTACGTGTGGATTCCTGTTGTTCTTCAGGGCCAGGGGGGCAGTCGGTCAATACAACCTATTCAGCCATTCGGATAACTCACATTCCGACTGGAGTTATAGCTCAATGCCAGGATCAAAAATCCAAGTTGAAGAATTACGATAAAGCCCTTTCGGTATTGAGAAGTCGCATTTACGAGATTGAATTGCAAAAACGCAATGCAGCAGATTCTAGCAGAAGAAAGTCCATTGTGTCGTCAAGTGATCGCTCCGCCAAAATCAGAACCTATAATTACCCTCAGGGGCGGGTTACGGATCATAGGATCAACCTCACGCTCTATAACCTACAGACCATTGTTGATGGAAACGTGCAGGATATTATCGATGCTTTGAGAATGGCTGAAAATGCCGAGAAGCTCAAAGCCGGGGGTATGGATCCTGGTGAGAATTGATGAATCCCGGGCCCGGGATAAAGACTTATTTGATAAGCACAACCACACCTTTCCTCTGATGACTGGCCGTTGAATTGTAGCGCTTATAATTGATTACGTAAGGATAACCACCCATCTGAACGGGTTCAAACTTGAACCGCCCATCCCAACCCTCATTAATGTCCTTCGTTTCCCAAACCAATTGACCCCATCGATTGTATATGAACATTTCGAAACTGGTGATTGCAACCCCACTCACTTGAAATAAATCATTTACACCATCGCCATTTGGGGTGAAACTGGCGGGCACCCATAGCAACACTTCAGGGTCAATACAAACTTCAATGCCGTGGCTGTCGTTGCAACCGCCATCGTTTTCGATATAGAGTGTCACTGAATAACTTCCTGTGTCGCTGTATTCATGGAAACCATTCATGCCAAATTCATAATCTTGAGTTTCGCCATCTCCAAAACTCCAATGACCCTCGGTTCCACCAGCAGAAAGGTCGATGAATTCATATTCTGGCAAAGCCAAAGTCGGACAGGTTCCATCATCAGGAATGGGTGAGAAATTTGCCTGTATCCTGTTGTACCCAGGCAATTCAAGCGTTGTGTCTGTTGAACATCCCGTATTCAGATTTGTGGCGTTCACGGTGTAATTCAACCCAACTTCTGCATAAACAATAGTGCCTGTTTGTTGCGGAACAGTATTCCAAACAAAGTTGAATGGATCGGAAGTACCAACGGCCTCCACCATTGCCCATCCGTTTTCACCACTACAAAGTGTATCGTTGAAAGTCAGGCTCAATAGAAGAGGTGGCGTTACATTCACGGTCACCGTAGTAGATGCGGGATCGGAACAACCATCATCTATGGTAACTGTATAAGTTGTGGTGACTGTTGGAGCAACATCTTTTTCAAAACCGGTACCCAAACCGTGACTCCAGGTGTAAGTGAAAAAGTTGCCGTTGCCACCGCTTCCCAATGCTGAAATGGTGATTACCTCACCGTTACAAATTGTAGTGTCAGTAAAGGTTGCCGAAGCTGTAATCGGTTGCAATACCGTGGTTGAGATGGAATCCGTTACAGCACAGTCTCCTGTTCCAACCGTGTAGTAGATCGTGTGACTTCCTGTATCTGCTAACAAAGGATTGAAGAAGCTGTCCACAACTCCATCGCCAAAGAATACTCCTCCGGTTGGCGTTCCTTGTAATAGAATGCTGGTGTCAACAAAACAGAATAGTGTACTGATATTCTGAAGATTTGTATTCGGCAGAGGTTGAACATCGAGCACAAAAGTGTCAACACACAAACCTGGAGACCAATACACAAGAGTATCCAATCCTGTACCGGCCTGCCAAGGCGAATACAGCCCGGTCCATACGATATTATCACCAAACCAAAACCCTCCCGATGGAGATGCTGTCATCATGAAGGGTTGGGTGTTTACACACACATAGATTGAGGGCGTGTCGATGACTGCATAATCATAGACCTCCATTGTCATGCTATCGGTGCAGGTATTGTTGGTGTAGTACAATGTGTGGATTCCTGGTCCAGCTACTGTAGGATCAAACCTATCGAGGTTGGTTCCTACAATTCCGGAGCCTGTCCAGTCACCACCCCAGGGTTGTCGCTGAACATTATCCCAGTCGAGTTCAAAAGCGGTATCGGTTGGGCAAAAAGTAAAGTAATCCAATCCAATATCGGTCTGCCGAACCCTGATTCTGATTGGGTCGTTACAAAGTCCAAGTACGTACCAAACCGAATCGGTGTGATTTGAGGTTCCGTTGAAAACCGGATCATAGGTTCCAAGAATCGAATCCACAATTCCATCGCCCGTCCAGTAACCACCCGATGGGGTTCCAGGATCAAGGGTAATCATTCCCTGGTCAGGGCAAACTGTGATGTTACTCCCGGCATCAATGCTGTTCACCAAAAGAGCGGTTGAATCGTTGCATCCGTTGATTGAATAGAACAAAGGGTAATACCCCGGCCCGGCATCTTCAGCATCGAAAATTCCCCAGTAGGTATCGGTTAAAGATGAAGAACCGCTCCAGGTTCCACCCAAAGGGGAAAATGTGAGTGCATAGTCATCGATGTTAGTACAAACCGTATCCACTGGCTGAAGAGTGAGGTTTGAAACATTGATCTGTTTATCGTCAGAACAGCCATTAACCGAATAAGTGACCATATGTGTTCCACCAAAAGCAGGATTGAACTGACCACCAGATGTTATTCCAGGTCCTGACCAGATTCCACCTGCTGGGAAAAAGCCAGTCATCATGAAGGGAGCGGCACCTGGGCAACTTGCTTGTTGCGGGCCTGCATCAATGCTATTCACAGTGATGTACATCGTGGAAGCACAACCATTCCAACTGTAATAAACGGTATCAATTCCACCTCCGGCTGTGTCCGGGTCGAATGTTCCCAATGAGCCGCTGGTGATTCCATCGCCCCACCACCAACCACCCGTTGGAGTTGCCGATAAATTCCAGGGTGGATCACTTTGGCAAACCGTGGTATCGTTTGGCATGATCGGAGGCTGAATGACATTAACTGTCAGATAGGCTGTATCTTCCTGTGCTGGTCCGGCATCATTAACCGCAACAGCATAAGTGAAGGTGTCTGTTGGACATACCGAATGAGGTCCGGCTGTGGGTGGTAAACCACCATTCCATTGGTAAACATAGGTGGTAGAATCTCCGCCATTGGCCAAGGCCGTTAGAGCAACGCATTCACCCAGGCATATCGTTGTGTCGGGGTCATATTCAATCCAGGCTTCTATCGGACAATCATTCACAATAAAAGTGGTATCAGAGGTCAATTGCCACAGACTGTCGCAGTTGTCGAGAAAATAGGAAACGAATGTGAGGTCGTAAGTTCCACTTTCATTCAGATCGGGACTCAGCGTGAGCAAGATTTCGGTGGTTTGTCCCTGGTTGCAGTTGAGCGGAGTAGCGTTGGTAACAGCAGGTGCGTTTGGTCCTGCGAGAGTGAATGCTCCTGCATAAACCGAATCACAATTCACCGGGTTGTCGAGCTGAACGGTAACTTGTGTGGAAAAACAAGTCGGATTAGGAATCGGTAGAAATCGTGGCTCGATCGGTTCAATTACAACAGTTGTCCAGTCGGCATCCCAACCGGTACATGAAACGCTGGGATCGGAAATGAAATTAACAGTCAGGCAACCGCTCAGTGCCAGAACAATTGGTGGCAATCCCAATCCTGAATGTGCCGGTCCTATTTGCGGTGAAAGTGTGTCGGGGCCATCAAAAAAACGCAGAGAATCATAATCAACCTCGGTGCAAAAATGCGTGAAGGTCAGGATGATGCTGTCTGCGCCAGGTATGCAAATGGAAAAAGTGATGTTTGAGTTGTGATTGTAGTTTCCAGCAGGAACGCCTGTATCAGTATCCAGTAGTTTTCCTTCACAATCGGCAACCGTTTGGTTCGACATGTTGTAGGTAACCTGACCAAATGCAAATTGACCGGCTAAAACCATGACAATGGCAGCAATATGTTTTGCAAGAGCCCTCAAAAGTTACCTGGCTATTGTTAGTGGCGGAGTAGTGATGGTGTTGCTCCAGTTTCCAGCGCGGTCTTTTAGTCTAAGGCTATAGGTGACTACTTCAGCCGCACCATTCCCCAATAAGAAAGTATTGGGCAGAACAATTTTAAGTGTGCCTTGAATGCTGACATCTTCTCCCAATGGTGCCAAAGGCGGAACATAGAACCAGTCGGGATGGGTTAAGCGGTTGTCGTGCAACTGGAGTGAAAGTGAATCGGCATTTTCGTAACCCAGGTTGCCATCACTATCGTGATAGAAAAAGCGGAAAATCACAGAATCCTTGAACTGCCTGATAGTGGTAGGGGTCACTTCCTCCAATTCAATATACGGAATGCCATCATCGGTAGGGCCCGGTTCATCCTTTTTACATGAGGAAATGCATAAGATAAAAACCGGTATCGCCATCAGCCACTTCAAACAATTCATGTCTATTGCGGTTTTACCAGTGAGAAATAAAGCTTAATGTGGTCGGCACTTCCATAAGTTGGAATTTCCGTGGCATCATGTTGGGGGTCTTTCACATAAACCCTGAAAAACAACCTGCCGTCAAAACCGCCACCAAGGTTGTCGATATCTACACTCACCTTATAGTTATAGGTAACCAGGTTTCCGAAAAAGTCTTCGTACGTTATTCCGTTTGCCTGGTAAGTAAGGTTGTCGGTCAGGAGGGCAATGTTGAAATTATCGCGCGAGAGGCAATATTTTATTTCCTTCACCCCCAAAGCACCGGCATTGGTGGAGTCGTCATGGATACTGAACCACAGGTCGATGTTTCCACCCGTGCCTTGTGGAATTTCTATACTTCCCTTTGCTGTAGTTTCAAAAGGAAACGTGGTTTGATTACTAAAAAAACCGAGAGCGCCAATACAATACGGTTTCTGATTGGGGATGTTGGATGAATTGCCGAACATGTCAGGAGCGCCATTAAGAATCCAGGTTCTGATATTTTCCATGTAATCATCTTTCATGGTCAACCAATCGGAGAGTGTGTCAATCACAATGGGCATTACACCCGATTGCCCATCAATGTCAACCGTAAGACGATTCCAGAGAACAGATTCGTTCAGACTACCCGGCACTACCCGGTAGGTGTAGGTACCCAACGTATCGTTTTTTACAATCGGGTGATAAATCATGGTATTATATGCGCTTTCCACGGTTCTGAAATCGGGCTCAAAAGTTCCATCGTGGCAGCCTGAATTGGCACAGGTTGGAACAAACACATTTTTGTGAATACCTACTATGCTATTGGGGTCAATCTCAATGACGGTTGAGGTGTCATCGGGTGTTATGAGCAGGTCATAGGGATTGGGTGGCAGATCAGGATCCTTTTGACAGGAGTTAGCCACAATGCCAACAATTGCGATGAAAACCGATAGTTTAAATATGCGTTTCATTTCTGCCCATTTTATATCCGGTCAAAAATCGACATGGCATCCACATCGAGTAATCCTGCTCCCTGAACCTGTTGCTTGATGCCCAAAATTTCAGCTATTGTTGGTACCATGTCTGTTGCATCGCTCACAGCCGGATCGCCAAAATTTCCCAGGGCAAGACCGGCATCGATACCCGGGCCAGCCATCATGCTGAACATTCTCCTGGAGTTATCGTCAGAATCATGATCGATCGCATACCAGTCGTTTTGATCGAGAATGGGGTTGAGTTCCAGGTTTCTACCGTGTTCGGGCTGTAGCAGCAATGCCGTATTGCCCGCCATTTCAGGAATATTGTTTTGAATGTAATTCCACAGCCATCCTACCCCATGATCGCAACGGTGCATGGCCCGCAGGTAGTCGGTGAAACTGCTGTGGCAGCTATCAATAGAATTCATATTGATGACTGTAAGTGTGGGTTTGAAACGTTTGAGTATTTCAGCAGTCCAACCGATGTTTCGCAGATCGCCACTATCAACTACAGGGGGCATGCTTAGCTGGTTAGCTGCTTGCGCATCGAACATATCGCGAACCCACTGTTTTATCTCTATCCGTTCCTCATCGGTGTTTTGTATGCCTGGCACCACTCCACCTATGTTCTCGAAAGAGTTATCGAGGAAGTGTTTCATTTCGTAAATAGGTTCTATTTCTTCCTCGGGATGATAGACCTTCATATCCGCGAGGTGTTCTTCACCATCTTCGCTGAATGTAGTACCAGGTGCTATGAAATTAGCGCCATACATCTGCCCATAATTGGGATGCGTGCTATAGTTGAGCAATGGCGTTGAGTTACCGATTCCGTTTCCTATAAACCAGCATTTGCTTGCCGGAGTGCCCCGATGCCTTCTTACGTATTCGAATATTGTGGGGTAGATAGCCCTTTGCCGCAATCCCTGACCGAAGCCGTAATTGCCGGTGATGATGGTATTTAATCCGAAAAAATGACCAGTTCCTCCTTTCGAGAAATTCACTTCCTTGATATGTGTACCCTGATGTTCAAAAGGGGTACTGAGAATAGTGGGGATCGGTGATTCGCCCTGGGGTTGCCCGGGCACATCGGTTCCGTAAACTATTTTGGTGCTTGGTGGCGTACCATCCAACAGGTTGTATAAAATGTTGCCTTGTATGTTTTGCAACCCTTGTGCCCAAAGGTAGCCCTGCATACCGGCTTCCTGTTGACGAACCCCTCCTGCAAAAAGTACATAGACCACATGATCGGCCATTCCACTGCCTGTGGTAGCGAACAAACGGCCCGATGGCAAAATGTAGGGAACCGCAAATGCTGCTGCCGTAGCGGCTCCGGCTGTTTTTAGAAATCTTCTTCTTTTCATTGATTAGTTGTTCGCTATTAGCCCATAACCATTAGATCCGAATTCTAAAAGCTAACGGCCAAAAGCCATTAGCTAATAATAATAGTATTCATTACTCATGGCGAAAGCGAAATAGACCAACTCGGGGGTCACATGCGGATTGGCTTCGAGGTAGTTTTTGAAATAGGTTTTTTCGAGTTCGGTTGCCGGGCGGATGTAAAATCGCTCATAAGTTTCATCGATGAAAGCTTCAACATCTGCCCGCATAAGGCTATCGTCTGGAATCAACACACCGGACTCATTCATAAAATTGCTGATGATGATTTCGTGGATCAGGTCCTTGTCACCAAACGAAACGATAAGGTCTTTGATCTCCACCTGGTTGGCCGGTGACAGGGCTTGCTGAAAAAGATTAGCGTATAAGATCGAGACATATTGGGTTTCCGATTTACCCTTGATTTTAACGGAGGCAGGGGGAATGAGGTCTTCCTCGTTCACTCCATAAGTTACGTTTGTCTCCTTGTCGCAAGAGGAGAAGATAGCTGACAACAGGGCTATTACAGCAAAAGTCTTGAGAAGCTGTACGGCAATTTTTAAATCCCGATAGCTATCGGGATCAATTTTCAACCTTAAATCCATAGCCTAAAAATTTGCGTATTCATCACCAATTAATATGTGTTTTTGCACCAACTGAAAGTTCCGGGTATTGTAAAAGTCATCCATCAAGCTGTTTATCTCTTCGGTTGTTGGAAACCGCGCCAGCAAACTTTGAAAGGCCCACATGATACACCCTTCGTGAAACTCGCGCGAGGTGATGAATATTTCTATATAGTCGGCCTTGTTCTGGCCATTTCTGCCGAAAATGTTTTGTGAAGTGTTATCGTCAATCATTTGCATTCCGGCCAGCAGTTCCACTTGTGTAGGATAGCGATACAAGAGGTTATCGAAGGTGGCATTCACGAAATTGAAGGTGTTCATGTTTATTTCATCGAACACAAAATTGTTGGCCATTCTTGCGAAACACTGGCCTATATGAATTTGTCCGTTGGGATATTGCGTGCGAACACGTAACAGTTGTTTGGTTCGAAGAATATTGGCACGGGCGGCATCCAGGCCTGCAGAATCGCCATTCAAGGAATCTGATGTGGCAGCAAACTGATAGATGCCGATCTGCCCCTGGATATCGGCATCACTTGCGCCATCGATGCATCGAGCCTTAAAGTTTTCATACATACGCCAATAGTAGGCATGGCGGTAAGAACTATCTCCAGCAATATAGGAGGTGTCGGACTGTAATTTGGTCACCAGTGTATCGCGGGCTTCCACCGAGAGATTCCTGGCTTTCAGATATTCTGTTTCTGTTGCCAACTCGGTGTCTAATGGCTCGCGACCCAACAGGTCAATAAATAATCGGTTTACATAGTTATTGATCACAACGGTTGGCACTGCATCATTGTAGGGTGCATCATTGTCATCAACCAATATATCGCTGTCTTTTGAACATTGATTCAAAAGCAGCAACACCATGATTCCAATAAAGGACGTGGTTAGTGGCTTAGGTTTCATCTTCCGAAATGGCTAAGATAAGTAAAATCGAAAGTACGGATTGATGGCCATCAATCCTCACCAGGCGGCAATGCTTACCTAATTATTGCACCATCAACTTGGCCAATTGCTTTTGGCCACTGGTATTTATCTCGTAGAAGTAAAGCCCCCGGGGTAAATCGCTGACATCCAGATCGAAAGAATGGGGACCACTGCTTACATTCATTTCGAGCATCAGTTTCACATGCTGGCCCATGAAATTGTAGAGATCAACTCTTACGTGTGCATCGTATTGAAGTTCATAGACAATATGGGTAATGTCGCGGGCAGGGTTGGGGAAACTGGAATAAATGATGTCGTTTCCGGGAGTGGAGATGTTGTTGCCACAATTTAAAAAATCCACCGCCTGTTCATCGTGTAATTCAATTAACCGAGACATTTCTGATTTCAAATAACCAATCATATCCTGGTGGAAGTATGAATTGATCAGGTTGGTGGTTTCTTCAGGGTCTTCTTCCAAATCGTAGAATTCTTCGTAGGGCAACAGGCAATTGTATGTTGTGTATTTATAACGCAAACCTCTTACCGACCTGAATGTGGGTGTGGCCAAATAGTTTGTTGCATCCCAGTTATAAGTGTATAAGAATCTTTTTCTACTATCGCTGCCTTCTTCCAATTTCTTCAAAGACTTTCCGTCCATATCAAAAGTATCAGGCACTCCGGCTGCATGCAGAAAAGTTTGCGCTAAATCGACATTCAATGCTATTTCATCCGTGATTCGGGTTCCCGCAGCAAACCATTCAGGATACCTGGCAAACATTGGAATCCTGATGGACTCCTCATGCGGTAGTCGCTTTCCGTAAAACTTATGCTCTCCCCAGAAAAAGCCATTGTCGCTTGTTAGCACTATCAGCGTATTGTCCAATTCACCCTGAACATCCAACTCATATAGTACCCGTGAAACGCTCAAATCAATGCTGCCCAATTGTTCGTAGTAGAGTTTTTTAAGGTCCATGAGTGTGTCGGATCCAAATGGCGAATAAAATTGCCTGAAGAACAGCGGCTTTGAGGATTGATCTTCATTCCAGGTATAAGGAACACGAAAATCAACATGATCCATAGAGCCGGTAAATTGCGGTTCAGTGGTAAAAGGGTAGTGTACCGCTTTGTGCGAGAGTATTCCAAAGAAAGGTTGGGTTCTGGGTTGACGAATAAAGTCAATCATCAAGTCAGTCAACAATTCGTTCATGTGGCCGGTGAATTGTGAATCAACACCATCTACATTTAATATCGGATTGTCATACGCGCCCTGGTTGCTAAAACTGACCCAACGATCCCACCCGGGATATGGTTCACCGTTCGAATGAAATTTCCCAATAAACCCGGTGTTGTAATCATTTGCCTGTAGGATGGTTGCAATGGTTTGGGCTGTGGTGTCAAGGTATTGCCGATTGTGGTAAACACCGTGTGCAGACGGGTATTTGCCTGTTAAAACGGAAGTTCTGCTGGGGCGGCAAATAGAGGTGATGACAAAAGAGTTTTCAAACGATACGCCTTGTTCGGCAATACCCTCGATGGCCGGGCTTCTGCTGAAATCGTTGCCTGTGTTAGAGAAACAATCGTACCGCAGGTCGTCAATTAATATCAGTAAAATGTTGGGGCGTTCATTGTTTTGGGCATCGGAGTGGCGCACAACCAGCGTCAAAATCAACAAAACAAATAGGCGGAATGGAAAGTAAGGTGAATTGATCTGCATGGTTCAGAAATAAAGATCTTCAAAGATATGGAAGCGCCAGAAACTATTGAGGGAAATTTTGCAATATAAATAGTAGAAAGAGGCTTTTAATACCCCTTTGCATACTTTTCACCTGCCTGTTCTGCAGATAGGTGAAATAGCAATGTAGGTTTCATCAACGTTCGCAAAGCAGGTGAAAAGCCCGTAATGAAAAAAATCGGAATAATTCATAAATATTGACAAAATCGCAACTTGCTCCTCACATAGAATCCACAAAGCAATGTCTCCATTGGGGTATTTAAGGGCCTTTTTCTATTAAATATACTACAGCCATTCCTCCACATCTGATACTGGGCTGGCCACTTGGAGTGGCCTGACCAATGCAAGACCAACGCACAAAAAACGCCCGGTTCCTTCAAAGAAAGAACCGGGCGTTGGTGTTATGGCTCAAGGGAGCCTGATTAATAGTCTAATCTTCGCTACGTACTATTCGTTGCACCAATTGTTTGGTTTCGGTTTGTAACACAGCATTGTATATTCCTGCACTTACATTCAGCGCATTGAAATCGAAAACGTATTTACCCGCAGCCAATTCGCGATCTGCCAGTGTGGCTATTTGTTTTCCAAACATGTCGTAGATCGCAAATTTTACCTGCTGATCTTCCGGAAGGAAAACACCAAACTTGACCACCGAACTAAATGGATTTGGAAATGCATTCATTGTTATCGCTTCCAACCCGTTCATTTGGTCGAGCAATTCAGTGCTTTCATCACTGATCTGCGAATTGGGTGAACCCAAACGTGAGGTCACTACTCCACATTCATCTAACCTGGCAGTGAAGTCACTCCCCGACCTGGCCCAGAAACCTTCATTCAATGTGATGGATGAAGAAGCCTTCATATCACCTTTTGAGCCATTTCGGTAATCCAGATATGTACTTGCTGAAACAGGAGTAGTAATCGTTGTCAATCCTTGCCAGTTACCTTCTTCACCGTTCAAAATGGTTTCCGGATCATAGACACTCTTGTTTGTAACCATTGCTTCGTAGTTGGCAATTTGTACTTCCGTGTCGTCCAACACTCTTTCATTCTTTTCAGTACCAGTGGTACCAGCTACTCCACCGCCCCATCCAACTGGGTTTACATCTGGCGTTGACCAGTACTGGATACGTGTGCACGAAGGTGACCCAGGGGTGTTTCGATCGACATAGGCTGGGCAAGGACTCGTTTCGTCACTACAATCGCACTCAGTATCGTAAGCCATAACCGTACGCCATGAATTGGCTACGTTTACAAATCCATGCCCCCAGGCATATGGAGTGGTATTATTATCAACATACGTGTCGTGTCGGCATCCGTGTAAGTGGCCGGCCTCGTGGGCAAATGTCAGGTTTCCTGCTATACAGCTGAATTTGGATACAGCAAAGGCCGTAGCGTATGTTGAGCCAATTCCAGCTGCAAGTCCACATCCCGGACGATGCACGATGAGCTGACAATAGTCGGCATCGTACAAGGCGCGCAAATCATGAATATTATCCATAATACCATCCCCGTCAATTCTGAATCTGTCACGATCCAATGTCAAACTCTGGGATTCATTGTAACTAGGCTCCTCATATACAGCAGCCAATTCAATATCCCAATTCACCTCACTGTTGTCATTGGAATTATTCCAATTGTCAACGGCCAATTGTATCTCTCCTCGCGGGTCTGCATTGAAGTCATCAACAGAATCTGTAAATGCAACGATGATCCTGATGTTGCAATCAGGAACACCTCCGCGCAAATTGTTTTCGAACTCTTCGGCTGAAGTTTCGTTTGGCACGTACTTGTCTATTCGCCCGTCATCATATCTGATTTGCTGTTCAGTATTATTCATATCGATTTCAGGTACGTTCTCATACTCTTCTTCCGGGTGATCCTGGAATAAGCTCGCGTCTTCATAGGTTAGTGCATGCAAACCATCACCCAACGGGCGTATGGAATAGAGCGATCCATTGAAACGGAAATTGGCAGAAACCATGTCTCCGTGAACCACAAAGTTTGCCGAACCATGCTTGTCACCTTGCACTTTACCAAACCATGACCAGTCTTTTTTAGACCTGTATTCAATACGATCTTTTACAATTACCACAGACATGGTTTGATCGAGTTGGACAGTAATGAAGTTGAAGTCCTCAAGAATGTTGGTGTTTATTCTCACCAAATGATGACTCACGTATTGTTCGAAAGTCATAATATTCTCAAGATAATGTTGCTGCTGAGGCGTGATTTCATTCGATTTTAGTTCGAATTGCACCAATCCGGCAGTTGGCTCTTGTGCCGAGACAAAATCGAGATCGATTAAGACTACGGCCGCTATTAGCATTAATATTCTATACATTTTCATGATACATCTTT
>PVBE012679961.1_pt1 | contig 13454 bp, 10 predicted proteins | sample 1631181 | NCBI WGS metagenome assembly PVBE01 (sample SAMN08397723, study PRJNA350692) | Marine metagenome, whole genome shotgun sequencing project. | isolation source: water | place: Pacific Ocean | collected 2012-04 | reverse complement strand
GGGGAGGGCGTCGTTTTGGGGGACGAGCCGGGTCTGAACTATGAGCAGGCGGAAACCACATTAGCCGCTGGAGACGTCCTCTTTCTCTATACAGACGGCGTAACCGAAGCCTTCGACGAAAAGCATTTTCAATTTGGAACCGACCGTCTACGGCGCACGTTGTCTTCGGCGGGCGGACGCGGCGCGAAGTCGTTGTGCGAACGCATTTGGAGTGAAGTAGAAGCATTTAGAGGTGCGGCAGATCTTTCTGACGATTTTACGTGCCTAGCGGTCACACATGATCGTGCGGCTGAACGAAGCTAAGAAAATTCGCCCGGGAGCGACAAAGAAGGCAATGCAGGTCGTAATTGAGGGCCGCCTCTCGACCAATCAGTCCGACTCTACTCGCGGACGCCGCGGCTAGTCGGCGTCAGAAGCTTACGTCGCGATCCCCGTAGCGAGCCAGGCAATTCTTCCCGTCATTCTTGGCCTCGTAGAGGGCCTGATCCGCTCTGTCGATTAGCAGTTCGCCGATCTCCAGTGAGTCGGATCCTTCGTCTTCGCCGTTATAGATGGATACTCCGATCGAAACGGTAATTTGCAGTTCGTGGCCGTCATCCAGGCTAATCGTCAACTCGGCAATAGTTCTACGGATCCGTTCGGCGATTTCCAGCGTTACGGCCTGGTCGCTATCGACCAGTAGAGCCGAAAACTCTTCGCCCCCAAAGCGGGCCAATACATCGGTTCCACGTAGCTGCTGCTTTATCAGGAGGGATAACTCCTTCAATACTTGGTCGCCTGCGCGGTGGCCGTGGCTATCATTTACTTGTTTGAAGTCATCAATATCCAGCAGCAGACACCCTAAAGAGCCTGCCGCGCGTTGGGCGCGCATGACTTCCTCACCGAGGCGCTGGTCGAAGAAGCGCCGGTTGTTTATCCCGGTGAGAAAGTCGGTCAACCCAACTCGTTTCAATCGCTCATGGTTGGCCGCGTTCTCTAGACAAATCGCGACGACGGCGGAGAGGCGCTGCAAGAAATCTGTCGCCGCGCCTGTAACAAATCTTTCGCTCTTGGCGCTGCCCAAATTCAGGCTGCCGATGAGTTCGTCGTACCGAATTAGTGGCAACAATGCAATGCTCGATAGTAATGCTTCCACCTCGGGGAAAAGAAATTCATGATCTCCCTGTCGGTACGCACCGAGCTTGGGTTCTGCGGTAATGCCGTAAAATTCCTCCAACACGGTATCTTGAGTAAGGAAAATCAAACCAGGATGCTCCGCGAGCACAATGCCCTCGTCCTCCAGGATGTGTTGAAGTTCATAGGTGGGATCGATCAACGTTAAGGTCACCGCGTCCAAATCAAACGCGGTACGGTAGTCGTAAATTATGGTGTGGGCGAGCTGCACGAACGAGTTGAGCCGTATGAGCTGCAACTCCTGTTCCTGGAAGCGATGCATTTTCTGCTCATTGCTACGCGCCTGAGAGAGGAATGCTTTGAGCCGTCGGCGGAGCTGCTGGTTCTCCGAATAGAGAACGGATCCCACAGTCTCCTGTTCGACGTGATTTCCCCTCATGCAGTTTTGTCGATAGTCAGATCCAGATCTTCAACCATCGCTTCGCGCATTACGAACTTCTGAATTTTGCCGGTGACGGTCATCGGGAAATCGTCAACGAAGCGAATGTAGGCCGGGACCTTGTAGTGCGCTATCTGTTCACGGCAGTAGTCCTTGATCTCATCTTCGTTCGCCGATTCGCCTTCTCGCAACTTTACCCACGCGGCGACCTGCTCACCGAACTTTTGATCGGGTACGCCGAACACGGCGACGTCCTGAACCTTCGGATGGCGGTAGAGGTATTCCTCGATTTCGCGCGGGTAAACGTTTTCGCCACCGCGAATGATCATGTCTTTTACCCGGCCGACGATATTGCAGAAACCATCTTTGTCGATGATCGCGAGATCTCCTGTATGCATCCAACCGGCATCGTCAATCGCCTCTCTGGTCTTTTCCTCATCATTCCAGTAACCGTGCATTACGCTGTAACCGCGTGTACACAACTCTCCTTTTTGACCTCGAGGAACCACGCGCCCCTGGTCGTCGACGACCTTGACCTCTACGTGCGGATGGATACGTCCGACGGTCGAGACGCGTATGTCGATCGAGTCCTCGGTATCACTCTGGAAGCTGACAGGACTCGTTTCGGTCATACCGTAGGCAATCGTTACCTCATTCATGTGCATTTCGTCGAACACCCGCTTCATTACTTCGACGGGGCACGGAGCGCCGGCCATAATCCCGGTACGCAGACTCGAGAGGTCGTGGTCGGCGAATTCCGGGTGATCGAGTTCGGCGATGAACATGGTCGGCACGCCGTGAAGGGCTGTGCATTTCTCCGCCGCGATCGCCGCGAGCACCGTGCCCGGTTCGAACGCTTCGTCGGGAAACACCATCGTGGCACCATTGGTGATGCACGTCAGAACGCCCATTACCATGCCAAAGCAGTGATACAAGGGTACCGGGATACAAAGTCGGTCCGTTTCCGTTAACCGCATCGCGCGGCCGACGAAATACCCGTTATTCACCACATTGAAGTGGGTAAGGGTCGCGCCCTTCGGCATGCCCGTCGTCCCACTCGTAAACTGAATATTGATCGCGTCGTCCGGCTGCAGAGTTTCCGCAACCGACGCCAGGCGTAGTTTCTGCTGCTCGCCACCGTATCCCGGCACATCGGCGAACCGGTACATCCCGGCCGGGGCGTCTTCACAAATACAAACGACGCTGCGCAGGTGCGGCAGGCGGGCTGCGTTCAATTCTCCCGGCAGCGTGTCGGCGAGTTCCGGCGCGAGTTTGCCGAGCATCTCGACGTAGTTGGAGGCCTTGAATTCTGAGGCGATTATGATCGCTTTGCACTCGACCTTATTGAGCGCGTATTCCAACTCGCCGATGCGATAGGCAGGGTTAATGTTGACGAGAATCAGACCGGCTTTCGCACTCGCAAACTGCGTTATCACCCATTCTAAATTATTCGGCGACCAGATCCCGATGCGATCGCCGGGCTCGAGCCCGAGTGCGATAAGACCGGCCGCGAATTCGTCGACCGCCTCATTCAGTTGCGCATACGACCAGCGGACATCTTGATGACATACAACCAGTGCTTCCCGGTCGGCTGCGCGCTCGACGGCGTCCTCGAGCGCTTGACCTATCGTAAGAAATTTCAGCGGTTCGACGCTGCCGCCGTGGACGTAACTCAACGTTTCTCGGGGCATTAGGAACTCCTAGGGACGCAAACGATCAACAGCTAATGATACCTGTTTATGAGACGGCGCATACGCAACCGTTTCAAACTTATTCGCGCGTGCGCTTTCGCGTCACGCTATCAATCTTATCCTGCATATGTTGTTCGCGGTCCGTTCGAGTACCAATCTTGATCGTAGTAAAAACACGCGGCGCGCCCATCTCGTGAATTCGTTCGTGACATTGCTTCACGACTGCCATCACGGGTTCCCAGTCGCCTTCTATCACGGTGCCATAAGGATGCAGTTGAGATTGCAGTCCGGCGCGTTCGATGACGCGCTCGCATTCGGCGACGTAGGTGGACACGGAGACTCCCACGCCCAGCGGTATTACGCAAAGGTCGATCATCACATGCATCAGAATTCCAAATGCTTCGGTGTCCGCGGGTAGGGTATGACATCACGGATATTGCGCACTCCCGTGGCGAACATCAAAAAACGTTCAAACCCCAAACCGAATCCGGTGTGCGGTGCCGAACCGAACCGTCGGGTTTCGAGATACCACCAATAGTCATCTCGGCTGAGGGCTTCGGCGTCGAGACGTCCGTGCAACCGGTCCAGGCGCTCTTCGCGTTGACTGCCGCCGATCAGTTCACCGATTTGCGGCACGAGCAGGTCCATGGCCGCGACTGTCTTCCCATCGTCATTTTCACGCATGTAGAAAGCCTTTATCTCTCGCGGCCAGTCATATATGAACGCCGGTCGCTTGAAATACGTCTCCGTCAGATAGCGTTCGTGCTCCGTCTGCAAGTCACAGCCCCAGGCTGGAGTGAACTCGAAGGTTTCCGCACTTTTTGCCAGTATTTCGATCGCCTCGCTATACGGGATACGCACAAAGTCCGATTGTGCCACGAGATCGAGGCGAGCCAACAGGTCTTTGTCGACAAAACGTGCGAACAGGTCGAGATCTTCGGCACAATCGCTACGTAGGAACTCGATCAGATAACGGACCATTTCCTCAGCAAGGTCCATGCCCTGCTGTAAATCGGCGAACGCAATTTCTGGTTCGATCATCCAGAACTCGGCAATGTGGCGAGCGGTGTTGGAGTTCTCGGAGCGAAACGTCGGACCGAAGGTGTACACTTTCCCGAGCGCCAAACAATACGGTTCTACGGCCAATTGCCCCGATACTGTCAGGTACGCTTCCCGGCCGAAAAAGTCCTCGCCGAAATCGGTCACGCCGTCGTTTATCGGCACGTCCGGTGGGTCGATCGTCGTTACACGGAACATTTCGCCGGCGCCCTCGCAATCGGAGCCCGTGATAATCGGCGTGTGAATGTAATGAAATCCGCGCTCCTGATAAAACTGATGTACAGCGTAGGACAAACGCGAACGAATACGGAACATAGCACCGTATTTGTTCGTGCGTCCGCGCAGATGCGCGATCGTCCGCAAGAATTCGTCAGAGTGCCTCTTTTTCTGCAACGGGTAATCGTCCGGGCAAGCCCCGACCAGGCTGAGACTGGACACTTGTATCTCCCATCTCTGTCCCTTGCCGGGCGATTCGACCAAGTCACCCTCGATAGACACGGCAGCGCCGGTACCGACGGTTTTAATCGCATCGTAATTCTCGATCGCGGCGTCGACGATTGCCTGAATGCTCGCGAGACACGACCCGTCGTTGACCTCGAAGAACGAAAACGACTTTGCATCGCGCCGCGTTCGCACCCAGCCGCAGACAGTCACTTTCGTCCGCGGAGCGCTGCTCGCGAGCAATTCGGCAATGGATGGGTGGGGTGAACTGGTGCTCATTCTATGAATCGGGATCGTATCCCAGGTTTGGGCCCAGCCAGCGTTCCGCTTCCCGCATATCCATTCCTTTACGCTTTGCGTAATCGTGAACCTGGTCGCGATTGATCATGCCGACCCCGAAGTAGCGCGAGTCGGGGTGCGAAAAATACCAACCGCATACGGCGGCTGTCGGGACCATCGCGAAATTTTCCGTCAAGTGAATGCCGACGTTCTTCTCGACGTTGAGCAGTGCCCATAAGAGCTCTTTTTCGGTGTGATCGGGGCACGCAGGATAGCCCGGCGCTGGTCGGATCCCCTGATATTGTTTCGAGATCAACGCGTCATTGTCGAAGCCCTCGTCCGGCGCATAACCCCAGTATTCGCACCGAATTCGCGCATGCATTCGCTCAGCGAAAGCCTCCGCGAGACGGTCGGCCAACGCCAGGACCATAATCGCATGGTAGTCGTCATGATCGCGCTCGAATCTTTCAACCATGTCTTCGAGACCAAACCCGGCAGTCACCGCGAATGCGCCGAGGTGATCCAATACGCCGAGTTCCTTCGGTGCGACGAAATCCGCGAGCGCGTAGTTAGGTTGCCCCGCGGGTTTTCTGCTTTGCTGGCGAAGGGTATGCACGACAGTCAGTTCGCCTCGGCGCGCGTCGTCGGTATAGAGTTCGATGTCGTCGTAACCAACGCTGTTGGCGGGATACAGTCCGATCACGCCGCGAGCGCTCAGACGCCGATTGCCCACGATGTCATCGAGCATTCTGAGCGCATCGGTGTGTAACTGCCTCGCCTGTTCGCCGATGACCTCATCTTCCAATATTCTGGGGTAACGGCCGGCAAGTTCCCAGGCGACGAAGAACGGGGTCCAGTCGATATAGTCGACAAGTTCGTCGAGCGGGTAGTCCTCGAAGATAGTGACACCTTGGCGAGCTGGCTCACACGGTTCATAGTTTCGCCAATCGGCATCGAATTTGTTTTCCCGTGCTTCGCCGATCGGAATCCAATCGACACCTGCTCGGCGGTGCTCGTGCCGCTCGCGCACCGTAGCGTATTCATCGCGGATCTTGCTGGCAAAGCCGCCGCGCAGCTCTTTACTCAATAGATTCGTGGTCACGCCGACGGCGCGCGATGCGTCTTTTACTTGAACGACTGGGCCGCCGGGATAGGCCGGCTCGACTTTTACCGCCGTATGCGCGCGCGACGTCGTCGCGCCTCCGACGAGCAACGGTAACTTCATGTGGCGGCGCTGCATTTCTGCGGCCACGTGGACCATCTCTTCGAGCGAAGGTGTAATGAGTCCACTTACGCCTATCAGGTCGGCGTTTTCGCGCTCGGCGGCGTCGAGAATGTCGTCGCAGGAAACCATTACGCCGAGGTCGATGACCTCGAAGTTGTTACATTGGAGAACGACGCCGACAATGTTCTTGCCAATGTCGTGGACATCGCCCTTGACCGTAGCCAGAACGATTTTCCCCGTGCTCGCGCTGCTGTCGCCGGCTTTTCTTGCCGCTTCGATGAACGGTAACAGGTGTGACACGGCTTTTTTCATAACGCGCGCACTTTTAACCACCTGCGGAAGAAACATCTTGCCGGAGCCGAATAAATCACTGACGATATTCATGCCGTCCATCAGCGGGCCTTCGATGACCTGCAACGGACGCTCCATAAGTACCCGCGCTTCTTCCGTATCCTCGGCAATATGATCCGCTATCCCCTTGACGAGTGCGTGGCTCAGCCGTTCTTCTACCGGCTTGGTCCGCCATGTTTCGATTTGCGCCTCCTGCTTGGACTCGCCGGTGACCGAGTCCGCGAATGCAACGAGCCGATCCGTTGCCTCTTGGCGGCGGTTTAGCACCACGTCCTCGACAGTTCTCAGCAAATCAGGCGGGATCTCATCGTAGATACCGAGTTGTCCGGCGTTGACGATTGCCATGTCCAATCCAGCCCTGAACGCGTGATATAGAAAAACCGCGTGGATGGCTTCGCGCACCGGATTGTTGCCGCGGAAAGAAAACGATACATTGCTCAAGCCACCGCTGACCAGCGCATGCGGCAGATGATGTTTGATGTTGCGCGTTGCCTCGAAAAACGCCAGTGCATAATTGTTGTGCTCTTCCAAACCCGTGGCGATGGTTAAGATATTCGGGTCAAAAATGATGTCCTCCGGTGGAAACCCGACCTCTTCGGTCAGGATGCGGTATGACCGTTCGCATACGTCGAATTTGTGCTCGGCCGTGTCGGCTTGACCACGTTCGTCGAACGCCATCACGACAACCGCCGCGCCGTAGCGTCGAATGAGTCGAGCGTGCCGTCTAAATGTTTCCTCTCCTTCTTTGAGGCTGATGGAGTTGACCACGCCTTTCCCCTGTAGGCATCGCAGCCCGGCCTCGATAACGCTCCATTTCGACGAGTCGATCATGATCGGTACCCGGCTGGTATCTGGGTCCGATGCAATGAGGTTGAGAAACGTGATCATCAAAGCCTCGGAATCGAGCAGGCCCTCGTCCATATTGATGTCGATGATTTGTGCGCCGTTCGCCACCTGCTGGCGAGCCACCTCGAGAGCGCCCTCCAGATCGTTCTCCCGGACGAGCCTTGCGAATTTCGGCGATCCGGTGACATTAGTGCGCTCACCAACATTGACGAAACCGACGTCCGTGGTGATGTTAAGCGGCTCGAGCCCGCTCAGTCGGCATACTCGATCGACGCCGCGAACCGGGCGTGGCGGGAGCGTGCATGTGGCCTCGACAATTGCCCGGATGTGGTCTGGTGTTGTGCCGCAGCACCCTCCGACGATATTCAAAAACCCGGCATCCGCAAATTCCGACAACACGAGTGCCATCGCTGCGGGCGTCTCATCGTATCCGCCGAACTCGTTCGGTAGTCCGGCATTAGGATGCACGCTTACATAGGTATCACCAAACCTTGCCAGTTCCTCGATGTAAGGCCTCAGTTCCGCCGCACCTAGCGCACAGTTCAACCCGATGCTCAAAGGCTCGGCGTGGCGGACAGAATTCCAAAACGCTTCGGTCGTCTGACCAGTGAGCGTCCTCCCGCTGCGGTCAGTAATTGTGCCGGAAATCATCAAAGGCAGACGCCGGCCGAATGCTTCGAACTCCTCCTCGATCGCGTATAACGCCGCTTTCGCGTTGAGTGTGTCGAATATGGTCTCGACGAGGATAATATCGGCACCGCCGTTTATCAGTCCTTTGACCGCCTCCCGATAAGCGCTACGCAGTTCGTCGAAGTCGATATTTCGAAATCCAGGGTCGTTGACATCCGGCGATACGGACGCGGTGCGATTCGTCGGGCCAAGCACCCCGCAAACGTAGCACTCACGCCCGGTTTCGGATTGATAGGTATCGACCACCTCACGCGCCAGCCGGCCCCCGGTTTCGTTCAATTCGTAGGCGAGCGTAGACAGTGCGTAATCGGCCTGCGCAATGCTGGTCGAGTTAAACGTGTTCGTTTCTACGATATCGGCGCCCGCGTCGAGGAACGCGCGATGGATCTCTTTGATGACCCGAGGGGCGGTGATGGTCAGAAGATCATTGTTTCCCTTCAGATCGGTGCCGTGGGTTTCGAAACGTTTTCCGCGGTAGTCCGCCTCGCCAAGGCCGTAACCCTGGATCTCGGTACCCATCGCTCCGTCGAGCACGACAATACGCTGTTCGAGCAGCGCTTTGATTCGTTCTAATACCGAAACCATCGATGTGAGCTCGAATAGCGGTGAATAAGCGAGCGGCAACTAGCGCACGCGAGGCGCGCGCAGCAATTCCTGATGTGGACGTCGACGCACGCCGCTTGGCCGACGTTGGATCATCAGGAGCGCGACCAAGATCGCGATGAGTACAAGGTGGATGGACCACAGGCCGATACCGGGCGCGAGGATACCTTTTTTCATCAACGACTTACCGACACCCAGAATATTGCTGTAGACAAAATAGACCGATACCGCGGTAATCAAACCCAGATACCAGCTCGAACCGCGGCAGGTCAGCCCGATCAGTATAGCCAATATCGGTAATAAGAGCGTGGCGATCGGAGCGGCGAGGCGCCATTGAAATTCCGCTGAATAATAGGGGCCACGATATTTGAACAACTCCGTCGTGTAGATGTAATTTACATTGTTCGAGAGGTCCTGTGGCGAACTGTTTTCGATACGGAGTGCATAGCGGGTGAAACGGGTGATGACGTAATCCAGGGCCCCGGGCATTCCTGCATAACTGATGCCATCGAGAAAGACGGCAAAACGATCGCGCGATTGGGCGTCCGTTTCGACATAAGCGTCGCCCGAACGCATCAAGCCAATATCGGCCGTGTTCTGCACCTGCACGAAAGTGTTTTGTAATGTCCGTTCGTCCGCGGCAACGGTTTCCGCATAGAAGATACGTTTTCCCCCGCTCAATTCTTTGAAGCGTCCGGCTTTGACGCCGGCGATAGTCGCTTCGTTCTCGGTCTGATTGCGAATTTCGACAAGTGTCAACTCGGCCCGTGGTTCGGCATAGAGCGTCACGATTCCGACGACAAGAGCCCCTGCCGCGCCGAGTTTGAGTGCCGCAGAAATCAGCAATTGGTGTCCGCCACCGGCCGCGCGTATTGCTGTCAATTCAGAATCCCGTTGCATACGGATCACCGCGGCGAATACGCCGAGGTAAAGACTCATTGGGATCAGATCTTTCAGCGAAACTATCATCTTCAAAGTGACGAGCCGAAAGATATGATCCGCGGCTATCTTGCCTTCCGCCGCCTGCCCGAGGTAGGAAGCGAACCGCGTGCTCAAATAGATCAACAGCAAACCACCTATGATCATTCCGAAAGCCCGCAATATCTCCTTCATGAAATAGGATTGCAGGATCATCTGGGCACCGCGAAGATCATTTCCTTGGTCAGGTATTTCGCTTCAAGATTGAATTCCGCAAGCCGGTCCTTATAGCCGCGGCTGCGCGTCATGAACACGCCGCTACTGAAATCCGGCGATTGCGTGCGCGTTTGATCCCACGATAATACGCGGGGAACGAAACCCATATAGAAATGTATCCAATCTCGATGTGTGTTCTGTCGTCGAGGTTGATCGACCCGTATCGGATAGCCTCCGATCGCGATCGTTTGATCGGGCGCGACGATTTCCGTCCGGATCTTTGCGAGGGTGTCTCGCGTGTCCAGTGTTCCCCAGAAGCCGAGTCCGCGGGTCATCATCGCAATTGCAACGATGATAAGCGCTCCGACGGGTATCCACGTCGGCAAGCGGTGCTTCGTCAATGTTGCGAGGGCAAGTCCGCTGAAGAGTCCGAGAACCGGTAGGGCGGGGTGCAAATAGCGGATATCTCGATCGGGTTTCCAAACGGCGGTGGCAATTACTACCGTGAGCCACAGCAGCACCCACAAGTAGTGCATCCGCGTATCGCGCGGGACCCGGTCGTCGACAACACCCCGCACGACCATGACGCCACCGACGATAGTGAATGGGAGCCACGGCCAGTAGCGGCTTGCCGGCTTCACCAGGTACTCCCGGTAAATGGACTCCCACGCACCCATTTGCGGCGATGCCGTTGCCCGCAGTGCATCGGCGCCCAACTCCGAAAACGGCCGTATCCCATGAAGCCCGACGAGCGCCGCGTACCACGTAACGACCGGAAGCAGTAGCAGTGCCCACCACCACCCGTTTCCAGCAACCGGGCGTTTACCCAACAATAAAGCGTGGCAGAGGATCAGCGGCACGGATGCGAACCCGAGCGGACCTTTCGCCAGTACGGCGATCGTGACACCGCCGAACATGGCCGCGGCACCCCAGGACGCACGGTGATAGGCCCATCCGGTTAGGCTCAACAGGATCCCGAACAACAACAGCGAATCCATACGCAGAGTGGCCGTAAACTGGACGAAGGTGCTATTGGTCAACATAGCAAACGCGGACAACCAGGCGACCGGAGAACTCCACCATCGACGGAACAGAGCATAGGTCAGTAGAACGGTACCGACCCCAGCAAGGCGCGAGAAAAAGGTTACACCGAAATTCGTCAAGCCGAATACTTTACAACTCAACGTACTCAGCCAGACCAACAGCGGTGGTTTCAGTAAATAGGCTCGATCGTCGGAATAGATCAACATGGGGTCGCTGGCGTCGATGAGTTCGCGCACGAGACTCGCATAGAAAACCGCGGTTCCGTGGAGTTCCTTTGCGGCCGCATCCGTGTACAAGATCACCATCGACAGGATCACCAGGACCACAAAATGCGACCGTTCGGTATTATCCCGCATAAGTTGTCCGCGTTGCCGGCGTTATCACGGACACAATCGCAGATTCACGGTCCCTCCGCGAGACTACGTTTCTCACGCTGTATGAAATAGAGGTTTCTCAGATACACCATGCTGCCCGCGGTCTGCCCGAGAATGAATACGGGATCGGACCGGTAAATTGCGTAGCTGAGCAATACGAGACCTCCGGCGATACTGATATACCAGAAAATCGCGGGTACTACGCTGCGTCCTTCGCGCTCGCTTGCTATCCATTGAACCAGCATCCGTGAGCCAAACAAAAACTGCCCGAATAACCCGATACCGATCCATATCTGCTCGGTGCTCATCTAGAGTTCCTCATAGTTCGTCGATTCAAATTGTCTCCGACGCAGCCACATCACGCCCGCCAGGTCCGCGATCCCGACCCACAGTCGATCGTGGATCCCATATTTCGACTGCCCGGTTTGACGCGGTCTGTGCCCCACCGCGACGGAAATGACATAACCGCCGTCGCGCTGAATCAGCGCCGGGAGGAAGCGATGCATGTGGTTGAACCGTGGCAAGCGCAAAAATGATTCCCGACAAATTAATTTCAAGCCACAACCGGTATCCGGCGTAGCGTCGCCGAGAAGTGTCGAACGCACGGCGTTGGCGATTTGCGAAGACCATTTGCGCACCCATGAATCGCGCCGCGCCGTCCGGTGGCCGCAGATGATCGGGACCCGAGGTTTCACGACGGCGTCATCCAGTATCTCGATGAGCTTCGGAATGTCACTCGGATCGTTTTGGCCGTCGCCGTCGAGCGTCGCTATCCAGTCTCCCCGCGCGGCATCTATACCGGTACAGATTGCGGTGCTTTGACCACAGTTAACCGCGTGGGAGACGACCCGGAGCGACGGAAACATCCGCGCTCTCGCCTCCAGCGCTCGTGTTTTCGTTTCGTCGATGCTGCAATCGTCAACGATGACTATCTCAAAGGTCGGATCGTCGCCTATCATCGCCACGATCTCTTCGATCAACGTAACGATACTGTCCTGTTCGTTGTAGCACGGCACAACGATCGAATACCGCGGCCGCTCGGGAGCGGCAGCATCGTGCCGCATTCCGGGGCCAGGATGTGGAGTGTCAGGCATAGAATCCGTGAATCTTGGTGTACGGGTTCGGTCGCGAACCCAGGAGCTTCAAACGGGCAATTTTAGCTCGCATTTCCCGGCAGATCGACGCGCGCCCGATTCCGTGGGCGATCGTATTCGGAATTCACCAGCCGGTGGGGCCGCAGGGATCGATCTCGTCGAGAAAATTCGCAGCCGATCAATGCGGCCGAAAAACCCGGTGCAGACCGGCGAAAACGCCGATTGTTAAGCACCGATGAGACTTCCACGCACGGCTGCACTCACTGTGGTGTTCGGTAGTTTTGACAGCCGCAAAAAGCGGCTATAGAGTTCCGAGGTAGACAGGTTCTGCACTCGATTTCTGAAATGGGACACCGACTCTCCAAGATCTATACGCGTACCGGAGACGCCGGGACGACGGGGCTCGGCGACGGCGAGCGTGCGTCTAAAAGCGCGGCCCGCGTGTGCGCGATGGGAGACGTCGATGAGCTGAATTCCGTCATCGGCGTTTTGTTGAGCGGAGAGGTTCCGGCCGAGTTCCGCGACACGCTATTACGCGTACAGCACGATCTGTTCGATTTAGGCGGCGAACTCTCGATCCCGGGCACGGCGTTGTTGCCGGTTGCCGCGGTGGACCGTCTCGAGGCGGCGATAGACCGATGGAACGGTAAACTACCGCCCTTAAAGGAATTCGTCTTGCCCGGCGGCGGTGCCGCACCGGCCTATTGCCACCTGGCGCGCGCGGTATGCCGCCGCGCAGAACGCGCCATTGTCGAACTCTCGGATAACGGGGCAGTCAACGACGCCGTTCTCAAATACATTAATCGACTGTCGGATCTGTTATTCGTCGCGGCCCGCGCCTTGGCAAGTGAGAATGGGGGAAAGGAAGTGCCGTGGGATCGCACGGGGCTCTTGGACGCATCGGATTGAACGGCCGGAATTGCGCCGGGGATCCAGGCTAGCCCGCATTTCTCACCAGTCGGCGCGATGGCAGGATGCCATGGAGCGGCCATGGCTCCCGCGACATTTGTGTATCCTACACATCATCGCGCAGTCATTTGGATTGCATGGAAATTTTCTGACCGAGTGGAT
>PVBE011203878.1_pt1 | contig 13454 bp, 12 predicted proteins | sample 1631181 | NCBI WGS metagenome assembly PVBE01 (sample SAMN08397723, study PRJNA350692) | Marine metagenome, whole genome shotgun sequencing project. | isolation source: water | place: Pacific Ocean | collected 2012-04 | reverse complement strand
GGCCGAACTCTCCACCCGGGAAGGCCCTGGACCGTGTCGCCTGAACGGCCACGCACCAATCGGGGACGACACCCCGGCCCAGTTCGTCACCCGTGGACGCATCGATCACGGGGATCGACCCGGTCAATACTGCGCCTGCACCCAGAACAACACCATCACCCACCCGAGCGCCCTCAGCCACAATGCAGCGGCTTCCTATCAGAGAATCATCGCCGATCACCACCGGCACGGCGTTCGGTGGCTCCAGCACACCACCGATGCCGACCCCACCAGACAGGTGGACGTTGCGGCCGATCTGCGCACACGAGCCGACCGTGGCCCAGGTATCAACCATCGTGTTGTCACCTACGTAGGCGCCAATGTTGGTGTAACTCGGCATCATCACTACACCAGGGCCCTGGTAACTCCCCCAACGGGCCTGAGCACCGGGTACGACACGTACTCGACGGTCTATCCAGTCAGTCTTGAGCGGGATCTTGTCTGCGAACTCGAACGGTCCCATCTCGATGGTCTCCATCTGAGACACTCGAAACAGCAGGAGGATGGCCAACTTCAACCACTCATTGACAACGACGCCAGAATCATCAGGCTCGGCGACTCGGGCCGCTCCGGTGTCGAGCAGGTCGATGGCCGCGTGAATAGTGGCGACGGCTTCGGAGTCATCGGCCGTGAGGCCATCACGACCCTCCCAGAGTTCCTCGACTTGGACTCTGAGGGCGTCGTGTGGGGAATCGATGGTCATGGGTTGAGGCTACCGGTGGTCCGTCACCGGGCCCGAACCAGTTGGGGTCGGTCCCACCTTGGAGTCAGGACAGGCCCGCCCGAACCCGAAGCAGGTCCATCTGCCCATCCGGCACCACTGCGGCAATCCGGATATGACCAGCGCCGCCCGAACCGAAGGTCGTACCCGGGCTGGTGAGAACCCCCAGTTTCGTGGCCAGGCGTCGCACGAGAGCCATCTCATCACCGTCCGGGGCTGCCACCCACAGGTAGAAGCCTCCCTCGGGCATAGTGGCCTCCAAACCAAGCGCTGCCAATACCTCGATCAGCGTCTGGAGACGACGCCGGTATCGATCTGCCTGCAGGTCTACATGAGCTTGGTCGCGCAGCGCTGCTGCCCCAGCCACCTGGGCCGGCCCGGGAATGAGGAACCCCTGGTGGCGGCGAGTTTCTCGCAGGTACCAGGTCAGATCCGTGTCCCCGGCGTAAAAGCCGACCCGCAGCCCGGCCAGGTTGGAGCGCTTTGAAAGCGAATGGACAGCCAGCACGCCCTGGGTCCCGTACTGGAGCACCGACCTAGATGGTTCTTCCCACGTGAACTCGATGTAGCACTCATCAGACACCACCGGTACGCCCCGAGCCCGACCCCAATCGACTGCCGCTCCCAAGTCGTCGAGGGCGCCCGCCGGATTGCCCGGCGTATTTACCCACAGGCATAGGGCCCGCTCCGCGTCGGCTTCCGCAATGGCTGAGAGGTCGATCCGCCAGTCGGCGGTCAGCGGCACCGGGACGGCACGACACCCAGCTAGGACGGCCCCCATCTCGTAGGAGGGGTAAGACACCGCCGGGTAGAGGACGGTATCTCGCTGGTGATTTCGTAGCCGCAACAGTTGGGGCAGGCCGGTGACCAACTCCTTGGTGCCGATGCAGGCCCCAATCTGGGTTTGCTCCAGATCAACGCCTAGGCGCCGATAGCACCAGCCAACTACGGCGTCGAGCAAGTCAGGCGTTCCAACCGATGGCGGATAAGACCGAGCCGAGTCCGGTTCGGCTAAGGCGGCGGCCACCACCTCAGGCACCGGATCGCACGGCACGCCACGGGATAGGTCAATCACTCCCCCGTCAACGGCCGAGGCCGTCTCGACGACATCGGCGGGGACATCGAACGGATAGGGCGGCGGGATAAAGCCCTTGGCTTCCGGTAGCGGATTCACACCACTACTTTCCCACCTCGGCCCTAGACGACGGTAGATCGACGCGAAAGTCGGCGAGACGTCCGGCTGACCCCTCGTCCACGCGAACAAGGATTCGCCACCCACTCTCTGACTCTGTGGACTCCATCACCTCTCCCTCGCGGTGGGCCATGGCCAGCACGTCGCCCCGGTCATACGGCACGGCCAATTCAGCCACGATGGTCTGGCGACGAAGTCGCCGGGCAACCAGAGCCAGGAGGTCGTCGATCCCCTCACCGGTAGTCGATGACACAGCCACCGAACCGGGGTCGCGCTCCACGAGCCGTTTGGCAGCCGCCGGATCGATATCGGCCTTGTTAAACACGTATAGCTCCGGGACCTCGCCCGCCCCGATCTCCTCGAGAACGCTGCGCACGGCGGCAATGCTGCCCTCAGGATCGGCATCGGACGCATCCACCACGTGGACCAGCAGGTCTGCATCGACCACGATGTCCAGTGTCGACTTGAACGCCTCGACAAGTTGATGGGGCAACATGCGAATGAAACCCACAGTGTCGCTTACGTACACTGCCTCGCCGCCGGGCAGTTGTAGTCGGCGGGTGGTGGCGTCCAGAGTGGCGAAGAGACGGTCCTGGACGAGGACCCCAGCGCCAGTCAGACGGTTTAACAGCGTCGACTTGCCAGCGTTGGTGTAACCCACGATGGCCACCGCCCGATTGCTGGTGCTACGGCGGGCCTTGGACTGGGTAGACCGATTCTTTCGGATGCGCCGAAGGTCAGACTCCAGTCGGGCAACCCTTCGCATCAGCCGTCGCCGGTCGACCTCCAACTGGGTCTCACCGGGCCCCCGAGTGCCGATCCCACCGCCCTGCTGGCTGAACGTCTTCCCCGAGCGACGAAGACGGGGTAGTCGATAGCGGAGTTGGGCCAACTCGACCTGGGCCCGACCCTCGGGGCTGCTGGCGTTCTGGGCGAAGATGTCGAGGATCACTGCCGTACGATCCAGCGCTGACCGCTTCAGAATAGCTTCCAGATTTCCCTGCTGAGCCGGTGTGAGCTCGTTGTCGAACACCACGGTGTCGGCGTCCAACGACTCGGAGACCATCCGAAGTTCCTCGACCTTGCCCTGGCCAACATAGGTAGCCCGGTCCGGGGTTTCCCGCTGCTGGAGCACCCGAGCCACCGGGTCGGCACCCGCTGTGTCTACTAGACGTGCCAACTCATCCATGGAGGCGTCTGTAGCTTCGGTGTCAGCCCGACCGAGGGTGACGCCGGCGAGCACAATGCGTTCACGGAATGTGCGATCAATAAGACCGGTAGCCCCGCCGCCGAACTCGCCGAAGCCACCACGATGGGACTCCTCCAAGTCCTCCCCTGAATCGCCATCATCCAGCAGGCTGGCCTCTTGAGAGTGGTTCCCTGGGCCGCCATCCAAGGGGTCCTCCGTTGGATCACTCACCGACGGCCACCTCGTGGTCAGCCATCCAGATTGCCGGCCCAGTAAGCCGCGGCGTTTCTCCCACGGACACAGTGGCTACACCGCCCGGCATGACCACGTTGACCAAAGCATCGACCAGACCCCAGCCGTGAGCGATGTGGGCCGCGGCACAGGCCCCGGAACCACAGGCCTCGGTGAGTCCGGCACCCCGCTCCCACGGCCGGAGACGGATAGTCGCACGATCATCTACGGCCACCAGGTGGACGTTGCAGCCCACGGGGGCGAAGTGCGCCTCAACGGTTGGACCGACGCTGGCCAAGTCAACGGCGTCGGGGTCACCGACCCTCAAGACTAGGTGGGGGTTGCCAAGGTTGGAGCTTTCGACATCGAGTACCTCCACGCCCACCAGCCCGAGATCCAGACCCTCAAAGGATGGACCAGAGCCAACCCTGCCCATCTCTACCGTGGCCCGCACCTCGACATCCGCCGGACCGCCTTCGACGATGATACGACGGGGACCTGCTGCAGTATCGACCACGACATCCAGGTCCGTCGCATCATCCCGGCGGGCCAGCGCCTGTCCAAAGCAGCGAAGACCGTTACCGCTCACTTCGGCTCGACTGCCATCACTGTTAAATAGCGTGAACAAGTATCGTCCGGTGAAGTCGGTGGTCCCGAAGACCAGGCCGTCAGCTCCGATACCAGTGGCTCTATCACAGAGGCGGCGCGCTAGGCCAGCGCTATCGACGGGAACTCGGTCAACGAAGCCAATAAGGAAGTCGTTGCCAAGGCCGTGGTGTCGAGTTAGGTGCACGGAGACAGTCTCGCCCACCTAGAGGTACTGAACACGCCCAGTTCGCTCACCGTCGTAGCCCCGTCGCATCAAACCGCTCCAGCACCTGGTCGAGAACAACCAAAGGGTCGTCGGCCACATCGAACCACTCAATCCTGGGGTCCCGACGGAACCACCGCTCCTGTCGACGGGCGAACTGCCGAGTTGCCGAGATAGCTTCCTCGATCGCCTCGTCCAGCGTGCACTCCCCCCTCAGGTGTGACATGAGTTCCCGATAACCCAAGGCCTGTGCGGCCGACCGAGAGGGCCCTCCGGGTAGGTCGGTCAGCCGACGAACCTCGTCGAGGAATCCATCGTCGAGCTGACGTTGGTATCGCTCAGTGATCTGACGATCTAGGACTTCCCGATCCACCCGCAGTCCGATCTGTGTGAACGGAGACGGTGGATAGGCCTCAAGGCCGGGCCCGAATGACGAAAAGGGCCGTCCAGAGCCGATCGAAACCTCCAATGCCCGAATCACCCTTCGGCGGTTGGTGGGCTCCATGCGGACGGCGGCCACCGGATCCAGCCCAGAGAGCCGGTCGTGAAGAACCCGCGTGTCCGGCTCGACTTCAAGATCGGCCCGAACCTCTTCCCACTGACCCGGGATCTCCAGGTCATCGACTACAGCCCGAACGTGGAGCCCGGTCCCTCCCACCAGTACGGCCCGACAAGACCGAACGGCGAGTTCGTCCAGGGTGTTACGGGCAGCCTTCTGGAACATGGAAACTGAGAAGTCCTCAGTTGGCTCTACAAGGTCAAGGAGGTGAGTGAGCACCTCCTCTCGTTCAGCAGCGCTCGGAGAGGCCGTGCCGACGTCCATGCCCCGGTAAACGGCCATGGAGTCCATGGAGACCAGTTCGGTACCCGGCCGACGGCGGGCCACTTCCAGCGCAAGAGCCGACTTGCCTGAGGCTGTTGCCCCCACCACGACGAGGTGCCCGTTGGGCTCCACCGGTCAGGCTGAGGTGACGGGGATTCGTCGACGATGACGGGGTGCCGCGGTCACTTCGACGAGGTCGCCGCGCAGGTAATGCGTAGCAGCCTCAGTGATCTCGACACGCGCGTAAGCGCCGGTACGAAGACCCTCGCCAGCAGCCAGGTGGACCAATTTGTTCTGGCGGGTCCGGCCGGTCACCTGATCAGGCTCTCGCTTAGCCGGACCCTCGATCACCACCTCCTCGATGCAACCGATCCGAGCACGATGGGTGATGGAGCCCGACCGCTTCAGGACCCGTTGGAGTCGCTCGAACCGGTCCACGCAAACGCCGTGATCCACGAAGTCAAGTTCCATGGACGCCGCTTCGGTACCCGCTCGAGGTGAGAAAATAAAGCAGTACGCGGAGTCGTAACCGGCCTCAGCCACCACTTCTAGAGTGCGCTCGAAGTCCTCATCGGTCTCTCCAGGAAAGCCCACAATGACGTCAGTGGTGACAGCTAGGTCATCAATACCCGCCCGGGCTGCCGCCAACCGCTCCAGATACCTATCAGCGGTGTAACCCCGGTGCATGGCAGACAGAATCCGGTCGCTACCCGACTGAAGCGGAAGGTGCAGGTGCTCACAGACCTCAGGAGTGACAGCCATGGCCTTAATCGTTTCGGGACGGAGATCCTTAGGATGCGGACTGGTGAAGCGGACTCGGCGGATCCCATCCACGGCACCAATCGCAGTTAACAGGTCGGCGAATAGGGGTCGGGGTCGCCGATTCGGATCCGATGCCCAAACCTCGCCAGCCTCGAAAGCATCTGACGGCCCGGCAGCCAGGGACCGGAGACGCAGCGTCAGGTCACGTCCGTAGGAATTGACGTTCTGTCCGAGCAGGGTGACCTCGGTGACCCCGTCGGCGGCTAACGCCTGAACCTCAGCCACCTTCTCCCCGAACGGTCGGCTGATCTCGGGGCCCCGAACCGAGGGCACAATGCAGAAGGCACAACTGTTGTCACAACCAATCTGGATGGTCACCCAGGCCTTGTGGTCGGAGTCTCGCTGAGTGGGTAATACCGATGGAAAGGCCTCAGCGTCCTCACGGACTGTTTCCTCGAGGATCTCCATGACCGGGCCATGGGAGCGTGCCTCAGCAAGCAACTCGGCAGCCCGGTGCACGTTGTGAGTGCCGAACACTACGTCGACATGACTAGCTCGCTGCTGTATCTGGTCACGATCCTTCTGGGCCAGACAGCCCCCCACCGCCACCTGAACCTGCGGGCGCTCGGCCTTCAGCGCTTTAAGGTGGCCGAGAGCCCCATAGAGCTTGTTATCGGCGTTCTCCCGGATACAGCAGGTATTGAGAACGATCACATCAGCCTCGTCCACAGAAGCCGCCTGAACCATGCCTTCGGCCTCCAATAGCCCGGCAATCCGCTCGCTGTCGTGCTCGTTCATCTGGCACCCATAGGTGCGGACGGCGTAGGAACGCTCGGTTGGGGACTCCACAGGAGAAAGGCTACGGCCCCGGCACCGACCCAGCCCACGAGGAGCGAGATGGCACCGAGGCCGTGAAGCGCCCGGAACGACTCGGAGGGGTTAGTCGTCCAATGAAATGGGTAGGTCGTCGGCTTCGGAGAACTCCTCGGCGTCGACAGTGGCCTCTTCGGAGACAACCTCCTCCTCGGGCTCCTCGGGTTTGACTTCGCGCCAAACCCGGTCGGTGATCTCGACCATGACCTCTGGGTTGTCGGCCAAGAACTTTTTGGCGTTCTCCCGACCCTGGCCCAACTGCTCGCCCTCGTACGTGTACCAGGCTCCGGACTTCTTAACGATGCCCAAATCGACTCCTAAGTCAACCACTGAACCTTCCCGGCTGATCCCCCGCCCGTACATGATGTCGAACTCGGCCTGACGGAAAGGCGGGGCGCACTTGTTCTTGACGACCTTCACTCTGGTTCGGTTGCCGACAACCTCAACGCCGTCCTTGATGGCCTCGATCCGACGAATGTCGAGTCGGACCGATGAGTAGAACTTCAGCGCCCGGCCACCGGGGGTGGTCTCCGGTGAACCAAACATCACACCAATCTTCTCCCGTAGTTGGTTGATGAAGATACAAATCGTCTTGGACTTGTTGAGGTTCGAAGTGAGCTTGCGCAGCGCCTGGGACATCAGACGTGCCTGGAGGCCGACGTGGCTGTCTCCCATCTCGCCCTCAATCTCGGCCCGGGGGGTTAGAGCGGCCACCGAGTCGATGACGACCACGTCCAGCGCTCCGGAGCGAATCAGCATGTCGGCGATCTCAAGGGCCTGCTCACCCGTATCTGGCTGAGATATCAAGAGTTCGTCGACGTCGACGCCGATGGCTCGGGCGTAGGTCGGGTCCATGGCATGCTCAGCATCGATATAGGCGCAGATACCGCCATTGCGCTGAGCCTCAGCCACTACGTGAGTGGCCAGAGTGGTTTTTCCCGAGCCCTCTGGCCCGAAGATCTCCACCACTCGACCCCGGGGGATGCCGCCGATCCCGAGGGCCAGGTCAAGGGCAAGGGCCCCGGTGGGCACCGTTTCGATCGACATGGTGCCCTTGTCGCCCATCTTCATGACGGCACCGGTACCGAACTGCTTCTCAATCTGGCCGAGGGCCATATCCAACGCCTTGTTGCGCTCGGCACCCGCCTCAAGGTCACCGCCACTCATCGTCCTGCCGTGCTTCGCCATGTCGTGTTCTCCAGTGTGTCTGTGGCCCGATGGCCGGTTCCGGTCTATTTCCCTGCTTCGAAGTACTCGGCGGTGAACCTAGAGAGGACCGATGACAGTGCTCCCGATGGCACTTCCGCCGGGTTTCTCCTAGGAACCCCTCGTGAATAACAATAGAGTAATTCCGAACAGGCGTTCGATGCAAGTATCCGACCATCCGGACTACCGTCAGACCGTGGAAACCAGCAGGACTACCCCCGCCCTCACTCCTGAGCAAAAACGAGCCGCCCACGTCGCAGCCAATCCGGACCTATCCGAGCGACTTGACACAATGGCCTGGCACTGCACCCAGGAAGCGGGCACTGAACAGGCGTTCACCGGCATCTACTGGAACGAAAAGCGTGCCGGGACCTACCGATGTGCGTCCTGCAACGCAACCCTGTTCGACAGCGACGAGAAGTTCGACTCCGGCTGCGGCTGGCCGAGTTTCACGGCACCTGTCCAAGACCACACCGTCGGAGAAGACGTTGTCGACGCCCGGACCGACTCAAGTCACGGCATGGTTCGCGTTGAAACCACCTGCTCGACATGCGGTGCCCACCTCGGCCACGTGTTCCCTGACGGACCCGAACCCACCGGCGACCGATACTGCATCAACTCGGCTTGCATCATTCTTGAGGAACGCTGAAACCGGTTAGCCACCCTCGCCCTCGCCCTCGCCAGCAAGGGGGAACTGGGCGACGACCTCGTGGACGACCTCCCCGGACTGCATCTGACTAGCCAACAAAAGCACCTCGTCGACCTGAAACGTCGCCGAGATGGGGCTGCCGATAGAGCCGGCCGGCGGCTCGTCGCGAAACCTTCCCAGAGTGAGGTGTCCGACAAACGGTCGATCCTCGGGGTCCCGACCCAACCCCTCGGTGGCCGCCACCACCCAATCGACTAGACCGTCACAGCCAGCGGCCGGCACCATCACCACGCTCTCACCAAGCACCTCGGTAGTCGGACCGAGGGTCACACCGACCGGAAGCACCCTGTTCCACGGGACGGCGGCCAACACCGCAGCCACCTCGTCGGGTTCCGCTTCGCCCAGAAATCTGAGGGTGACGTGCCACTGCTCCCGGGGTACCCACCGCACTCGGGCCACCTCGGGACGCGGCACCCGGTCCACTAGGTCAGCCGCCGCGACCGACGGCCGGACGGCGATGAACAGACGAACCGGGACCAGGCGCTGAGACACCAGGGCGACCGACTGGTCAACCGTCCCGTCGGGCCAGGAGGCGACGGCGTAGAGCGTCGAGCACCGTGATCACCGTGAACTGGCGGATACGGGGCCGGTCAAACGGCCAACGGGTCTGGTCCACCTCTACCTGACCGTCCACACAGGTCTCCATCCAGACGGTGCCCGGTTCCTGCCCCTCCTGCGGGTCCGGTCCGGCCACACCGGTCACAGCCACAGACACATCGGCCCCCAGCAAGTCGCAGGCACCCAGCGCCATGGCCACGACGGCCTCCTCGGAGACCACCGGCCCTTCCGACACCCCGAGCAGAGACCGCTTAACGCCGCCGTCATAGGCAACCACCGACCCCAAAAAGGCCCGACTGGCCCCCGGCACCTCGGTCAGGCGGGTTCCGATCATCCCTCCGGTCAGCGACTCAGCGGTCGCCAGATGAAGGTTCTGTTCAGCGAGCAGGTCCAGCACCACGGACTCCATGGTCTGCTCGTCCAGGCCGAACACGATGTCGCCGACAATGGCGCGCACCCGGGCCTCTCCGTCAGCCAGCAGGGCATCCACCTCGGCATCGGTGGCCGCCTTGGCGGTGAGGCGAACCTTCAAGCCCTCCATGCCACTAGCCAGGAAGGCGATGGTGGCCCCTCCGTCGCTATCGATCCGTTCAATCTCGTCGGCCAGGTCTTCGGCCAGTCCCGACTCAGAACGACCCCATGTGCGCAAGGTCCGGGACCGGATGACACTGGAGATACCAGCCCGACGCTTGAGGTCCGGCAGGATGGTCCCCTTCACCATCTGGTGCATCTCCCATGGCACGCCGGGCACTGCGTACACCACCTTCGGGCTGTCACCGTCGAAGTCCGTCGACGCACCAACCGGACAAACCAGACCCGGCGCGGTGCCCGGCATCTGCTCGATGGCCCGCGCCCCGGCCGGCAAGTCGGCCTGGCGCAGGTTGTTGATCGGCATTGGACGACCCCGTCCGCCGAAGACCGCCTCAATGCGCGCGACCAACGACTCATCGCGTACCAGCGCCACGCCCAGAAGATCGGCGATCACGTCCCGGGTTATGTCGTCCTGAGTGGGGCCCAAACCCCCGGTGACGATCACAGCATCGGATCGCTCCAGCGCTTCGCCAAAGGCGGCCAGCATGCGGTCCGGGTTGTCGCCCACTGCGGTGTGGCGATGGCAGTCAATCCCCGCTAGAGCTAACTGCTCGCCAATCCACGCCGAGTTGGTGTCAACGATCTGACCTAGCAACAACTCGGTACCGACGGCCACGATCTCACAACGCACGTCCCTCTCCTCTGCTCGTCCAGCCGGTCAGGCCGTCTTGGCGCCGGTAGCACTTGTGGCCCGACTGCCGTCCACCAGATACTGGGCGCCGGTCACCAGAGTGAAGGCCACGGCCAACCAGAGCAACACCCCGACCACCACATCGGCGTCGCGGAGCGGCGGCATCACCGCCGCCAGCAAAGCGGTGCCCTGCACGATGGTCTTCCACTTGGCCGATCGACGAGCGGGCACAGCCAATCCACGACGGGCAAACCAAACCCGGTACACGGTGATGACGGCCTCCCGCAGAACCAACAAGGCCACCGGGACCCAGTGGTAACGGTCGACCATCGACAGGCAGACCGCCACACCGATCACCACGACCTTGTCGGCCAGCGGGTCCAAAAACGCCCCCCAGCGACTGACCGTGCCCCGACGGCGGGCGAGGATTCCATCGAAGTAGTCGGTGGAGGCCAAAACCATTCCGAGAGCGAATCCACCCCACGTCACTCCATCGACGTCACGGGCGTCCAGCACGAAAGCGAACAGCACCGGGGCCAGCAGCAGGCGGGCCAAGGTCACGAGATTGGCCGGTGAGACTACGGTGCGGACATGCTTCATCCGAGCACCATTGGCTCGGAAACCGCCTCGAGGTCGGGCCCGAGAGCCCCGGTCACCGTCACGGACTGGAAGGTACCCACCGGAAGGTCCTTGGGCACGGACACCACTCCATCGATCTCCGGCGCCTCGCGATGAGTACGCCCCACCCCGGGCTCGTCAACGAGCACGCGAACGGCACGGCCGATAAGCCCATCCCTCCGATCGGCGGTAATGCGGTCCTGGATCTCAGTCAATTCACCGAGGCGCTCGGCAACCAGTTCTGGGGCCACCTCGCCGTCTAGACCGGCGGCATGCGTGCCCTCCTCAGCGCTGTAGGCGAAGAACCCGCACCAGTCGACTCGGGCCTCAGCCACGAAGTCCAGGAGGGCGTCGTGGTCCTCCTCAGTCTCGCCCGGGTACCCGACGATGAAGTTGGAGCGAAAGGCCGCCTCAGGCTCCCAAGCCCGGATGGAGGCAATGCGCTCCAGAAACCGGGAACCGTCGCCCCACCGGCGCATGCGACGCATCAACGGCGGCGAGACATGCTGTAGCGACAGATCGAAATAAGGCACACCGGTGGCACACACCGTGTCGGCCAGGCGGTCGGTGAGTTCAGAGGGGTACAGGTACAGCAATCGGACTCGGTCGACCCGGGCGGCGACTGCCTCCACCAGAGGAACAATGGCCTTATCGCCCACGCCCTGGTCTCGCCCGTAGGCGGCGAGGTCCTGGGCCACCAGAACGATCTCCCGGGCGTCGAGGGCGTCGACCTCGGCCAACACGTCGTCCATGGTGCGGCTGCGTTGGGGCCCCCGGAACGTCGGGATGGCGCAGAACCCGCAAGCCCGGTCACATCCCTCTGCCACCTTCACATAAGCCCATGGGCGCTCGGCGGCTGGTCGGGGGAGGTTCAAGAGGTCGAAGGTCGAGGTCTGGACCGACTCGTCACCTGGAGCCGGCTTACGCCCCAGCGTCACCGGCACACCGAATCCGATCACCCGATCTACCTCTGGGAGGGCCTCGGCCAACTCGTCGCCGTAACGCTCGGCCATGCAACCGGTCACGACTAGTCGGGCACCATCCCGGCGTTCGTCGACCAGGGCCAACACCGTGTCAACGGACTCCCGGCGGGCCTCGTCGATAAATGCACAGGTGTTGACCACTATGAGGTCAGCATCCTGGGCATCCTTGACGGATCGCATGCCGTCGGCAGACAGTGTTCCAGCCAACTTGTCGGAGTCAACCTGGTTCTTGGGGCATCCCAACGTAACCAGGTGGTAGGTGTCGGTCATCGCAGGCAAGTCAGGTCCCGGCCGAGGTGGCCAACAGAGCCAAGACCGCCGCGTACCCGCCCAGAAGCACGGCTCCCTCGATCCGGCTGAGGCGGTTTGGACCCATCGTCCGCATGAAGACCAGCATGACGAACGCCACCGCTACGGCGGCGACCGAACCCCGAGTCTGGAGGGCCACGTCGGTCACCACGCCGTTCCCCGCCAAGAACAAGCCGGCCCCCACGCTGAGGCTGTTGAACACATTGGATCCCAGAAGACTGCCAAGAATCAGGCCCGACTCATTACGGCGAGCCGCAGCGACCACTGTCACCAACTCGGGCAGCGACGTCCCCACAGCAACGAGGGAGAACCCGACGAAGCCGTGAGCCAACCCAGCACGTTCGGCCACGTCGGTGGCCGCCCACACCACAGCTTGAGCCGCTGCCACCGTCACCACGAGGCCACCAACAGTTAAGACCCAAGCCATACCGAGTGGGCCCGCCCCCATCGGGTCGGGAGCGGTCAACTCCTCGGTATCCATCCGGACCATGAGGACTAGGGCCACCACCATGGCCCCGAGTAGAACGATGCCCTCGCCCGCTGACGCCGATCCCTGAACCAACCAGCCGAACAGTGCTACCGACACCAGGCACACCAGCGCCCGCCGCTTGGTTCCCGTCGGCAAATCGATGGGTCGGATAAGCGCCGCCGCGCCGAGCACCAGGGTGAGGTTGGCCACGTTCGACCCGACGATGTTGCCCAGTCCGAGGTCAACCTCGTGCTGAGCGGCCGCCATGATCGACACCACCAACTCAGGGGCACTGGTACCAAAGCCCAAGACGACGGCGCCGATGACGATCGGAGGAACTCGAAGACGGGCAGCTAGGTCCGATGCCCCAGCCACGAAGCGGTCAGCCGCCACCATGAGTAGCGTCAAGCCACCGGCCAGAACGAGGAGCGGGACCAAGATGCCCATGGTGGGAGGGTAGTCAGCCACCAATGGAAGGCCGGCCGAAGGCCGACGACGATCGGGGCGGACCCACCGGATCTAGTAGCCCTGCTCCTGCAGGTCAGTCATTTCCTCGGGGGCCACCAAGACCTCTCGGGCTTTAGATCCCGTGGACGGTCCGACCACCCCGGCCTCCTCCAGTAGGTCCATAAGCCGACCGGCCCGAGCGAAGCCGACGCGCAACTTGCGCTGCAGCATCGAGGTCGACCCCAACTGGCTAGTCACCACTAGACGACGGGCCTCATCGAACAATTGGTCG
>PVBE010922115.1_pt1 | contig 13455 bp, 9 predicted proteins | sample 1631181 | NCBI WGS metagenome assembly PVBE01 (sample SAMN08397723, study PRJNA350692) | Marine metagenome, whole genome shotgun sequencing project. | isolation source: water | place: Pacific Ocean | collected 2012-04 | reverse complement strand
TTTTGATAGTACGTTAAAAGTTCATCAAAGAGATTTTCATACAGCTGTTGAGTATGAGAACGCTCATGAAATATATGCTAAACATGTGGGGTTAATCTATAAAAAATACATTGACTTAAATATTAATTTATTTAATATTCTAGATATAAATGATGGTGTAGAGCTTGAAATGAAGTTGATTGATTTTGGAAATGATTAGGTTTTTTTTTCTTATTGGTCTGTTTATTATTAAGTTTTCCTTGGCTCAGGACACCATCCCAAGATATTGGATTGGATTTAAAGATAAATCTAATAATGGTTTTGACCTTAGTAATCCAAATGAATATTTGTCTCAAAGGGCCATTCAGAGAAGATTGGATCAAGGAGTAATATTGGATTCATCTGACCTTCCAGTTTCTTCAATATATGTAGATTCTGTTCTTAACTCTGGGAGTATAGAGCTTTGGGTGTCATCTAAATGGTTAAACGGAATCATTATTAAGACCGAGGACACACTTGCATTGGATTCTATTTTTAATTATGAGTTTATTGATCAGCTTTCTCAGGTTAAGAGTCAGAAGTTAAATAAAGTCAAAAAATTTGATTTTAATAAAAGTAAAAATGGGATTGAAGTTAGTGTTACTACTCATTATCCATTTGGGTATTGCTATTCACAGCTTTCATTACATAATGCAGATAAGTTACAGGCACTTGGTTTTAAGGGAAATGATATTCATATTGCTGTACTTGATGCAGGTTTCCAAATGGTAGATCAGACCAATGGATTATCTCATCTTTTAGAAGAGGGTAGAATTTTATCTACTTATGATTTTGTAAGAAAGGAAACGTCAGTTTATGAGGATCATTATCATGGTGAAGCTGTGCTTTCGATTATTGCAGGAAAAATAGATGGTGAATACATAGGCTCTGCTCCTATGGCAAGCTTTCACTTGTTGATCTCTGAAGATGTTTTTTCAGAATCTTTAGTAGAAGAATATTACTGGGTTGCTGCTGCAGAATATGCAGATTCTGCTGGAGTAGATATTATTAATACATCATTAGGTTATACTGTCTTTGATGATTCTACACAAAATCATAGCTATAGTGAGCTAGATGGTAAATCAACTCCAATTGCTATAGGTTCTAATTTTGCTTCTTCAAAGGGGATGCTCTGTGTGACTTCTGCTGGTAATTCAGGGAGCAGTCCTTGGCAATATATTTCTACACCTGCAGATGCAGATAGTATTTTAACAGTTGGGGCGGTTAATTCCTCTGGTTTAAGAGCTGACTTTAGTAGCGTGGGCCCTTCTTCTGATGGAGATGTAAAGCCTAATGTGATGTCTGTTGGTTGGGATACTTATTTTTTAGCTCCTTTTACAAGTGAGATCATTATGGGAAATGGTACTTCTTTTAGCGCTCCTATGATGACAGGAATGGTAGCATGTTTGTGGGAAGCAATCCCATATTTAACAAATATGGAGATTATTCATTTAATTGAAGAGTCATCAAATCAATATACCTCATCTGATTCGTTGATGGGTTATGGAATCCCTGATTTTTTGAAAATATATCATGAGCTTTCTGGTGTAACCCCTGAAGAAATAGATAAATCTATTATAGAGCATGTTTATCCAAATCCTTTTGTTGATGATTTTTATATATTATTCCGATCAGATTCTGATCAGAGCATAGATCTATTTTTAGATGACCAGCTAGGTAATAGAGTTTTTAAAAAAACAATTCAGGTAAGTAAAGGAATTAATAAAGTTCATATAAATAAAACTACGAGTATTTGCTCTGGTTGCTATTTTATTACAATAGGCGCTAGCTCAACAAAAGTAATTAAAGCAAGAATTTAGAGAAAAACTATTCATGCTGAATTATAAATGATCCGGAATTTAATTTCTTAGTGTTTTCAAAAATGGTAAAATAATAAAAGCCATTAGAGATTTCTGAGGTGTTGATTTTAATATGTGACCCCTTAAAGTCTTTTATTTTCACAATTACCCCTAGTTGGTTACAAATTATTACATTTCCTGAGCTTAAGGATTTGCTTAGTGAGATATTTATATTTCCATGAGCTGGATTTGGGTAGAGGGAATAAAGTTTTTCAGGCGGCCATTTTTTAGTGCCTGAAATAGAATCAAATACAATAACAGGCAAACAGAAAGAGCTGGTATCACAGCTATCAGAAATTGTTAAACAAGCGGTATAGGTTCCATTGGCTATATATGAGTAAATTGGGTTTTGAATATTTGAACTACCAATACCATCACCAAAGTCCCAATTGTAGATTGTTGTCCCTGTACTAGTGGATTGATCACTAAATGAGACTGTTAGTCCATTGGGTATATAGGTAAAAAAAGCTATTGGTGGTGGGCATCCTGTACTAATTGTTACATTTTGACATGCTGTATCACTTCCACAACTATCAGTAACTATTAGACATACATTGTATGTGCCGGGTGCAGTATAATAATATATAGGGCTTGGTAGAAAGGAAGTGCCTGCTCCATCTCCAAAATCCCAGCTATAAGTTGCTAGACCAGTTGTGAAAGAGCTATCAAAAAAAGCTACAGATTGACCTTGTGATAGATGTGTAAAATTAGCAATAGGCGTAGGACATGTGCTGTTTAGTACAATGTTATCAATTATGAGCTCACTTCCAGGTATTGGTGAAGGTGAAGGACCTCCAAGATTATTTAGCCATGGAGAAGCGCTAGAAGAAGCTAAGATTACAAGCGTATCAGGAGTATTTGCAGTATAATATGTTAGAGGTAAAGAAATAGTTGACCAATTGCTGACATTTCCTGTAAATAGCATCATGGCATCTCCATCAATAACTCTTTGAGATCCATTCCAGTGGGTAACCTGAATAAGAAAAACACCTGTGTCTCCTGAAATTATATTGGATTTATACATTAGATCTACTGAAGTTGGTTTTTGAGTGTATGGAACTCCCAGTGGTACACCTAGATATGGAGTCATTCCAATTGAAACCATTCCACCCATTGTATCTAATCCAAATACGTTACCAAAATAAGAACTGTTATAACCTGATGAGGTAACTAATTTAACAGATGTCATTCCCTGTCCCGGGTTAGATGTTTCTTGAAGAGTAGAGGTGACTAATGGGTGGCTTAATGAAAAAATAAAAGCATCAGCATTTAATGAACCCCATCCTGTAGGTTCAAGGTCACTAGTTAAAGAAGGTCCCCATATTTCAAAATCCATGTTTGTTTGAGAATTAATAAATAAGGGACTTATTGACAAAAGAGTAATAAGGAAGATGTTATATCTGAACATATAATAAAATTTAGCTCTGAGCTATAAGATACAAAAATTTATTTTAGTAATGAATGACATAATTGTCAAATATAAGAGTCAAGAAATCATTTCTCAAAACCCAATTAACCAACTAACTATATTGAGGATGAATGATGGGTCAATAAATAAACAGGTTTTAATTTTTTAAATTAATGAATCATATATAAGATGCTTCCTTGTTTAATAAAGAATGGGTGTGTAATAAAGATAATTTAAACTTAGGAATATATCTTGTAAAAGTGATCAATGATCTAGATCAGAATTCGTTGGGAAAAATAATTGTGGAGTAGTTATTTTATTTTGGTTTTAAACATTTCTTTATTTCCTATGTAACCTATTAGAGTGTCACCTATGTTTACTTTTCCAACGCCTTTAGGTGTTCCTGTAAAGATAAGATCACCTATTTTTAAAGTCATAAATTTTGAAACATAACATATAATCTGATCAATAGAAAAAATCATCTCAGAGGTTATCCCTTTTTGAACAACTTTATCATTTTTAATCAATGAAAATTCAAGATTTGTTAGGTCTAAACTTTTTTTAGATATAAAATCATTTGAAATTACTGCTGATTGATCAAAGCTTTTGGCTATTTCCCAAGGATGCCCCTTTTGCTTACATTGATCTTGGATATCTCTTGCAGTAAAATCAATTCCTAGCCCTATTTCATTATAGTAATCTGATGCAAATTTTAATCCAATGTTTTTACCAAGCTTGCAGACCTTTACTATGATTTCTACTTCATAATGTACATTGTTGGTAAAGTTAGGTATGTAAAATGGATTCCTTTTTGGAAGAATAGATGAATCAGGCTTAAGAAAGAATAATGGGTTTTCTGGAACCTCATTTTTTAATTCTTTCGCATGGTCGATATAATTTCTACCTATACAAATGATTTTCATTATTTTGAATTTTTGCATTTATATTCATCCCATAGCTTTTTAAAACACTTTTTGGTGTTTTGGGTAAAATCCCCAGACATGATCCAAGAATAATAGCTGGGCTCCTGAGAGAAAACATCAAATACTTTTTTTCCTTTATGTTTTCCAAAATTGATTAAATATTCATTTTTTTCAGTGATAGCTATTCGATTAGCAAAGTCTAGGGTTTTATTTCCCATGATTGAAAAATCACTTAAGAAATCAATGTTGTTTTCTAAGGTTTCATATTTTTCTATTTGAGCCATAAAAACATCTAAAGTAGCATTAGTATCTGCCATGGCATTGTGCGCATTTTCAATATCTTTTTTACAATAGAATTTAAATGCAGCAGCAAGAGTTCTTTGTTCCATCTTATGGAAGATGTTTTGTACATCCACCAGTTTTTTTTCAGAGATATTAGCATCTATTCCACATCTGGAAAATTCTTCATCAAGTAATGGGATGTCAAATTTATTGGAATTAAAACCAGCTAAATCACAATCATGAATAAAATGATTGATTTCTTCAGCAATATCTGAAAAAGTAGGGGAATTAATTACATCAATATCATATATGCCATGTATCTCAGAAGTAACTAAAGGAATGGGAATGCAAGGATTGATTTTTTTTTCATAATGTTCTTTACTTAGGTCTGGCAATAGTTTGATAATAGCAATTTCAACTATTCTATCTTTTGAAACATTTAACCCAGTGGCTTCAATGTCTAAGAAGGCTAATGGTTTTTTTAATTCAAGCTTCATGGTGCAGATTTGGGTAGTTTATAGGTTAATTTAATTATTTCTTTATCAGCAGAAAATTCTGAAACATTTAATTTTTTGTTTAATGAACTATAATTAGTTGCTTTTATTTTTATTTGGTAATGACCTGGATCAAGGATTAAAGTGAAGATTCCAGAATTCTCATTGGGTTTGTATTTTCCTATAACAACATTTTTGTCATTCATTATTTCTATTTCAACAGAGCTTATTTTATTAGCAGTAACTATGTCAAGTACTTCGATTCTATATAATGCAGGTTTTATTTCATGATCAGGAAAAGTTAATCGATAAATATCATAACTTCCAAATCCACCTTTTTTAACAGTTGAAATATACGCATGGTTATTATTATCTGAAAAACATATGGTTTTTTCATCATAAGATGAATTAATAGGATAGCCAATGTTTTTAGGGTTTTTCCAGCTTTTAGTTAATGAATTCCATTTTGTTTTATAAAGGTCATAACCTCCCATACCAGCCAGTCCATTGGAAGAAAAATAGAGACAGCTATCAGTAGTGTTATAATATGGGTATTCTTCGTTCAGCTCCGTATTTATTGCTTCTAGGTTTTTTGGTTCACTCCACTCTCCGTTAGGTAATTTTTGAATAACATATAGATCAAAACCGCCTTTCCCTTCAGGTCGATTGCTAGAAAAAAATATTAGATTTTCATTTTGAACAATAGTTCCTGATGATTCAAAATATTTATGAGAATTCATTGATGAAACAATGGTTTCTTTTCTTTTATAACTACTTCCTTTTTTTTTAGATTTAAAGATGTTTCCTCTTTCTGATGCATTGTAATTATTAATGATGGTAAAGATGTATTTTCCATCATCCTGAATGCCAACACATTCATCATTGTAATTAGAGTTTAAGGATTTTGAGCTTTTGCATTTTGAAAAAGTAAATCCATTGAATCTACTTGTGTAAATATCTGATGGGTAAAAGCCATCCATACCTAAATAGCCTTTGTTTTTTGGTCGTTGTGTAGTAAAGACCAGTAGTTTTTCATTTTTATCAATAAAAGGAAAGTAATCTGGAAAATCTGAGTTTACATATTTACCTAGGTTTTCAAATTTCACTGTAACGGGATTTGAGATTAAGTTTAATGATACATTAATTTGATTTCGTAAAGCAGGAATATCTTTTTTAAACTTCCCTGGTCTTTCAGTATAGTTGTTAAGTGCATTTAGTGCTTTGTCAAAATCCATTTTATGGATATATGCATCTGCCAAATAAAACCAAATTTCTTTATCAGGTTTTTTGAGATCCAGGCATTGTTCAAAATATCTAATTGATCTAGCTTTATCATAATTAGATAATAAATAACATAACCCTACTTGTTTTAATGCTGTTTTATGATCAGGATTTTCAGTTAAGAAAAGTCGATATTTAACTCTTGCATTCATGTAGTTTCCCATTTTGAATAGCTCGTTGGCTTCAGTGAGTAGTTGTTTTTGGGAAACAATGCTAAAAGGTAAAATAATAAGTAATAATATAACTTTTAGTTTTTTCAACTGATATTGTAAGCTTAAACAGGAGAGTACTTAAACTAAAGAAATATTAAAAGGCAACAATTTTTATGTACTGAAACTTTCCGTATTTTTCTTTATCTCTATAATCACCTTTATATTGTGGTCCTTGAACCAAAGAGTTTTCTGAAACGATCTTAAATTTGCTTATGTCAACACCTTTTTCTTTAAGCTTTTTAATAAGGATGTTCTTTGCTTCAACGGTTCTTAATGATGAAAGGTTTTTGTTTGTAGAATAAGTTTTAGTGGGAACAGTAGAAGCACTTCCTTCTAATTCTATTTTTACAGTGCCATTTTTATCTATAATTTTATTGACTCCATCTATAAAGGTGTTGAACCTTTCTTTTTCTTTGGGAATTCCTTTTTGATTATAGCCATAAAATATTTGAAATTCAACAGGTTTAATAGTTGAAGTATTATTTTCTGTTGAATTTTCCTGATTGTCAGTTGAAGTATTATTAGAAGTTTCAGTTTGATTGTTTGTAGAAGTATTATTGTCATTAGTGATATCAGTGCTGTCATCTAATGGAATTCCACCGATTGTTATTACTTTATTGATTTCATGGTAATCAGACCCACATGGTAATTTAAATTCAGTTTCATAAAATGTTTCGTTTTCTTGTGTGTATTCTACTAAATACTCATGACAAGGAGTTAAATTAAACACGTAGGATCCATTTTTTCTATTAGGTGAATACCTATCAGGGTCATCACCACTTGTAAGATCTGAAACCCAAATAATAATTCCAGCTGGAATGCTATTAAGTGATCCTGGATCAATATATCCTTTTAAGATAGCTAGTGGTGCAGATTCTACTGTTTTAAAGATAATTTTATAAATATCAATCTCACCATAACCACCTTCGTGAGAAGATGCATAATATCCATGCTTTCCATCAGCATTAGTTGTGAAATAGAGATCATCTTCAACCGTATTTAAAGGGTAGCCCATATTAATTGGTGTTGACCATTTTCCTTCTTCAATGAGCTTGCTGAAAAATATATCAAAACCACCCATGCTCTCTTCACTATTTGAGCTAAAATAAAAAGTTGAACCATCAGGGTGTAAAAAAGGAGACTCTTCATCATATGGTGAGTTAACAGGAGGACCTATGTTCCATGCTTCACTCCATTGACCATTTGGAAGCCTGACACATCTATAAATGTCTCTTCCTCCATATCCGCCTTCTCTATCACTAACAAAATACATAGTATTTCCATCCATAGAGACTGTAATATGTGTTTCCCAGTTCTCAGAATTTACAGCTTCTAATTTTCTTAGAGGACCATAGTTTATTTCATCTCTTTCTGAGACATAAATATCTCCATGACCTTTTGCATCATCCTTGTAGATGTAAAGGAGTTGTCCATCTGATGATACGCTAATAGCAGCTTGATTGCTATTAGGGCTACTGAAGTCAGCTAAAACAGGTTCATCCCATTCATTGGTTTTAAAATTCTTGTATGAGATATACACATCCTCAAAGTGTTTCCCGTCTTGAGGGCTAAGTATACCTTCATTGGAAAAATGATTAGAGTCTGTTCGTAATCTTCTAGAAGTAAAAAATATAGCACTTTCGTCAATTGTTAAAACAGGACTAAAATCTGAAAAAGTGCTATTTATTATTGGGCCTATATTTTCTAATTTATATTTTTTAGGGGATTTTACTAATTTTTTCGTCATCTCACATTGTTTTATGTCATGAAAAACAATGTCTCTTAAAAAATGTTTTTTTCCTGAAATCTCAATAAATTTATTGAAATAATGAATGGCCGAATCAGGATTGTAATTTAAATGATGTGATTTACCTAAATAGTAATAAGTTGATACAGGTGCATTTTTAATAGAGAAATCAAAAGGGTTGTACCTTTCATCAATATTTGTTTTTGCATAATTAAAATATTTGAAAGCTGTTTTTTTATCATGAGCAGTATTTAAAAGGCAGTATCCCATTTTGAAATTAATATTTGCATTTAATGAGTCATCTTCATATAACTCTAGCCATATCTCTTTTGCAAATTCATAAAGGTGATCTTCCATTAATGAATTAGCAGCTTCAAATTTTTCTTTAAAAGATGATTTGTCATTTTCAGTATCTTGAGAAAAGGCAGCACTATTAAGAAAAAACATTAGAATAAATAGATAGGAATAGAGTTTCATTATATAGGGATGATAAAATTTATTGGAAATATATAAAATCATCTTCAATATAAATAAATTAAATATCTCTATTTATATCAAATTGTTCTAGATAGTCAGCAACTTTTCTTACAAAGCTACCTCCCAAAGCACCATCGATGTTTCGGTGATCGTAGGAGTGAGAGAGAAACATCATATGTCTAATGCCAATCGTGTCACCTTGAGGAGTTTCTATTACTGCAGGCTTTTTTCGGATAGCACCTACAGCAAGAATTGCACTTTGTGGCTGATTGATAATAGGTGTTCCCATAACATTGCCAAATGTACCTACATTGGTGATGGTGTAGGTTCCACCTTGTATTTCTTCTGGAGATAATTTGTTATTTCGAGCTCGTTGAGCTAGGTCATTTACTTTTTTAGCCAATCCAGATAAACTATATTGATCAGCTTTATGTATAACAGGTACAATTAAGTTTCCTGATGGTAAAGCTGTGGCCATTCCTAAATTAATATCTTTTTTAATGATAATCTTATTGTCATCGATCATTGAATTAACCTGAGGCATCTCCTTTAAAGCTTTTAGTACAGCCTCCATAAAAATAGGGGTGAAAGTGAGTTTTTCTCCATCTCTTTTTTGGAATGCATCTTTTACTTTATTTCGCCAAAGAACAATGTTGGTTACATCAGCTTCAACAAAAGAAGTGACATGAGGAGAAACATGCTTAGACATAACCATATGATCAGCAATTAATTTTCTCATTCTGTCCATTTCAATGATTTCATCTTGTGGACCTACAGGGACTGGTGGAGTGTTAAATTTTTGATCTATAGCAGAAGTCTTTGTCGGTGTTGGCTTTTGAATAGCGATTGAATCTGACTTTCCTCTTTGATCAATAAATGCAAGTATATCTTTTTTAGTTACTCTTCCACTAGATCCAGAACCTTTTATAGCTTCTAATTCCTGAAAAGCTAGCCCTTCTTTAGTTGCAATGCTTTTTACCAATGGAGAATAAAAGCGACTTGATTCATTTGTTGAAATAACAGGAATTGCTTTATTGCCATTTGAAATTGGCGCTAAAAGCTCTTCAGTAACTTCTTTTTTAGGTTTTTCTTTTATAGAAGTTGATTCTTTAGGTTCAATTATTGATTTTTCTCCTTCATTCCCAATAATCGCAAAAACATCACCTACCTGAACAACATCTCCCTCATTATATAAGATTTTTTTTAAGATTCCAGATGATGGAGAAGGGACTTCAGAATCAACTTTATCTGTAGCAATTTCAACTATTGGTTCATCTTCTTCAATATTATCTCCTACGGATTTTAGCCATTTGGTTATAGTAGCTTCCGCAACACTTTCTCCCATTTTTGGTAATAAAACTTCTGTTTCTGCCATGATCTACATTGAAATGTTCTGATTTATTTGAACTGCAAAAATAGTCTATTTTCATCTAATAACAAGTCTAGTATATCATTAGAATTATTAATGGATTTTAATACTTAAGATTATTTTTTAACCTGAAATCACCTGTTTGTTCCTATTTTTTTAAGATTTCTTATAAGAACTTTGATATCTGCTAATGGAGAGTAATCTTTAGCATAAATAATGTTTAATTTTAATGAAATATCATCAGTTATTGGGACAATTCCATCAGAAACAGATAAGACCCCTTGCTTAATCTCAGGTAATTTTTGCCTATCAGATAGTTTAGAATAACCAACCCATGTTTTTATTCCAAAAAGAACCTTTATGATATTTTTAAAAGCTAATAGGGGGTGTTTATACATCCAAATCAGTAATGGATATGAAATAAAAAGTAATAGTGAACAGCTAAAATCAATTAATCTTTTTGACCTTTTATTGTTGTTCCTATTTATGTTGTTCATATCTATCATGTATAGATCCCCACTACTGTGAATACTATTACTCCCAATTAAAAAATAAGTATTGGGTTGAGATATTTTAAAATCTACTTTTTGATTATTTGAAAAAGCAGACATTATTTCAATGGTAAGCTGAGCAGATATGTCTTTAGCGCAAAATACAACTTCATCAATTTTTCGAATATTTACTAGATCATTAAGCTGGTTTATTTGCGCATCATATGATTCATTGTTCTTATGAGGGTCTGGATTCACAAAGTAGATATTTTCAATTTGAGCAATTTGTTCAAGCAGATTTTTTATTCTTTCCCCTTCAGATTTACTACCTACTATGGCAAATCTCTTTTTATTTCTATTGGGTAACTTTAGCTTTCCTATACCAGTTAAGTGAAAAATAATTCTATTGAAAAAGGAAGTGAAAAAGATGGATAAACTAGAGTAAATTATTATTGATCTTGAAAACTGATATTCCTTAGGTAAAAGCGCATAGCAAGAAAGTATAATGATAGTTCCTAAAATTGTAGATTTTAATAATTGAAACAGTCGATATGGTTTATCATAAGCTCCTAAAACAATACCTGAAAGAATCCATATTAATGTATAAACAGGAATGGCAAGAAAAATAATATTTTCTGGAAAAGTAATTCCAGTTAATTGCTGATAATAATAGGAGATTAGATAAATTGATGAGCCAGAAAGTAAAAAATCTATAAAAGGAAGAGAGTATTTTTTAATAACCCGATTTAAAATAGCAATACCTGCTCTTAAATAAATGGCTATGTTGATGAAAAAAGAAAACAGTTTAGCATTTTTTGTAGAAAAATGTTTTTTAGCAAAAATGATCATGGCATTATAGAAAACAAAGACATAGTTTACAGAGCTTTTTTTTGTGCTTTCTCCCTTGTAATGGATAATGTTAGTTTTTGAAAAGTAATAATTTTTGTATCCACCCTGAATAATTCGATAGGATAGGTCTATATCTTCTCCATACATGAAAAAATTTTCATCTAATAATCCAATTTTATTTAATACTGTTTTTCTTATTAGCATATATGCGCCAGACAAGATCTGAACTTCATGGTTTTGATCTTTTGATAGATATCCTAGGTGGTATTGCCCCATTTTTTTTGATCTAGGGAAAAGATAAGAAAACCCAAAAATTTTGTAAAAAGCAACAGATGGTGTTGGTAATCCTCTTTTAGATTCAGGAAGGAATTTACCTTTTCCATCAATCATTTTAACTCCTAAACCACCAGCATCTTCATGTTCATCCATGAATTTAAGACATTTTGTAAAAGTGTCTTCTTCTACAATGGTATCAGGATTAAGTAAAAGAACCATCTCTCCCTTTGATAGTTTTATTGCTTGGTTATTGGCTTTAGAGAAACCCAGGTTCTCTTTATTAGCAACAATAATCACTTCAGGAAATTTTTCCTTAACCATTGCAACTGAACCATCAATTGAGTTATTGTCTACGACATATATTTCAGAATTAATTTCCTTTGAAGCTTTTTGAACAGAGATTAAACATTGCTCTAAAAAATGTTCAACATTATAATTGACTATGATGATAGATAACTTCAATGCTGAAAAGTATAATTAAGAGGTAAAGTTGATTTCATAAGGAGATCTATTGATAATGGATTTGCCAAGGGTCAATTCGTCAATGTATTCCAATTGATTTCCAACTCCAATCCCTCTAGATATAAGACTTAACTTCAAGTTTTTATTTTGTAACTTCCTATAGATATAAAAATTTGTTGTATCACCTTCCATAGTGGCGCATAGACCAAATATAACTTCATTTATTTTTTCTTTTTCAATTCGATCAATCAATTCTTTAATTCTAAGGTCTTCAGGTCCAATGCCATCCATTGGAGAAATAATACCTCCTAGAACATGGTATTTGCCAAAATATTGTCCAGTAGATTCAATTGCAAGTACATCTCTTATGTCTTGTACAATACAGATAATTTCATTGTTCCTTTTAGGGTTTGCACAAATTTCACAAAGTTCAGTTTCGGCTATGTTAAAACAGCTTTTACAAAATTGGATATTGTCTTTTAACTGCTGAAAGGATGCTGAAAATTGATGAACACTTTCTTTTGGTTGGTTAAGCAAGTGTAAGACTAATCTAAGTGCAGTTCTTTTACCTATTCCTGGTAAAGATGCCATTTGATCTACTGCCTGGTTTAATAATTTTGATCTGTAGTCCATAATGCAAATGTAATTAAGCAGACAATGAAACAGTATGCTTTGAAAAATGTTTTTTAACCATAGTTATCAAAAGGTCCACTTCTTTCTTATGAGTTCTAAAAGAAAGAATAGCAACTCTTAACCATATTTTATCATTTATAGTTGTTGAAGAAATAAAGATTTTTCCGTCTTTGTGTAATGAATTTAAAATTCTTTTATTTAGCTCATTAGGGTCAATAGATTGATCTTTGAATCGGAAGGTGAAGACAGATAGCTCTGGGGCAAGCCCTAGTTCAATAAAATCTAGTTTTTTTAATTCTTCATATGCATATTGGGTCAACAATAATTTTTCTTTTAATCCATTTTTGAATACTTCAATTCCGTGATACATTAATGGAAGCCACATTCGCATTCCTCTGAAATTCCTAGATAACTCAGGCGAAAGATCGGCAGGAGATAATTGAGATTGATCTTTATAAGTATCTTGCATATAGCTAGCTAAGTAGTGATTGGAATGTAGTAAATATTTTTTGTCTTTTATTAAAACAACCCCGGAGCCATAGGGCATGAAAAGGCCTTTGTGAGGGTCAATTACAAGAGAATCAGCTTTCTCAATTCCTTTGAATTTAATTTTCTGTTGATCAAGTAAATAAAAGAATCCTCCATAGGCAGCATCAACATGTAACCAACAGTTG
>PVBE011669049.1_pt1 | contig 13458 bp, 17 predicted proteins | sample 1631181 | NCBI WGS metagenome assembly PVBE01 (sample SAMN08397723, study PRJNA350692) | Marine metagenome, whole genome shotgun sequencing project. | isolation source: water | place: Pacific Ocean | collected 2012-04 | reverse complement strand
CCTCTCTGTAAGAAACAGCCTGCTTTGAAAGATCATCATAAATAACCAGAGCTGATCTTCCAGTATCTCTAAAGAACTCACCAATTGCAGCACCGGCAAATGGAGCATAAAATTGCAGGGCTGCTGGATCAGATGCATTAGCTGTAATAATAACAGTATAATCCATTGCACCATTTTCCTCCAGAATTTTTGCAATATTAGCAACTGTAGAACCTTTCTGACCTATGGCTACATAAATACAATAAACCTGGTCACCATATTCTGATGAAGTTTTCTGATTTATAATTGTATCAATAGCAATTGCAGACTTCCCAGTTTGCCTGTCACCAATGATTAATTCTCTTTGTCCCCTCCCGATAGGTATCATGGCATCAATGGCCTTAATTCCTGTTTGTAAAGGTTCATTTACAGGTCTTCTGAAAATCACACCAGGAGCTTTTCTTTCAAGAGGCATCTCATACAATTCTCCAGCAATTGGTCCTTTACCATCAAGAGGGTTCCCCAATGTATCGATAACACGTCCTAAAACACCCTCACCTGTGTTGATTGAGGCAATTCGATTTGTACGCTTTACCGAAAATCCTTCTTTAATTTCTTCACTCGATCCAAGAAGAACAACTCCCACATTATCTTCCTCAAGATTTAGAACTATCCCTACAATGCCATTTTCAAATTCAACCAATTCGTTGGCTTGAACATTAGACATACCATAAATCCGGGCAATTCCATCCCCAACCTGTAATACTGTACCCACTTCTTGTATATCAGCTTCAACATTTAATCCCTCAAGTTGTTGTTTAAGGATTTTAGATACTTCTGATGGTTTGATTTGTGCCATAATTAAATAAACTTAATATAAATATGTTTATTAATAATATTTTAAAGTTTTAAGAACTTTGTTTAAGCTCTTTTTTAATATTGCTTAGCTGTGTTGCCAGGCTAGCATCTATTTGCTGGTCTTCAACTCGTAGTATAAACCCTCCTATCAGGTCCTTTTCTACTTTTTCTTCAGGTATAATATTACACTTGTATTTTTTCTCAAGAATTTTTTCAATTCTGCTAGCTGTTTCTTTATCAAGAGGAACAACAGAGCGGAAAAGCGCATTCTTTATTCCTTTATATTCCCTGTATTGATCAAGAAAATTTCTTGCAATTCCCTCAATATATACTTCTCTGTTATTTGTAAGAATCAAATTTAATAAATCCATGCTGACCTTATGAAACGAAGTATTAAAAGTGGTTAATATTATTCTTCTTTTCTCTGAAGTTTTTACCACAGGGTTTTCCAGCATTTCGATAAAGTCCTTATTCTCTTTACAAATCTCAAAAACCAAAGACATATCCTCCTTAATCCTGTCGCATATGTTTTTATCAATGGCATAACTTAATAATGCCTTTGCATATCTTACCGATATTTTGCTCTGGTTCATTTTCTAATATTCAGTTTGTTGAAGGTATTGATTAGTTAAAATTAATTTTATCTATTAAATTATTGATCAATTCTTTTTGTTTGGCGTCTTTTCCAAGTTCATGGCTAAGAATTTTTTCAGCAATTTCTACTGACAAAACAGTCACTTTATCCTTTATTTCACTAAAGGCATTTTGCTGTTCATTTTCAATTTGCTTCCTGGCAGAGTTTATCATTTTCTGAGCTTCCTTACCAGCTTCATCTTTTGCTTCAATAATTATTTCTTCTTTAAGTTCTTTTGCTTCCTTAATCAATTTATCTCTTTCAAGCCTTGCTTCTTTCATAATAATCTCATTATCTGCCAAAAGCCTTTTCATATCCTCTTTGGCTTTATCTGCAGAATTTAATGCATCAGAAATAGTGTTCTCCCTTTCCTTCAAAGAATTAAGAATTGGTTTCCATGCAAATTTTTTGAGAATAAACATTACTATTGAAAATGAAAGAACCATCCAGAATATAAGTCCGTAATCAGGTGTAACAAGTCCCATAATATTATTCTTTAAATTTAATAATTATCATAGGCAGGATCAGGCAATCCCTGAGATCCTGCCTATGATTGATACTTTACTTCAAGAAAAGTATCATCAAACAAACTATCATTGCAAAAAAGGCGGCACCCTCAATAAGTGCAGCAGCAATAATCATGTTGGCTCTAATATCACCAACAGCTTCAGGTTGTCTTGCAATAGACACCAGGGCGCTTTCCCCAATACGTCCAATGCCAATTCCAGCTCCTACTGCAGCAATACCTGCACCAAGACCAGCTCCCATTTTTGCCAGAGCCATGTTTCCTGCAATTTGTAAAATAAATGCTAAACTTAACATAATAGTAAATATTAATTAAAAAAAACTAATGTTCTTCAGTAATGGCCATGCCAAAATACAAAGCCGATAAAAGTGTAAATACATATGCCTGAATAAATGCTACCAGTAATTCCAGCATGGTCATAAATATTGTAAAAGCAACAGAAACAACAGAAACGCCCATTCCCAGACTTGCACTATTTTTACCAAAAATAAATATAAGGCTGAAAAAGCTCAATGCAATTATATGGCCGGCAGTAATATTGGCAAAAAGTCGCACCATTAAAACAAAGGGTTTTGTGAAAACTCCAAGCAGTTCAATTACAGGCATTAATGGAACTGGAAATTTCAGCCACCAGGGTACTCCAGGTGCATTAAAAATGTGTTTCCAATAATTCTTCTTAGCACTTACAGTAGTAATAACAAATGTGAATACAGCAAGAACCATGGTTACGGCAATATTCCCTGTAATATTGGCTCCTCCTGGAAAAATTGGAACTAAGCCGAGCAGATTATTTAAAAAAATAAAAAAGAAAATACTTAGTAAATATGGCATATATTTTTCATATTTCTTTTCCCCGATACTTGGCCTTGCTATCTCATCTCTCACAAACAATATTACCGGTTCAGCCGCTGATTGTATACCTCTCGGAGCTTTACCGATATTTCTTTTATAGGCTCTTGCTATTGAAATAAATAATATTAGCATTATTGCAGGCTAACAATTATAGCGAGAACATTTTTGGTAATTGATAAATCGGTGGGTAAAGAATTACCAGATGAGTGGCCATCTGTTGTTACTTCAACAATTTTTCCAATGTTATCTTCTTCATTTTCAATTTTAAATCCTTTATAGCTTTCATGTCCATGATGGAATTTGCTCGACATAAAAACAATTAAACCTTTATCTTTTGTATAAAGAATTACTGGTAAGGGTATGCTCAGATGATAATCTCCAAAGGTGGCAATGTGCCATTCATAAGAATCTCCAATATGATCAAGAATAAATTCTCCAGGTGAAAAACCCTCCTCCTGTACATCATGACTCTTATCTGCCTCATTATCACGCTGAGAAAAAAGTTCCCCAGAATAAATAAACAACAATAATATTAATATGATTCCACTAAATATTTTATTTCTAAACCAACTCATTAATCATATCATTAATAATGTTTTTTTGAAACCACAAAACTAATTAAAAAAACAATTCAAAGATTTAATTTCAGGTGATATTTATCACAAATTAAGAAGACTTTATTCTTTTTAAAGCTCTCAATAAACAAATAATCTCAAATATTGTAAATAACAGGTAAAGAACAAAAAAGAATATTAGGAAATATACCGCAGTTTCTTTTGCAACTAGAACATATATAACGATAAACACTATATATGTAAAAAACTTTAATATTGTTGTCAGCATAAAATAGCGGATGAATTTTTTTGTATTTTTTTTAATGGCCGACAATAAATAGCTATGAATTGAAAAGCTCATTATGATAAAAAACAAAAAAATGTATAAAAAAACCGGTAAATAGTATTCATTTAAAAGAAATTTGAATAAAATCATTCCGGTAATAAATAATATCAATGAAAAAATTGCCAGATCAAATGCATACTTAGAAAAAGGATTTTTGAATGTCATAATTCCATAAATATTTCAGTTCAACAAATTATTTTAATAAATCTCTGATAACAAAATAAATAGCCAGAATTACACCGACAAGTGTTAAAAATAATGTAAATACAGGAAAATTCCAGGAAATTATAGAATCAAGTTTAATTCCTCCAAAAACGCTAACCAGAATTATCGCTATCATTTGGAAAGCGATGTTAAAATATCTCGAATAATCTTTAACGAAGTTGGAGGTTTTATTATTATTTTTCTCTTTTGAAGAGTTCTTTTCCATCCATTTTAGCACTCATTTCGCATGAGCCAGTAAACACAGCACCAGGTTCAATGGCAAGTTTATCAGTTTTAATATCACCTTGAATTTTAGAGGTTAATTTCAATGTTACCAGTTCTTTAGCACTAATGTTTCCATTCATAGAACCTGAAACCTCAACATTCTGACAAACAATATTTCCTTCGATAATACCTGTATTTCCAATTACAACTTTTCCGGTAGAATTAAGTTTTCCTATAAGTTGTCCGTCAATCCTAATATTCCTCTTAGACTCAATATCTCCTGTCACCTTGGTGCCCTGACAAATCAGGTTAACAGCATTAATTGTTTCGTTTTCTCTTGCCATAATATAAAGCTTGATTAATTATTTGTACTTACAAATATAAAATGATGAATTGATAATACTGTTATTCAACGAAATAATTTAATCATTATTATATGCCCATTTCAAATATATAGCTCCCCAGGTAAATCCTCCTCCAAAAGCAGTAAGAATTATATTGTCTCCCTTTTTTAGTAAATTTTCCCATTCCCAGAGACACAGAGGTATAGTAGCAGAGGTGGTATTACCGTATTTATCTATATTTATCATAATCTGTTCCCGTTGAATTCCCATTCTTCTTCCAACTGCCTCAATTATCCTCAGATTGGCCTGATGAGGAACAACAAAGTTTATATCTTCTGGTTTCAGATTATTTTTTTCCATTAATGCAATAGATGTATCGGCCATATTTGAAACAGCAAATTTAAAAACTGTTTTCCCTTCCTGGTAGATAAAATGTTCTCTTGCATCAACAGTTTCGTGTGAAGGTGGTTTAACAGATCCGCCAGCTTTCATGTGTAAATATTCAAATGCAAAACCATCTGACTTAAGAATAGAGTCTTGAACTCCCATTCCCTCGGAATTTGGTTCAATTAATACTGCACCGGAAGCATCTCCAAATAAAGGACATGTGTTTCTGTCGGTATAATCAGTTATTCCCGACATTTTATCAGCACCTACAACAATAATCTTTTTGTGTGAACCACTTTCAATAAACTTACTTGCGGTAACAAGCGAATATATAAAACTTGAACAGGCAGCATTCACATCATAATGAAATGCATTCTTTATTCCAGCTTTATGCGCAATTAGATTACTTGTGGCAGGAAATGCATAATCAGGGGTTACCGTTGGACATATAAGCATATCTATCTCATCAGGAGATATTCCTCTTTTTTCAAGTAAACCTATTACTGCTTTTGCTCCCATGTCAGAAGAGCCAAGTCCTTTGCCCTTAAGTATATGCCTTGTTTTAATTCCAGTTCTTGTTGTAATCCACTCATCAGAAGTATCAACCATCTTTTCAATATCCTTATTAGTAAGAATATCTTCAGGAACCCATCCGTTGACAGCTGTAATAGCTGCAGTTAATTTTGCCATTTCTTAAATGCTTTTTTAATTTTTTCAGATAATTGTGCTTGAATTATCTCTTTTGTATGAATAATCATTGTTTTTATAGCCCCTGAACCTGATATTCCATGACCAATAACAACATTTGAATTAATTCCTAATATTGGTGTTCCGCCTATATTTTCAAAATTAATTTTTTCAAAAAATTCATCCTTTATTTTTCGCTTTTTAAGTAAACTATAAAAGGCTTCAACGCTTTTTAATACAACATTACCAGTAAAACCATCACAAACAATTACATCGGCCTTTTCATCACTGAAAAAATCATTTCCTTCAACATTACCAATAAAATTAAAATCTACTGAACCATTCATTGCCTGATATGTAGATTTTGTAAGCAAATTTCCCTTTTCTTCTTCAGTTCCTATATTTAATAAACCTACTCTTGGATTATCTATACCATAAACAAATTCAGCATAAATAGATCCAAGAATTGCGTATTGGTATAACACATCTGGTCGAGCATCAGGATTTATTCCTACATCAAGTAAAATACTATATTTACCTTTATCTGTTGGTATAGAAGCTGGAATACTAGGCCTGATAATACCTGGTATAGATTTAATTGTAAACATTGCCCCTATCAGCATTGCACCAGTATTTCCAGCGCTTGCAAATCCATCAATCTCACCCTTGGATAACATTCTAAATCCTTTAACAATGCTTGAATCAGTGCGAGCAGAAAAGGTCTTGGCAGGATGATCTCCCATTCCAATTGTTTCACTGGCGTGAACAATCTCAAAGTTAGCCATATCGATTTTCTCCCTCTGACAATAACTTTGAATAACAGATTTATCTCCTATCAATACAAGTTTTGCATTCTCTGGTAACTCTTTCAGTGCAAGATTTGCTCCGGTAATTGTTGCTTCTGGAGCATAATCTCCTCCCATTATATCAATGCAAATTCTCATAAACAACAGGGATTAAGATAAAATTAAGAATAATTATGCTGTAACTTCCTTTTCAATAGCTTGTTTTCCTCTGTAGTATCCGCATTCCGGACATACACGGTGGTACTTAATTGTTGAACCACAATTTGAGCATGTTGATGTAGTTGGAGCAGTAGCTTTATAATGTGTTCTTCTTTTATCTCTCCTTTGTTTTGATATTTTATGTTTTGGGTGTGCCATAACAATTTAATTTCAATTTTATAATTCTAGATCTTTTAATTTTTCCCATCTCGGATCAGATGAATCTTTAACTTCCTTAATAGCAGAATGCTCTTCAATTTTATTAAGCATTTTTATATTACACTTTTTATTCTCCTGTTTATCAGCTGAATGAATTTTTTTAATTGGTAAATTCAATTCAATTATTTCATAAATATTATGAATAATATTTATTTGAGTTTCTTCAATTCCAATAATTAGATTTTCATCAATCTGTTCCTTCCCAAGCCCACTAAATTTCACGAACAATCTATCATTTATTTCGATTGGAAGTGCAAGATCATCCAGGCACAAATCACATATTGTATTTATTCTGCCTTTAATAATGAAATCTAAAATCATCTCTGAAGATAACTTTTCAAGACTAACATTTATTTTAATGTTTCCACCATTAATATTATGGAAATCAAAATGTTCAAAGAACTCTTCCCCTGCAGTAAAGTAAAACAAATGTTTTCCTTCTTCCAAGTTAGAAAAAGGAATTATATATGTTTCTAATAAATCCACAACCCCTCAAATAATGTCGAGCAAAAGTAAATATTAATATTATAATAAAAAAAATTTATTTTTTTAATACGATCCTAAAGGTAGTACCCTTGTTTATTTCAGATCTTTTTACGAATATTTTACCTGAATGATAATTTTCAATTATTCTGTTAGTTAAAGACAAACCAAGACCCCATCCTCTTTGTTTTGTAGTATAACCTGGTTGAAATACAGCCTTATATTGTGATTTTATGATTCCCTTTCCAGAATCCTCAATATCCAGGTAAACAACCTGTTGGTGGTCTGTAAGTGAAATTATTATATCACCTGAACCATTCATTGCATCAATTGAATTTTTACACAAATTTTCAATAACCCATTCAAATAACGAAGTGTTAACTGGAACATAAACTTCCTGATCAGGGGGGAAATCAAATGTAAAATTGATTTTTTCTGATGATCGTGTTCTTAAATATTCTATTGAACCCTCTATCACATCAATTATATTTTCCCTGGTTAAAATAGGGGCTGAACCAATTTTTGAGAATCTTTCAGCTATCATTTCCAGCCTTTGAACATCTTTTTCAATTTCAGGAACCAAATTATGCTTTGATCCCCTTAAAAGTTCTACCCATGCTAATAGTGACGATATAGGGGTGCCTAACTGGTGTGCGGTTTCTTTTGACATCCCAACCCAAACTTGGTTTTGTTCTGCCTTGTTTGAAGAATTTATTGCAAAATATGATACAAGAATGAATAATAACATCACAATAAACTGAAAATAAGGGAAATATTTTAATTGTGTCAATAAAAATGAATTCTTAAAATATAGTTTTTGTGTCCCAGATTCTAAAACCAGATTAATTGGATCATTCTTACCTTTCATAATCTCCAACTGCTTATTAAGATAATCCTTATTTTTTTCAGAAAGTAAATCGTATTTAAACTGGGTACCAGGTTCAACTTTATATTTTCTTAGATTATTTGGTCCAATTATTTCATTTTTCTCATTAACATGAATTACAGGAATAGTAGTATTTCTTTCACCAATTGCAAGGTGTAATCGAATATCCTGGTTAGGATCTGAATTAATTACACTTAAAGATTCCGCCCATATTTCAACTTTCTTTCTTTCCTCTATAGAGAGTTTTTTTACCAATCCATTTGTGAACCAAACTGAAGTAGCTCCTATTAATATGGCGATCAATAAAAAGAAAAATTTCCAGCGTTGTTTTTTAGTATAAATATGTATTGCCACTGATTCCCTTTTTTAAAATAATTTACAAAGAAAAGTCAAAAAAACTATCAAAACAACTTAATCAGATTTTGTGGTACTATTATTAGTAGTACTGATAATTAAATAATCTATAATAAACGTAAAATATAAAATGGTATTGTGTTTAAAGGCTAAAATATATACTTGTGATTTATTTATTGGCTGATAATCAGAGATTTTTAATTTCTGCAAGATATTTTTTCTGTAGTTCCTTTAATCTCTCAATGCTAATATTTTTTCCATAAATTCTAACAACATCAATCATTTCTTCATTTCTATAAAAAGATCCTAATGCAGCGTCATAATTCTGATCAGAAATGTTGTTTCTTATTGAATAAGTTAATTTTTCAAACAATTTCCAGTTTAATTCACGAGGAATAACTATATAATTCATTCCTACTTCAACCTTATCCTTAAAGATCCCATCAGCGATATTTTCCAGAACAAAATGTTTGTTCAATGAAATTAAAGCTTTTGTACTGATTTTCTTTTTCTTCGCAAACTCAACCCCTTCATTCTTATAACATGCCTGTAATTCCGGGATTTGTTCAAAATTTGTAAGATCTTTTACCCTGATGCAATAATATACATCATTATGAACATTCAGTTTGGCATAAGCAAAATTATATGAGTCTTTAAAGTACTTTTTAATTTTTTGATTTATCCTTATAATTTGCTGCACCCTGAAATGTCCCTTTATTACAAAGAAAATAAACCTTGGGGCAGACTTGTCAGGAATGTTGGATCCATGATAACCTGGAAACGGTTCCATACTCTCCAGTACAAAAGTCTGAGGTATAATATTATGATCGACAGATGACAATAATTCTTCCTTTGTTATTGTTCCAATCGTCTCAATTGTGCAATTTTCATTCATATCTAAAATATTAATAACTTAATGATTTTAATACTATAATACTGGTAAAAAACAAGCTTTTAAAGATATATATAAAAGCAAAATCAAACAAATACAGATGAATTATAGTATCAATTTTACAAAAAAGACAAAACAGGAAGATATAATAAGCCCAAAAACATTATTATTTTTCCCATCCTGTTAATCCTTTTAAAATCAGATTTTTCTTCTGCCTTAACAGTCAGAAATATTGTATAAATAATAGGAGTTATGAGGAAGAACAGTCCATAAAATATCCCCCATATAGTTGAATTATTTTTAAATACAATAAAAAATACTCCAATAATAAATAATAGTAATATGGCAAAAATAATTGATACAAATTTTGCTTTGGGAATACCATATTTGACAGCTAATGTTTTACAATTATTTAATCTGTCACCTTCGATATCTTGAATATCCTTTATTATCTCTCTGAAAATTGTTGATAGAAATGCAAACAAACTGTAAAAAACAATAATTACAACTAATTTATTATATATATAGTTATTCACTCTAAATAAATTCTGCATCGATTCTTTTTCAGAAAACCATATAAGCAAAACAACAAAGCTGCAAAAGATTGCAACAACAATATTTCCCCATAATACTGTATTCTTTAGAAAATAAGAATAGAACCATAAAATAAATGCTGCAAGTGGATATAAAAACAACCATTGTAAATAAGCTATTTGTATGGCAACAATAAAAGAAACTATTAATCCAATGATATTTATTAATATATATAAAAAAACAACAAAGTTTAGGGATAGCCTATTTCCTATATAAACTTTTTCCCTGGCATTAAACTGATCTATTGACCTGTCGTATATATCATTAATAAGGTAGCCTCCTGTTGTGGCAAGGATAATCGCAATTGTAAGCAAAATAAACTGGGAATTATTAAGAAAAAAATCTACCCCATTTATACTATATGCGTTTGAGAAAATAAATATTCTGATAAAATATGTTGTCAGCCCAATAATAATAATATTTGGAAACCTTACTATTCGTAATGTGCTTATTAACAAATTCATTTTTGTCCTGTAATAATAGAATAAAACCAAAGATTCTTTTTTAAGGCATACCATATTTTCAGTGAACCAATCAAGTTTCCATGTTGAATGGCTGTCCTGAACCTAAATAATCTTAATACAGATTCAATCGGAAGGCACCTGATGGATTTTTCATGTAAGTTTTTTACTGATTGCATCACTTGGGCTGTATAATCCTCAATATTAATATTTGAGAATCCTGTTTCTCTTATATTTTTAAAATGCTCCTCTTTTGTATCTATATCAGGTATTGCGTGATTACGGAGCCACGAAGCTATTAGTCTTTCATCTTTTTGTCTTAAATTCCGTCCATTTCTAATATACTCAGCTACAATTAATCTCCCTCCTGGTTTCAACAATCTAAAAGCTTCAGTATAAAAATCACGTTTGTTATTTGCATGACATACACTATCTATAGCCCAAACCACATCAAAGCTATTGTCCTCAAATTCTGTTTTACAAAAATCTGCACAAACAAATTTGGTTAAATGTGCTAAATCAATTTCTTTCACCTTAATTTTACACATATCTATTTGATCTTTTACTGGTGTAATACCAACAACATTTGCTGATCTATATTTTGCTAACCAGAAACTACTGCTCCCCCATCCACACCCAGCATCAAGAATATCTTCAGATGCTTTAATCCCTGATAAATCAGCAAGAACCCTGTTAGTATTAACCAGAGCATCATGATGTTTGGAAGCATGCTCATTATATATACCAAAATGGGCTGATTTAAATTCTGTATTATCCCAAACTATATGATAATCATAGGTTGTTTGCATATAATAATCATTTTGCACAGATTGGATTTCTTTACTGTAAATATTAAATTTATTAACTTTTTTCATAATAATTTAATATCTGATTCGTGTTCCTTTTAACATTATTATTCTCAAGAATTACATTGATAATACTATTCTTTTTACGATTTGACAGGCCATAGTTATATGCCTTATCATAATATTCCAGACTTATATCGGCTACTTTATTAAAATTATCTTCCTTAAGAGCAATCAAACATTCTTTTGTTCTCAATCCACCCAGTCGTTTCGATATTTTAACAATTGCATTCTCCAGCATAATTTTATCACAAACTGTATATTCTTTTACTAATCTTTTAACGCGAAGCTCTTTAGCTTTTTCAATTTTAATTAGCCTTGCCTCTCTAATTTTTTTATACAAGGGATCAGGAATATGTACCTTACCAATTGCTTTACTTTCATCTTCAATCCAAATTGGTTTTGAAAAATCTAAATCTAGCCATTGCTCATAAATATTATTTTCAAATTGTTCAGTTGTGGGTTGATCTTCCTGGCCAATAGATCCAAATGCTGATCCTTTATGATTTGCCAATCCTTCAAGATTAAGTACCTGATGTTTTTGTTTAATTATTTCAATTAAAATATCTGTTTTACCTGAACCAGTCATTCCACCTAGTACAATAATGTTGGCAGGTTTTTCAAATTCCTTCCTTAAATAGGTACGGTATGCTTTATAACCATCTATTAAAACCGAAGTTTTAATGCCAGATAAATCAAAAAGCCATGCCATACTTTCTGATCGTTTACCGCCTCTCCAGCAATGGATAAGAAGCTCTTTATTTAAAGCAATTTCTTTAGCTTTTTTTACAAAAGAATCAAGCTTCGGGCCGGTAATTTTTAAACCAAGAAGAAGGGAAGAATTAAAACCTGATTTTTTGTAAACTGTTCCCACCTGTTTTCTCTCCTCATCACTAAATAGCGGAAGATTAATTGAACCAGGAATATGGCCTTGATTATATTCGATAGGAGATCTTACATCAACAACAGTTATTTCTCTGTTTTTGTTTAAGAAATCTTTTATATCAAGTTTTTCGTACACCTTAACATTCAATATTTAATTATTTATGGCAAAAATTACGATTCCAGAAAGCTTCCCAGAATTGAACGACTTCCTTTAACCGCATTTTTAGAATATGGTGATATTGCCTGAATAAGTTTCCTAATCGGCATTGACTGAAGCCATACTTTTCCTTTACCTCTTAGTGTTGCAATAAATAATCCCTCACCCCCAAAAACCATGGATTTAAGACTACCTGATCGTTCAACATCATAATCTATGCTTTCTTCAAATGCAACAATACATCCAGTATCAACTCTTAAAGTATCATTATTTAATTCCCTTTCTATAACTGTTCCACCAGCATGAACAAAAGCTAATCCATCACCTGATAGTTTCTGCAGAATAAATCCTTCACCTCCTACAAGACCAGCACCAATTTTTCGATTAAAAACAATTGAAAACTTTGTACCCATTGCAGCACATAAAAACCCATCTTTTTGCACAATTATTGGGCATTTTAGGGAAGCTAGATCTACAGGAATAATAGTCCCCGGGTAAGGGGCAGCAAATACAACATGTGATTTATGATATCCCCGATTTGTAAAGTGGGTCATAAATAATGATTCCCCGGTTAATACCCTTGATCCGGCTGATAATAATTTACCAACAAAGCCTTGTGAGGGATCTGATCCATCACCCATTTTAACCTCAAACTCTATACCTTCTTCCATATATACCATAGCTCCAGCCTCTGCAATTACAGTTTCCTGAGGATCAAGCTCAACCTCCACCATTTGAATATCATCGCCTATTATTTTATAATCGATTACGTGTGATTTCATAAAAAATGTATTTAATTATATAATTTTTATCAATTTTTTTCTCTTTTTACAAACTTTGCCAATTATTTTTGCATATTCAACACCATTATCATGCATTTCATCTACAAGTTTCATAGCAGTTGTATTATCCGTAGAAATTAGTAATCCCCCTGATGTTTGTGCATCTGCAAGAATTATCTTTTTAAAATGGCTAATTTTTTTATCCCATTCAACCCATTTTTCCAGGTATGACAAATTTCTAATAGTCCCCCCTGGTATTACATTTGCATTAACAAGACT
>PVBE010351358.1_pt1 | contig 13461 bp, 9 predicted proteins | sample 1631181 | NCBI WGS metagenome assembly PVBE01 (sample SAMN08397723, study PRJNA350692) | Marine metagenome, whole genome shotgun sequencing project. | isolation source: water | place: Pacific Ocean | collected 2012-04 | reverse complement strand
TGCTGTTTTTATTGATTCAACAGAGTTCAATAAATTTCCATCTTCTAAAGCGACAATAGAGTCGCGGTAAAGTTGTCTAATTAATACAGCCTTCCAGTTATTCCATGCTTGTGGACCGACCCCTCTAATATCACATACAGTAAGTACAGTAAGTAAATTCAATCTATTCTTACTTTGAACGATATTAACAAACTCTTTGACTGTTTTAGGATCTGAGATATCTCTCTTTTGGGCAACATCCGACATCAGTAAATGATTTTTCACCAGCCAAACAATTAATTCAGTTTCTGCTGCATCTAAACCCAGTCTTTTAGAAACTTTACTAGCTATCCGAGAACCAGCTATTGAGTGATCTTCTGGTAGGCCTTTCCCAATATCGTGGAGAAGTAATGCAAGATATATTACTTTTCTATTTACCCCTTTTTCAAGTATTTCGGAAGCGATTGGTAGATCTTCAGTGAGTTTTTTATTTTCGATAAGAGCGAGATTGATAATACATTGGATTGTATGTTCATCAACGGTATATGAATGATACATATTAAATTGCATCATCGCGACTATGCGCCCAAATTCAGGAATAAAAGCTCCTAAAAAGCCTACTTCATTCATCCGGCGAAGGGCGCGCTCAGGATTATTGTAATTGAGTAAAAGTTCTAAGAAAATTTTTACGGTTTCTGGGTCTTTTCTATATTTTTCATTTACACATGCTAGATTTCCAGCAACTAATCTTAAGGCATCAGGATGAATTAACATTTCAATTTCTAATCCATGCTTAAAAAGAAGGATAAGATTTTTCGGATCCTTTAAGAATGTTTTGGGATCAGAGATATTAAGCCTTCCGTGCTCAAAAATAAAACCTTTTGGAGCGTTCTCATGGGCAAATTTAAACGCATTCCTAATAGAGTTTCTTATGTTGGGTTTATTTAAAACATGTCTAGCTTCCATTGCGGTCAAAAATATCCTAGTTAGCTCTCCAACTTGCTTTGCACGTAAAAAATATGTTTGCATAAAAAGTTCAACGCTTTCTCTTCCTCCTTTCTTTCTAAAGTTTAATAAATTAGAAATTTCAACCTGATAATTAAAATGAAGTATTTCCTCGTTTCTACCTGCAATTAAATGCAGCAAGCATCGAACAATCCATAAGAATTCTTCGGCTTGCTTAAAAGCTTTGAATTCACTGTTCGTAAAAACATCATATTTTATCAACTCCTCAGGAGTTTCTGCCTTATAAATATATTTTAAAATCCAATATAAGGTTTGAAGATCGCGCAATCCACCTTTGCCTTCTTTTACATTCGGTTCAACGACATATCTCGCTTCACCATTTTTTGCATGCCTTATCTGCCGTTCTTTCAATTTCGCTTCAATAAATTCTGCTCCTGAGTTTTGGAAGAGGTTACTCCAAAGCCTTTTCTTTAATTCTTTTGAAAGTTCAAAATCGCCAATTAAGTGTCTATGTTCAAGTAACGCAGTACGGATGGTAAAATCTTTCCGTCCAAGAGCTAAACACTCTTCAATAGAGCGAACAGCGTATCCAATCTTTAACTTCATATCCCATAAAGCATAAAGAACAGTTTCTATTACTTGTTGGTATTCTATAGAACTTTTTTTAGGTAATAAAAAAAGTAGATCAATGTCAGAATAAGGTGCCATTTCGGCTCTTCCATAGCCTCCAACTGCCATTATAGTTATTAATATAGGCTCCTTTTTAAATTTTTGTCTGTATTCACTTTTTGCAATTTCTGTGGCAAGGTTTATTACATCATCAGTTATTTCGGTATATGTTTTTAATACCTTTCTAACTAGCTTAGGATTTTCAAAAAATTTTGATTCCATGGAGAGTCTAGCATCATCATAAGCGTCTCTGATTACTTTTAATGCAGCTTTCCTGGGTTTGTCACAAACACTTTTTGAACCTAAAACTTTAGTAATTTTGGATTTTAATTTAGGAAGATCCAATTTAGGGAAGATGATTTCTTTTTTGGTTGCATTATTTGCCATTTTTAAGTGATTGTTCTCATAATATTAATAGAATGTTTCCGGAGGGTTTTTTATAATTTTAACTCTTCCAGCCTGACTTTCACCAATACCCAATAATCTTTCCAGGGAACCATTAGGAAGTAAACGGAAAGCACCTAAGACACCTAAGAATCCAGAAGAGTTTGTCAAAGCTGAAATTGTAAATGGGTCGGTAATATAAGTTTCTTTAGAATTTTTTATTAAGGCGCCAATAGCGGCAATAGTATCGTAAGCAATTGCCGATTCCAGTGATGGCTTTGAACCATATAATGCATGGTATCGCTTGAGAAATTCGTTGATCCTTTTTTTATTTATTAGAGGAAACCAGGCATTTTTTAAGGCAGGTTCCGTTAAAAGATTACTTTTTGTGGACCATCGAGATAAACCAATGACTTGAATTCTTGAGCCTTCACTTTCAGCCATTAATTCTTTAAGAGAAGCTAATACAAAAACCATATTTTGATCTGGCGTCCCTAATATTATTACTGCTTCCTTACGAGAGTCGGAGTGAAATTTTTCAATAATACTTTTAACTTCTGTAAGATATTTTGAAGTATCTGATACCTTCACATATTTTAATATAGTGCCTTTTTTTTTCATAATCAGCCTTTTCAAGTCAGCTAATTCTATATCATCTTCTTGATTAATGCCTTCTAAGACTAAAAAATTATTGTAACCTTCATTTATTGAATATTGTAAAACTTGATCAGCTAGGTTTATCTTCCCAATTCCCATATTAAAAATATTGTGACCTAAAGGTTTTTCATGTGCTGAAAAACTTAATAACTTTTTTCCTGAAACTTTTAAAATAGATGCTAGCGAAAGTGCTTCTTCATTATCTAGAGTTCCTATGGCAATTTGAATATCATCATTTACAGCTTCTTCGGCTTTTTTTTGGATTGTTTCTAGAGTGCCATCTGTTTCATATAAAATTATTTCTAAAGGCATAGGGCGTAGGTCTTCAGCGGCTAATTTGGCAGAATTATAATAATTTTTAGCCTTATCCGTCACAAATTGACTTTCATGCTTCGTAGGCAGAAATAAGCCAATCCGTATTGCTTGGGTTATCTCTATTTCTAGTTTATTATTATTGGCGGGCTGAGTATTGCAAGCAGAAGTCATTATTAAAATTATCAAAAGACCAAAAAAAGCAGTTAACCTTCGTCTAATATATTCGACGTGGAAAGGGTCAAGATTTTGCCTCTTCTTGTAGTATGCTTTCCAGATTGTTTTCATTTTATCAGGTGGGTGCCACTTTTTATCTATATGAAAGACTAAACTATGTTTAAAGGAAAGTAAAAATTCTGTAAAATGTGTCAATGGAAACGAATCTAAAAGCTGGATTATATTTGCTCTCGACGCCTATAGGTAATAGAGGAGACATAACAATACGGACACTGGAAATTTTAAAGGAATGTGATCTAATTGTGTCAGAAGATACTCGTGTGGCAAGGAAGTTATTATCAATGTATCAGATTTCTCTAGATGGAAGAAATCTTGTTTCTTATTCAGATAATAGTAATTCTTATGCGCGTAGGAAAATAGTTGAATCAATTCATAATAGTAAATCTGTTGCTTTAATTTCTGATGCAGGGTCACCGCTAATTTCTGACCCTGGTTATAAATTGGTTTGTGAGGTTATAAGCAGTGGAGCTGATGTGCATAGCATACCGGGACCAAGTTCAGTAATATCCGCTCTATCCTTGTCTGGTTTGCCGTGTGATAAATTTTATTTTCATGGGTTTTTGTCCAGTAGAGAGAAGAAAATATTAGAAGAATTAGAGAGACTTAGGGATTATTCCTGCACAGCAATAGTTTTTGAGTCATCAAGACGGTTAATTAAGACCCTAAAATATATCGGGAGAACATTTGGTCAAAATCACTTGGTGTCAGTTTGTCGTGAGATGACCAAAAAATTTGAAGAGATCCGAAGAGGCACTGTAGAGGAGTTATTAGAAGAGTTTGACAGTAGAGAAAAAGTGAAGGGAGAGGTGGTCTTGGTTATTGGGCCAAAAACTTTCCATAAAATGGATAGTGTTCAGATAGACAAGTACTTGCATTATGAACTTCAGACAAGAAGTGTTAAAGATACTGTTGAAATCCTTTCTAAGACACTATCTCTTTCAAAGAGAGTACTTTATGATCGGGCTTTAGTAATTAAAAATAAATTAACAAAATAAGTGTGTAGGTTAAATTAATGTCATTAAGAATTGCATTTCAAATGGATCCATTAAGTGAAGTGGATATTAACGCTGATACTACTTTTCGATTGATAGAAGAGGCACAAAAAAGAGGTCATTCAAATTTTGTCTACAATCCGGAGACCTTAAAATTTGATCAGGGTGCAATTAAGGCATCTGGTTCACTGGTTAAGGTAGACAGAGAGGCCGATACCGTGGTTTGCTTAGAAGAGCAAACAGAATTATTACTAAATAGTTTTGACATTATTTGGCTAAGGCAAGATCCGCCTTTCGATATGCTTTATATTACTACCACGCATATTCTAGATTTGATTTCTCCAAATGTGTTAGTAGTTAATAACCCATTTTGGGTAAGAAATTTTCCAGAAAAGTTACTAGTCTTGCAATTTCCCAAATTAATACCTCCAACGCTGATTTCGAGAGATTTGGATGCTATGAAAAAATTTCATAATGATATCGGTGAAATAATAGTTAAGCCACTTTATGGAAATGGTGGGGAGGGAATATTTAAGCTAAGTAAAGGGGACCCAAACCTATCAGTAATTTTTGAGCTATTCATTAAGAACTCAAGAGAGCCTCTGATATGCCAAAAATATTTACCTCAAGTTAAGAGTGGTGATAAGCGAATAATTTTAATTGATGGTGAGCCAGTTGGTGCGATCAATAGGGTGCCAAAACTGGGGGAAGTCAGATCAAATATGCATGTAGGAGGTACTCCTGAGAAAAGTATCATTTCGAAATCTGATCTCAAAATTTGCAAAGAGATAGGCCCTACTCTTAAGGAAAATGGGCAATTTCTTGTTGGAATTGATGTTATAGGAAACAATTTAACCGAAATAAATCTTACCTCCCCAACAGGAATTCAAGAAATAGAGCGTTTCGATGGTGTTAATATGGCTGGAACAATGTGGAAATTATTGGAAAAAAAGGTAGTAAGTGGGAAAAAAAATTAAAGGCTATGTTTTTGATATAGGAAACGTTTTAGTGAGTTGGTCGCCTTCCAATATTACAAAAAAGTATTTTGATGGTAGCCCTTCAAATAGTGACAACTTAAATCAGGTAACCGAGGAGATGAATTTAAGGATAGATAAGGGTGAACCTTTTCAGGAGATCATAAAAGAGTATATAAATAAGTACCCTAAATTTGAGGAAGTATTATTAGATTGGAGAGATAATTGGATACAGATGTTTCAACCTAAAATTACCGGCACATGGTTAGTGCTTGAGGAACTCAAGAAAATGGGTAGTCCAGTTTATGCTTTGTCAAATTTCGGGAAGGAGACTTTTGAACTTGCATGCCATTTTTACCCAGAACTTAAATCTTTTAATTTTTGCTTTATTTCTGGTTATCTTGGATTAGTGAAACCAAATGAAAAGATTTATGAGCTTGTGGAAGAAAAGTCCGGCTTTCGGTCTGGTGAATTATTTTTCGTAGATGATCGAATTGACAATTGCAGAGCAGCGTCAGAACGGGGATGGATAGTTCATAGATTCACGAACCCTCAAAGACTCAGGGACCATTTGAATTCTTTAGGAATAAGGTTGAAAAGCTAAGGTTACTTCGATACACCTTTAAAAAAATAATTTGGGGTTCATCGTGACTTTTAGAGCAGGGATATATCTGGCAGTTTTATCGATGGCTGCAATAGTTATATTGTCTAATATTTTAGTGCATTTTTTGCTAGGTGAATGGCTTACATATGCTGCTTTCACATATCCTTTCGCTTTTTTAATTACTGATCTGTCTAACAGATTATATGGATCTAAGGTTGCACGATTAATCGTTTTAATAGGATTTTTTACAGGTATTTTGGGTTCCTTAATAGGAACACAAATTTATGGAGAGTTTGGGCCACTTGTAACTTTAAGAGTTGCGATTGCTTCAGGTGCTGCATTTTTGCTTTCTCAATTACTGGATATTAAGTTATTTTATTTATTTTTTTCCAAAACCCAGTGGTGGAGGGCACCCTTATTTTCTTCCATTATAGGGGGCTCTATTGATACATTGCTATTTTTTTCCGTTGCATTTGATTCAAACTTTTCATTTTTGGAACCTTCAAATGATGTATCATGGGCAAATACTACTAGTCCGCTTCTCGGTTGGGGCCCAGAAGTGCCATTCTGGTTGAGCCTATCAGTTGCTGATTTCATTATTAAGTTAGGGATAGTTTTTGTTTCACTAGTACCATTCAGGTTAATCCTGAACAAGGTTGTGTATATTGAAAATGTGGAAGTATAGCTTACTTTAGCTCCTCTCTTTCAAAAGTCTGGCCTTTTGTTTTTTCCAGTCTCTTGCTTTCTCTACTTCGCGTTTGTCTGGAGCTCGTTTTCCTTTGGCTAACCCCAAAAGAAGTTTTACTCGACCTTTCTGATTAAAATACATTTTTAAAGGAACCAGGGTCATACCATCCCTGCCAATCGCCTGCCACAACCTTGAAAGTTCCTTCTTACTGACAAGGAGTTTCCTAGGTTTTTTTTCTTCATGTGTGAACGTTTTTGCATGGGAATAATTTGGAATGAAACTATTTATCAACCAAAGTTCTCCATGCTCAACTGAAGCATAACTTTCACTTATGCTGCTTTTGCCACCTCTTAAAGATTTAACTTCTGAACCTTCGAGTACAATTCCACATTCTATATTATCTTCAATAAAAAAATTGTACCTAGCTTTTCGGTTTTCTATTGTTGGAGACGATACAGAATTTTGGTGTTTCTTGGGCATATCCAATTATATAATGCCAGCAAACCTCAAGGCATCATCCATTAATTTTTCAGTTTCTTTGTCAACTGTAACGAGAGGAGATCTTACTTCATTATTTACAAGACCAAGTTTTGAAAGGGAATATTTGATTGGGCAAGGATTTGGTTCCAAAAATGCTGCCCTATGAAGTTTTATCAGCTTGTCTTGCATTTCTAGGGCCTGTTTATAATCACCTTCAAGCATAATATTTTGAAAATCAGCAGAAAGTCTGGGGGCAACATTTGCTATCACTGATATGCAACCTACGCCGCCATGCGCATTGAATCCGAGAGCAATCTCATCATTTCCAGAAAGCTGTATAAAATCCTTCCCGCAAGAAATTCTAGTATCAGAAACTCTACCTACGTCACCCGTCGCATCCTTTACGCCAACGATTCTAGGCATTTTTGAAAGTGTGGCCATTGTTTCAAGGGACATATCAATAACTGAGCGGCCAGGTATATTGTATATGATAATAGGAAGGGTGCAGGAATCGTGCAGGAGCTGGTAATGTTTAATCAGACCTTTTTGGTTTGGTTTATTATAATAAGGTGTGACAACCAAGGCGCCATCGGCGCCAATTTTTTCTGCAAATCTCATTAGATCAGTTGATTCTGCAGTGTTATTGGATCCCGCTCCAGCTATAACTGGTATCCGACCTGCACTTGTTTTGACTACGGATTCCACAACAATTTTATGCTCTTCGTGTGAAAGGGTCGGGCTCTCTCCAGTTGTCCCTACAGCAACTAGTCCATGACTTCCTTCAGATATATGCCACTCTACCAGCTTTTCTAAGGTTTCTAGATCCACTTTGTTATCTTTGAATGGGGTTATTAATGCCGGGATAGATCCTTTAAACATTCTTGCTACAGCTCCAAAATAAATGATATATTCTACATAACCTATTCCTTTTATCCAAATCTTTTGAATGATTAAATGTTTTTTTTGACGAAATTTTTTTTAGCTCTAATTCTGATTGCTTATAACCACACGAAAAGCAAAAAAATAAACGAAATTATTAGTATTAAAACTATACTATTTTTGTTCATTTCAACGCTATATTTGGATGCTGCAAATATCAAAATTGATTCAAAAAAACTGTCTGATGCTATGGTATATTCTGATGCTGGTATGTGGAATAATTCTTTTGATCTTGTTGAAGGAATATCTGATGATTCGGTTCAAGATTTAATACAGTGGCTGAAGTTGCGAGACGGGGAGGGTTCAAAATTAGAGTACATTAATTTTATAAAAGAAAACCCTCATTGGCCAGGAATGAGGTTATTGAGGCTAAAGGCTGAAAGGAGAATTTATGAGGATTATAGGAAAAAAAGAATTAGTATAGACGAAAGTATTTTGGTGCTTTTCCCTGAAAACCGACCTCAAACAGGTGAGGGATTATTCTTGCTTGCTGAAATCATTTCCCGAATTGGAGAGACTGAAGAGACATTACAGTCTTTATTCGAGCAATGGCTTATTGTTGAATTTTCCGATGTTAGCTTTAAGGAGTTCACAGAAAAATTTTTGAAAAAATATGATCTAAAATATTCTAAAAGAGTTGAGGAACTCTTGTGGAACAGAAAAACTTCAGCCGTTGAGCAGCTAGTTAAAATTAGCAAATACAAAATGTCTAATACAGATATAGTTCGATTGAAACTTCAAAAGCAGGAAAAAAACGTGACGAAATATTTGTCTAATTTAACTATAAAAGAAGCAAACCATCCCGGCGTTATTTTTGATAGATTCAGATATAGAATAAGTAAGAACTTTTTGGATTCAGCGAGTGAATATATTTTAGCTAACTCTAAGCAAGGTTTAGGAATTCTTGGCAGAGCTAATAAATGGTCCCATTATAGATCCCGACTGGTGAAGCACAATTTAGCGAAGTCAAAAACTCTGGATGCATACGAGATAGCAAGAAACCATTATTTGCAACAAACGGACAGAAATTATTATCAGTTAGAGTGGATGGCAGGGTTTATAGCTTACTATTATCTCAATAAATATGAGCTGGCTCTTTCACATTTTCAGAACTCATATGAAGTGGCTGGCTCTTCAGAGTCTAAAGCCAAAGTAAAGTATTTTCTTGGTAAAACTTTTGAAGCGATGAATAGGGATGAAGAATCAAAATCTGCTTTTTTAGAGGCATCTGAATATATTGATACTATTCATGGCCAAGTATCTTATGAAATATTAAATATAGGAGAAGATGATGTACTTTCGGTAATTGAGCCTAAAGATCCTCCTATTTTTGGTTCTATTTTAACACTGGATACGGTTAGATTGGGATTATTATTGAGCTATGCAAGAAGGACAGTTTTGGGTGACTGGTTCTTTCAAAATTCAGCTAAATTTCTAAACGCTCAGGAAAAAGCTGATTTGATAAAATCATTAAATAGCACTGGTCATCATATGTCAGTAATCTCAATAGTTAGTAAGTCGAAAACCTTAAGAGAAAATGCTGTTAATGAAAATTATCCTATACCAAGTTTTTGGGAAGTTTCAGATAGTACTATAGAGCCTTTATATTTAGCAATAGCTAGAGAAGAGAGTAAATTCTATATAGGTTCAAGAAGCTCTACAGGTGCTGAAGGGTTAATGCAATTGATGCCAAAAACTGCTGAGATGATGGCAATTGAGTTGGGTTTGCCCTATTTGCCCAGCCGTTTAAGGGTGGATTGGAAATATAATGTGAAACTTGGTGCCAATTATATAAAAAAACTGATGAAGAGATATGATTATAGTCTTCCTCTGGCTCTAGCTGGTTATAATGCAGGACCAGGTCGCGTAAATGAATGGTTGAAGATATATGGGGATCCAAGAGAAAATGAAATTGATATGTTGAACTGGATTCAATGCATCCCTTTTGATGAGACCAGAGGTTATGTTTCAAGAGTACTGGCGGCAATAACTATGTATGAAGGAATACTAAGAGGAGGAAGTCTCAAGCTTGACTCCCTTGACCAAGAATTTTTGTTTAGTGCAGACTAGCCGGTCGGTCTTTGGCTTAATTCTTTCAAGTACATTAATAGGCCACTGGAAATTATGACTGCCGTTCCTACGACCGTTAATAAATCTATGCTTTCGGAAAATAGTAGAATGCCAAAGAATGTTGCAAATACAACTTGAAAATATGCGAAAGGTTGAACTTTAGAGGCCTCGGATATTTCAAGTGTTTTAATTAACAGGAAATGCCCCAGAATTGCGATAAAGCAAAGCATTGCTAGCCATAAAATATCAAAACCTTTAATAGGCTCCCAGTAAAATGGTATTAACGTTGTCATGAAAATCGCCCCTACTATTCCTACCCAGAATAAACTTGTTTCGGTTGAGTCTTCATCAGAAACATAACGTGTTATAACGCTGTAGAATGCAAAAAGAAATGCTGAAAGCAAGGGTATAAAGTATTCGATGGAGAAAGATGTAGTGCCGGGTCGTAATATGATTATTGTACCTACAAAGCCAAAAAAAACTGAAATAGATCTAAAGACACCAATCTTTTCATGTAGAATGGGCACAGATAAAACACATACCATCAAAGGATAACATGAGAAAAAGGCATGACTTTTTGCTAGGCCGAGCTGAGTAAAAGAAAATACCATTACACAGACTTCCATTGCCAATAATAGGCCTCTTAAAATTTGCAAGTAAAGATGTCTTGTTTTTAGAGCTTTCTTCATCTTTTCTGGATATCTCAAACAAACTAAAAGAATGCAAAAAGAAAAGAAAAGATATCTAATAGCTACCACAACTATTACATTGTATTCAGATGCCAAAAGTCTAGAAAAGCTATCTTGCGTAGCAAAAGTTAGAGTAGTTAGGAGCATTAAAGGAATGCCGAGTTTTAAGTTATTTTCTTTTGACATTCTTATTGAGTTTCATATGTTTAATTCCTTGTTTCAAAGAAATTTAATTGGGAGAAAGAAATCTTTTATGACTTTTCTACATGAAATAATTTTTTAACCAAGATTTTATTCATATATTCGTCAGTTGTGTAAAAAAGAAATTGTTTTGGGTTGCATTATATGTAAATAACAAGTTTTTATGCGTTTAATGTATTATAAATTATGACCTTAATTTTTCTGGGCAAATGAATTGAAATTCAACAATTTAAGATTAAACGGGTTTAAGAGTTTTGTGGATAAAACTGAGTTGCCCATTATGAGTGGCCTAACAGGAATAGTAGGCCCTAATGGTTGTGGTAAATCAAATGTTCTTGATGCTATCCAGTGGGTTATGGGAGAAAGTCGTCCTACCTCAATGAGAGGAGGAGGTATGGAGGATATTATTTTTGCTGGGGCCGGCACACGTCCAGCAAAGAGTTATGCAGAAGTAGCTTTAACTTTAGATAATTCAGATTTCTCAGCTCCAGAGGATTTCAATAGAGAAAAAAGAATTGAAATTGTGCGAAGGGTTGCAAGAGATCTAGGCTCAAATTTTAAGATAAACGGGAAAGAGTTTAGAGCACGAGACGTGCAAATTTTGTTTGCTGATGTTTCGTCCGGATCTCAGTCAAATTCTTTAGTAAAACAAGGGCAGGTTACCGAGTTAATTAATGCAAAGCCGAGAGATCGGAGGAGAATTTTAGAAGAGGCAGCAGGAATTTCCGGTTTATACCAGAGACGGCATGAGGCAGAATTAAAATTGAATAGTACGGAGCTTAACTTATCTAGAGTTTCAGATGTTATCGACCAGTTGGAAATTCAAATAAAAGCGCTCGAAAGGCAGGCAAGGCAAGCAAAAAGATATAAAGACCTAGGTTTAAAAATTAGAGAGCTAGAGGCATTGCTTTCCTATTTAAAGTTTAAGGAGGCAGAGGAGGCGGTGGGTAAGTCGAACCAAGAGCTTTCTAGGATTACTGGTGAATTGGCAAAAAGTGTCGCTTTAGCTTCTTCAGCTTCTCAGAAAAGAATAAAATCAGAAGATGATATTAAACCTTTGCGGACAGCGGAAGCTAGTTTTGCGGGAGAACTTGCTAAGCGTAATGCTCAACTTTCAACTCTTGATGAACAGGAGCAAAGTTCTCTGGCATCAATAAAATCCAAGGAAGAAAGTATTAGGCAGCTAAAAATAAATGAAGAAAGAGAGGAAAGTCTTCTAAAGGATGCTGTTAGGGAAAAGCAAAGGTTAGAAGAGGAAAAGAAAAAGTTAGAAAACGCTACCATTGATGTTGGAAAAGAAGAAGTATTGCGAAGTCTTGTAGAAAGATTGGAATTAGATCTAAGGACTGATGAAAAAGATCTTGAAGCTTTGGGTGAAGAGTTCGCCCGATTACAGGAAAGACTTAATGCTTTTGATAATAGAGAAAGTCAGACAAAGGAACGCTCGGAGAAACTTCGATTTGACTTACAAGAGCTGAAATCAAGCCTTGATGAAAATATTCAAACTAGAAAAAATGTAGAAAGGAGTCTGGAAGATACAAATCAAGAAATTTCAAAGGCGCGTGAAAAGTTTAAGGAGATTAGTGAGCGGCTTCAGTTTGATGAATTGGAGAGTAATAAGGCTACAGAAACTGTAAAAAATTTAAAGGATAAGATATCTGAACTAGAGGGCGACCAGTCTTTCTTGAATGCAGAATGTTTGGGGCTTAGAAATTCTGTAAAAGAGAATATAAGAAGTGACGGTCAGTTGGTTGACCGACTTCAAATAAAAGAGGAATATATAAAGGCTCTTTCTTCCATTCTGGACGAAGAATTAGAATATCCTGAAATAAAAAGCGACGGAGAGTCTGGATGGAAATTAATGGATTCTTTAGAAAATGAGATCCTATTGCCAGAAGGTATAAAAAGTTTTGCCGATTTGATAGATGCGCCTGAGATTCTAAGAGTTAAATTAAAATCTATCGGGTTAGTTGAAAATGAACATGGAAATAGCCTGCAGAAATCCTTAAAAATGGGTCAAGTCCTTGTCAGTCGAGAGGGAAATTTCTGGAGATGGGATGGATTCGTAAAATATAATCAGACTTCCAAGTCCAGTCCTGAAGTAAATTTGGATCGCAAGAATAAGCTTAAAATATCAGAAGAAAAACTCGAAGCAGTGAATTCTGCCATACACACTCTTAATCAGGAATATGAGATATCTAATGAAAATTTGATTCGATTATCTGCACAGAAAATGCAATCACAAAACGATTTTTCAAAGTTAAGTAATGAGATTGATGATATGCTTCTTTTAATTAGCAAAAAAGAGGCAGAATTAAGCAATTTAGGAGAAAAAAATAAGGTTCTGAAGGAGAGTATATCTATAAAAGAGAAGGATCTTGAATTAGTTGGCGGGGTCGGAACTGATTTGCCGCTTAGAGAGGCATTAGTTATTGAACTTGAAAACACAAGAATTGGTTATGAGGAAAAGAGAGAAAAAGTAGAAGCCTTAAGGGTAGAGTTTGGAGAAAAGAAAACTGATTTTGACCAAAGTAATCTTAAACGAATATCACAAGAAGAAAGAGTTGCAGAAGTTGCTATCGAATATAGTGGCTGGGTAGATAGACTTTCTGAAGCTGAG
>PVBE011634551.1_pt1 | contig 13462 bp, 6 predicted proteins | sample 1631181 | NCBI WGS metagenome assembly PVBE01 (sample SAMN08397723, study PRJNA350692) | Marine metagenome, whole genome shotgun sequencing project. | isolation source: water | place: Pacific Ocean | collected 2012-04 | reverse complement strand
CTGTGCCGGCCCCGGGGCCGGCACAGCGATGGGCATCCGTGCCACCTCTACGACGATCCCCCTACCTCGACCCTCTCCGGATCCATCAACCAACCGGATCCGAAACCGCCCTCTACGCCTCAGCTACTGCGCGCCGGAACACCGCCACGCGAGGGCCTGGGACCTGGATTCGTCGGCGAGTATTTCGTTCGAGCAGATGGAGCGCAATACTTGGATGCTCAGCTCGGCGTAGTCGACTTCGGAGCTTGCTACGGCTCGGTCGCCGTCGTCGACTCGAGCGATTCCACGATCGCCACGTTTGCGGGTGATGGCCGCGTTTCGGACGGTGTGAGCAGTCTTGGGTGGATCTCCGGCGACACCCTGACGCTTCGCATCGAGACCGACATCGTCGATTGCGAGGGGAACGTGGTCGAGAGAGAATCGGTCGTGGAGTCGGTCGCTGACGTCGCTGCCGGCGCCTGCGACAGCGATCTGTCTCCACTGGTCTCGCGCGGCGCCTGGGACGGCCTGGGCGGTCAGGAGGGCTGCCGTACGGCCCTGCGAGCCGCCATCTTGCAGGCGGCCGCGATGCGGAGCGACGTGCCGCAACTCTGCGATGTCGTCTCGGGGCTGTCGGGAGCGGGGCCGGACGGTGTAGCGATATACGACGCCTGCGTCGCTCTCTTGGACGCCCAGTGTCTGGCGGTCGACCGCGACTGCGGGGGTATCGTGTTGGGTGCCGTCCGTGGGGCGTACCCGCGGCTTCCGGCCGGTGCGGAGTTACTTAGCCCGGGGCCGCTCGAGGTGCTGGCCCCTGCACCGGGCCTGATCGCCCAGGAGCTCGCCGGCTCCGGGAAGTTCCCCGAGACCGAGTCGAACAACCACATGGTGCTCTCGGGCTCTATGCCCAAGCAGGTGGTTCCGGGCCTCAGCCTCGCGTGCATGCCGGACTTCGAGATTGTGAACGCCCTCGAATTCTCGTGCCGAGCGTTCGACATTCGGGTCGTGCCCGGCGCTATCGCAGCTGACGTTCACTTCGTGACGTTCGACGGCTGGTCGTTCCGGTTGCCCCAAGGGTACGCCTTCGTCACGCGGTCCGATCTCGTTCAGTGGGTTCTGCCCGACACGCCCTCCGCGGACGCCCCGATCTGCCAGCCGGCGCCGTGGCGCCGACAGCTGTGCCAGCCGCCCCTCTCAGGGGGATACGGGGTCCCGCGGCCCGAGTGCAGTCTCGACTACGCTGTCGCTCTCGACGGTATCGATTCCGATCGGGACGGTCTCTCGGACTTCGCGGAGCATTGCCTTCTGGGTACGCGATTCCTGCCATCACACGGCCGAGCGTGGGACACCGACTACGACAGTATCCCGGACGGCATGGAGATCTGCGACGACCCGTGGGAAGTTCCCGTTGTCGGGACTGCCGGGGCGACAGTCGTGCCGTCCATCCGAGTCGACCTGCCCGCGCATCGCATGCGCGGAGGTCCGTTCGTGCGCGACATCCTGATTCGCGCGGTGACCTCGACGTTCGGGGGCCGGCTCGCGCCGACCGGGTTCCCTGAGAACGTCCAACGCGCGATGCTGGTCGGTGCCGAGCCGTTGGCTTTCAGCCTTCTGGAGCACTGGGTGGCCGACATCGGGGCGAGGCAGCGGACCGAGGTGGAGAGCGGTACAACCGCGGCGCTCCAGTACCGCACGCCACGACGGAGCTTCTGGTTCTACCGCAAGAGGACCGTGTCGCTGATGCAGGACGCGAGGGGATACGTGTGTGACTGCGCGTTCTCTGTGCACGCGTGCGACGAGCCAGCCGCGGCGCCGGATGACGTCCGAGGCCATCAGGTCTCGCGCCCCCGCGCGGCAGACATGTGCACGGCAACGGAACGCGATCCGTGGGAGCAGAATCCCCTCTGTGACGGCGATACAGACCGCGTTGCGGCTGCGACGGCGAGTGACGGTGTCGTGTGGACGACGGATTGCGCGACTGACCTCGTGCCGGTCCGCTGGGGGAGAGCCAACGTTCCCATCCGTTCCGGAGGGTGCATATTGATGACAGAGATCTTCCAGCCCTGCACGGCGGGAGCCGGAGAGACTGTGGCTGTGGGCTGCGGCACACCGCCTGCGCCAGCCCCTGACAGCCCGCTCGACCCCGAGGCGTGCTTCCTCGCCTCGAGAGAGGAGCGGCGTGAGGTCTACGTGGACCCGTTCCGTTTCCCCGGACACGAGTCCCTCGGGGACGTTTCCACGCTCGGGCTGGCGCGGCTGGTCTTCAGCCACGACTGCGTGCGATATGGCAGAGACGCGTCTGCGAATTGGGTCCACGACGAGCAGTCGCTCTGCCCGACGGGTGGCGATACCTTCGGAACCACCGATTTCTGTACGCACCACGTTCGAGTCGTGGACCATGTGCAGTTCGGTGCGACCGTCGTCCACGAGCTTGGTCACACACTCTCGCTCCGGCACGGTGGCAACGGTCGCGTTGGCTTCGACGGCGTCCGGCCCGATGACGGGAACCGGAACTCACGGGTCTACAACTCCATCATGCACGGAGGAGGCCACTTCAGACGGAGCCTCATGGCATCGCCGAACGTCAGGTTCTCGGCCGGCCTCCGGGGTACCCTCTCCGATCGCCACGCATCGGAGCAGGGCGGGTTCGGCGTCGACTCTCCGCTCGCCCGCGACCTGCAGGTCGATTGGAGCTGGGACGCCCCGGTCCACTGGGACATGGACCACTCTGACGACGACGATCCGGTCGCACCCGCGCCGACGGCGGCGTGGAGTCGTGTCCACTCTCCCGAGTTCGCGGCCGACCATCCGACGCTGGCAGGCACCGTCCTCGGACCCGGAACAGGTGCTGGCGTGGCGTGCGACGAACTCGTGTGCCCCGACGGCTGGGCTTGTTATGATTCCCCCGGCGGAGACAGGATCCACGACGTGTTCGTCGATGACCTCCGCAATCCCCCCGAGAACGTTCCGACCGACCCCACATGGGAGGCGCCAGACTTGTGCACGACCCATCCGCCACCCTGCTGTGGGAACGGGATCGTGGAGCCGGCCAACAACGAATTGTGCGACGAGGTCTACGACTTGAACGGCACGGACGTGTTCTCGCCGGCATGCGACGGGTGCCGCGGTCGAGATTCTGACATCAATGTCGTTGACCCTCCGATGGCCCCGGCGGTCGCGACTGGGACGCCTCGCAGAGCCATTCCCGCGTGCTACCGGGTGACCAGCGGCATCGACTGGAACAACAACGGCGAGATAGAGCCCGCCGGTGCGACGCTGTGGCGCCAGAATCGCAACGGAGTGGTCCCGGATGATGTGGCCGGCACCTCGTGGAACCTGGATGACATCTGTCGCTTCGAGACGGAACCCGATCCCCCGGAGCCCGAGATGGAGCCGCCACGCGGTGTGCCGATGGGCGTCTGGACGGTCCCGCGAGCTGCCACAGTCCGTCGCTTTTCGCAGTCTCGGCAACGTCGGCGGCGAGGCGCGCGACATTCGCGTCCAGGCTCGGCAGCGGGTGCTGGCCAGTGGTCGTCATAGCTCTCTGGTCAGGGCGGTGCGGTGGGAGTGTACAGCAGAGTGAGCCCGATGGAACCCCAGGAGCGGTCGGGGTGGCACGATCGAGCGTCTTCCGCCGTCCTCGCGGCGCCGCCAGCTTCGCGAACCGCGCCTTGCCCCGCACACGACCGAATCAGTGCACCGCTCGACGGGGCGCCAACGACGGCTGTGCGACTACCGCGAAGCCATCCTGGCCAACGTCGTGGCACCTGGACGACTTTGCGCCCACCCTGACAGGCGGAGCGTTTTCGCTGGGGTGGGCGCGGAACTTGCGCTACAGAGCGGACCCGGCGAGCCACCCGATGCTCGCCCCGCTTGCCCGAGTCCGATGACCAACTTCCGGATCCTCAACGCAACCGTCGTCACGATGGACGACGCGTTCTCCGTCGTGTCCGGCGACCTGGCGGTCGTCGACGGGCGCATCGTCGCCATCGGCGACGTCTCGGACCACGGGCATCTGCCGGCCGTCCAGGTCGGCGGCGACTACGTCGTGCCCGGCTTCGTGCAGGCCCACATTCACCTCTGCCAGACCCTCTTCCGGCACCGTGCCGAGAACCGGCCCCTGCTGCGCTGGCTCAGTGAGCGCATCTGGCCGCTCGAGGGGGCGCACACGCCGGACACGCTCGCCGTATCGGCCGAGATCGGCATCGCCGAGCTGCTGCTCTCGGGAACGACCTGCCTGCTGGACATGGGCACCGTTCATCACGAGGACGCCGTCGCGGAAGTGGTCCGCGACTCCGGCGTCCGGGCGGCGATCGGCAAGGCGATGATGGACCACGGCGACGGCGTCCCCGCCTCGCTTCTCGAGACGACCGCAGACTCGATCGACGCCTCCGTCGCCCTGGCGCGTCGCTGGCACGGCGCCGAAAACGATCGCATCCGGTACGCGTTCGCACCGCGCTTCGTGCTCTCCTGCACTGACGACCTGCAGCGCGAGGTCGGACGACTCTCCGCCGAGCACGGCTGGTTGATCCACACGCACGCGAGCGAGCAACGCGACGAGGTCGCGATCGTCGAAGAGCGGACCGGCATGCGGAACGTCGCCTGGCTCGACGCGCTCGGCCTGACAGGCCCCCGCTCGGTCTTCGCCCACGGCGTCCAGCTCGACGATGCCGAGCGTCGCATCCTGGCCGGCACGTCGACGACCGTCTGCCATTGCCCGTCGTCGAACCTGAAGCTCGGCAGCGGCGTGGCCGACACCGTGAAGCTCCGGAACATGGGCGTGAACGTCGCGATCGGTGCCGACGGCGCGCCGTGCAACAATGGCCTCGACGCCCTCGTCGAGATGCGACTCGCCCATCTGCTCCAGTGCAACGCGAACGGCCCCGGCTCCCTGCCTGCCCGCGACGTGGTGACGATGGCCACCCGCAACGGGGCGCGCGCCCTCGGCTGGTCCGATCGGATCGGCTCGATCGAAGTCGGCAAGGACGCCGACCTCGTGCGCATCGCCCGCGACGATTTCCGGACCGGCGGGGGCGAAGATCCCTACGCCGAGATCGTGTGCAGCGGGGCTCGCGACCAGGTTCGGGACGTGTGGGTCCGGGGCGAGCGGCTGGTTCGGGATGGACGGTTGGAGCGATTGGACACGGCGCGGTTGCGGGAGCGCGGTGGTTTGGCGCTGGCCGAGGTGATCGAGCGCGCGGGGGTCTGAGGGCGCTGTGATCGGCCTCGGGGCGATCGGCGCGTATGCTGGGCGAGCCGCGCTCTCTCTGGCAGGCCGTCGACGATGTCGGGGACCTGACCCTTCGCGAGCCCCCCGATGTCTCACATCATCAGCGCCTCGCGCCGGACCGACATCCCGCGCTACTTCGCGGACTGGTTCCGGGAGCGACGACGTGCGGGGTTCGCCGAGTTCCGCAACGTCTTCGGTGTTCGCGGGCGCGCCTCTCTGCTGGATCGGGACGTATCGGGCTACCTGTTCTGGACCCGGTACGCCGCCCCCTTCCACGAGGCGCTCCGCGAGCTGCATGACGCGGCGATTCCGTACGCGTTTCAGTACACGATCACCGGCTTCGATCGAGCCGTCGAGCCGCACGTCCCCTCTGTGGACGAGGCCGTCTCCGACTTACTCGCCGTCGCCGAGGCCTTGCCGGACCCTCGCTGCATCCAGTGGCGCTACGACCCGATCGTCCTATCGGCGGCCCACCCGCCGGATTGGCACCGGGCACACTTCGGGGCGCTTGCCCGTGCCCTCCGGGGCGCGACCGTCGTGGTCAACACCTCCTTCGTCGAGCCCTATGCGAAGACGATTCGGCGCATGGACGACGAGAGCGTCCGCTACCGACGATTCGACCCCTCGCGCCACAAGACCGCCGCCCGTCGCGACCCACCGCCGCTCCAGATCGCCGAAGAAGCCGCCGCGCTGATCCGCGACCTCTCCGCCATCGCCCGTGCCCACGACATGGAGCTCCGCTCCTGCTGCGACCCCGATCACGGCCTCCCCCCCTCGCAGTGTTGCAGCCCCGAGCTCTTCGAGCCCTACGCCGCTGCATTCCAAGCCGAGTCCCTCCCCCCGGCCCCGTCCCGTTCCCGCTGCCGCTGCGTCCGCTCCATCGACATCGGAACGACCGACACCTGCGTAGCCGGCTGTCGCTACTGTTACGCGGTCACCTCCCACCGAGCCGCGACCAGGAACTTCCGCGCTCACGATCCCGAAGCCCCGGCGCTGCGCTGACGAGCACCCGCCGTCTCCCGCGCCTCTCCGCTTCGGTGATGGAAGCCCCGGCGCCGCGCCCCCGCCGCAGGCGCCCCGATTGGACACTCCTCCCCCCACCCGCTACACAACACGGACTCCCGCCACCCCAACAACCGAACCGCCATGCGCCGTCCCGCACTCGCCGCGCTCTCCTGCCTCGTCCTGCTCGCCTGCGGGGGGGACGACTCCTCCCCGGAGACCGACGCGGCGGTCGACGTGTCCGAGGACGCGCCCGACGCCGACGTGTCGGGCGACACAGCTCCCGACGACGTCCCCGGAGACGACACCGACGCAACGGACGCGTCGGCGGATGACTCGGACGCCACCGGCGATGCGTCGGCGGACACCGACGGCGGCGGCGACACCGACGTGGCAGCTCCCGACGCCGCGGACGCCGACACGACGGACGCCGACGCCGAAGACGCCGGCCCGGACCCGTGGCCCGTGGCGCCGAGCCTCGAGCCCTACGCTGCGCGACCGGAGACCTCCACCTTGCCGGAGTCGGTCGAGAGCTGCGCGGTCATCGCCGAGGAGCGTTGCGAGGACGCAACGTTGCGCCGGTGCGCCCTCTACGACGGCGGCGCGGCCGACTGGGCGGCCGACGTGCCGCCGATGACGGAGCAGGCCTTCTGGTTCGATCGCTACTTCGACCTCTATCACGCGCCCGGCGGGCTCTCGATGGACGTCGATTTCGTCGACGCCGTGCTGGCCGGCACTCCGGAGAGCGAGTGGTCGCGTCCGGAGCACTTCCGCCGCTACGACGGCCGCGGCGACTCCTCCGGTTGGACCGGGACCGCGCTCTGGGGCGCCGCCGCCCGCTACGCCGTCACCGGCACCGAAGCGGACTACGCGCGCATGCTCGACCGCACCGAGGCGGTGACCTTCCTCTACGAGGTGACCAGCGTGCCTGGAATGCTGGCGCGGTCGCACTACGCGATGTTGGAAGAGGGAGCGCCCGAGCCACGCGGGCACTGGGGCAAGCTGCTCTTCAGCCACCACGCCGGCGACGGAACCGACGGGCATTTCGCGCTGCCGATCGACGAGGCGCTCCACGACCGCCTGCCCGACTACTACCTCGACGGGGTGGAGATCGACGGGACCCACTACGACACGACCCCGGTGGTCCAATACGACACGTCTCGCGATCAGTACGTGCGCGGGCTGCCCGGGCTGATGCTGGCCCACGACCTGCTCGGCGAAGGGGAGCGCGAGGACACGATCCGCGCGACGTTGCAGGCGGAGTTGCCGTGCACGTTGAACCGGATGAGGAGGGGGCGGATCTACAACCTGCAGGACGCCACCGACATCCTCGAGGCGGTCACGACGTATTTCGGCGCCGCGAACCTGACGCTCGATGACGACGACATGGACTTCGGCGCGCTCGACGAGCTGATCTTCTACGTGCTGGAGCAGCCGCACCCGGACCACCTCGACGCCTTCGACGTGGCGTGCCCGGACGGTCCGCCGATGGAGGTCGACCCGGCCCTCGAATACGACGCCTCCGATCCCTTCTTCCTCTTCGAGTTCGCCGCGCTCGCCGCGCGGGAGACCGGTGGAGGCGATGTTCCAGTGGCGTTCTCCATGCACGTGAGTGTTCGCGCCAGCGACACGATCTTCATGACCCAGTGGGCGCTCACGGCCCACGCGCTGACCGACGACGAGCGTTACCTGGAGTTCGTGGCGCAGCTGATGGCCGAGGTGGACTACTGGGGCGTCCTGGGAACCTACGGCGCGTTCCAGCTCCCGAAGTGGTGCGCACCGCACTACGGACCGAGCCTGGGCTACCCCTCGCTCTACAACCTGCAGGCGCGCATCGATCGCGCCGAATTCCCCGAGTATTGGAACGCACTCGCGGAGGTCGCTCGTATCGAGGCTCGCCAGAAGGAGAACGGCCCCCGAGAGGACGCGTTCTTCGGCATACTGTACAACCGGATGGTCGACGCCGCGACCGACCCGACCGCGGCGGAGTATGTGGCGACTTCGGTCGCCCAGCTGGCCACCTACGGGATGAACCCCGAGGACAAACTCGAGCCCGACCGCAGCTACCCCCGGAACTTCGTCGACCGTCCCGACCCGGACGTGCCGCTGGAGGAGATCGGTCTCGACGACCCGGAGTGGGCGATCTGCGAGGAGCCGACCTTCATCCTCGGCATCGAGGTTCCGGCGCCCAGGATCGACGGGATCCCCGTCCGGTCCGTCGACCCGCTCCCCCTACCCAAGCGCATCGGCGGAACCTTCCTGTGGCAGATGGACCCGTGGATGGTGCAGCGCGAGTACGGAGGCGTCGGCATGGACACCCAGTGGCCCATGCTCGGCATGTTCACGCCCTACTGGGTCGGCCGCATGGACGGCGCGATCGCAGAGGGCGGCGGGTTGGCGCTGGGCTGGCGCGACACCGGCGAAGCCTGCGAACTGTAGGGCGCCCGAGCGTTGGAAGAACAAGTGGGTATCGGCAACCATCGGTATCGCTTCCGGAACCCCGGCGCGACGGGCGAGCACGGTCGGACCTGGCGTGGTCGGTGGGACTCTATCGCCCCCTCCCCGTAGCGAGCGTGCCTCGGGTCAGCCGAATGAGGTTGTGCGTCGGGTCACCACCAGACCTCCCATAGGCTCTCCCGAGCTCTGTCGAGATGCTTCTACCGCCAGAACCTTCACCCCCATCGGCGCGATTCGCCGCTTCGGCATGGAGGTCGACGGGGCCGACTCATGCACCAACGCCGCGCGGTCAGGGCAGTACGAATACCGTGCGGAGATATTGGGTGTTGAGATCAACGGGAAAGTGGTCCCAGATCCAGTGGGCGGGACTGCCTTCGGGGAAGAGGCTCGGCGATTCGCCCCATGGGTTGTTGGGGTCACCGATGGGGCCGATATCCTGGGCAAGGTCCCAGCCTGAGTCGTCGAAGCCGGCGGTGCACCAGCCGTCCTTTCCGACCCCGCTCTGATCGGGGTCGGGATCGTAGCGCCAGGTGCTGTCTGTGACCCACATGCTGCCATCGGATATCTCCAGGTGCGCGATGGCAGCGGTAATGACGTGGCCGGTGTCCCAGCCGTGGATGCCCATGGCGTGGGGACCGGTACGGAGCCAGAGCTCATGGACCGCGCCCTCCACCCAGCCGCCCGCGGGGCCGATGACTTCGCCGTCCATGCAAAGCTCTCCTACATCGTCAACGGCCGAATAGATGGTGAGATGCCAATCCCGTCGCCCATTACAGTTGCTATCCCGTCCATCGACCAAGACCGTACTCCCAGGGTGAATCTCCGGGTCGTCGTCGGCACAGTCCCCCCCGATCGGGACAGCGCCGTCTGGAGGGTCGCAGGACTGGCCGATTGGCTCGCTACCGTAGGAATCCCCATCCGCATCCACGAACCAGTTCTCACCAGCCCCGTCGTCGATCTCCCCGTTGCAGTCGTCATCGACCCCATTGCACTGCTCCAGTGCACCCGGGTTCACCGTCTCATCAAGATCGTTGCAGTCGTCCCCCTCCTCCCATCCGTCCCCGTCCATGTCCGTGTCGACCCGGTTGTCTTCCTCCACGTCGCCAGGGCTGGATGTACGGCCGTCGGCGTCGCCCGCCGCGTCCACGTCGCCCCGGTCGTCTCCGTGCCGATCAGCATCGCGCGTCGAGGGGCCGCCGTCGGTTCCCACATCAGACACGGCTGAGCACGCGACCAGCGAGAGCGACAATATTGCGCCGACGAGACGGGGCACCATCAGGAGAAATTGCTTCGAGGACGGTCGTCGACGTGTACGCGCCGAACCCGCCCGAGTCTACTTCAATGTCCGCTAAGCGCCCGAAGAGCTATGCACCGGCTCCCGCATGTGCCACGTCCCACGGAGCGTGAGGAGTCAGCGCCGCCGAGACCTCCGTCGTAAGATGACCGCCCAACCTCCCGCGCCCAGGAACCACAGCACAAAGGGCACGCGCGACCGGGAACCCACGGTCCGACAGCTGCAGTTCCCGTTGGCTTCCGCCGAACTTCCTTCTCCCGCGTCGATGTCGCCGGCTTCGGGATCGAGAGGGACTCCGGTGTCGCCCACGGCACCAGCGTCCATGGGTGGCGTTCCCGCGTCGAGCCTCGCCGCGTCCGCGAGGACCACGGCGCCATCCCTGCCCGAGTCTACGGTCGATCCGCCACCGTCCACCGCTCCCGAGTCGGGCAAGGGAGGCGCGGCGTCCGGATGACCGGCATCCGGACCCGCCGTTCCGGCATCCGCGGGACCGACTCCGGACACCTCGAAGACTCCCTCCACGGTGCCCCAGCTGTCCGAGCCCGGACCTGTGTAGACCAGCACGAAAGACGTTCCGTCCGGACTCAGCCACTTCGGTGAAATATTCCAAAAGACCGTCTTGTCTCCAGTCTGGAGGCCGATGTCCCAGGGATTCGCGAAAAGGACGGTCGTCCACGGCCCCCAGGGCTCGGGCGCATCGCAAATGCCCATGTGCCCGCCGTCCCCGCGTTGGCGGCCGACTTGTTGGGTAATCAGAATGTAGCGGTCGATCCCCGGGATGAAGATCGCGCTGGTTCGCATGACCCCGTTGACGGCATCCTCGAAGACGGGCTGCCGCGACCCGAAGTCCGAGGTCCACGTGGCTGAGCCAGAATCCATGCCCGCGAAGAACTCGTAGGCTGCGCGCTCCAAGATGCGATCCCGGGGAACCCGCATGAGGGCGATCTCGCCAGGCATTTGAACATCCCAGGAACTATTCTGGATCTCGGGCGCATAGGTGTAGACATAGTCGTCTCGCGATCCGGCGTAATCCTGCCCGAACTGCAGAAATGTGGGACAGAACACACCGTCACTGCCGCTCGGCCGGAGATCCCAAGTGGCCGCGGTCCAAGCCGCCGCGTGGTTCGTGGACCGGTAGACCTGCTGGTGGGCGTATGCACTTGCATCGGATCCGTCCCCACATCGCCACATGTAGAGGCTCGCACCGACGGAGAGCAGGCCATAGGACTTGCCTGAGAATGTGGCTGGGTTCTCGGACATGTGTCCGCCCCAGACGTTGTGTGTGCTGTAGCTATCCCTGGGTCCCTCCACACGGCCGAAGCCCATACTCTCGCGACCGAGGGAATTCGTGCCGCCAAACCCACCACCGTCTCCCCAGCTCGTGTACTGGTGGTCATCGTCGGCCCATGTGATGGCCCAGTTGTCACTTCCTGGTGCGAGTTCGACCACCGTGTCCATGTCGAAGCTCACCCCGGTGATCACGGGGCTCGGCGGATAGGGGGCATCCGCGGACGCCACACCAGGCGCGGTCCAGATGAGCAGGCACGATCCGAGCGCCACCCAACCGGCCAGGTATGCGTTGCGGTTGGGCAAGCCGACATCACCCGCAGTGTTTCGGTTCATGATCCCTCATGTCCCACAAGTCCAGGAGGTCGTTCAGACCAGCAGACTGGTGTACCAGACCGCGAGTCGAGACCAATACCGGACGTCTCCGTGCTCTCCGGAGTGCGCGATGGTTCGGTCCGAGGAGCGGGCCGCAGATCTGGGCGAGGGTTCACCAGGTCGAGGACCGCTACGCCCTCAGCTGGCTCGAGATCCCGGAGGAGGGGCCGTGGAGTCTCGTCGTCCTCTTCGGAGATCCGATCTGCCCTCCATGACGTGCGCCGCCGGGGCTTCTTCTCGGCACCGGACATTGCTACGCTGACGCTTCGACGCCGACATGCCGGCGATCTTCTTCCCCGGTGTTCGACGTGCTCGTCAGTACCTGATGAGCCACACCACGTTCACGTTGCGCGGGCGCGACTCGCCACCACCCGCCGCTGTGGTCCTCTCGTTGTTGCTCCCGTCGTCGAGGAGCGCATTGTTCTGGTCAGGGTCATCGAGGGAGTAGCCGGGGTGCCCACCGACGTAGCGCCCGTGAAGGTGGTCGTGACTCTGTAGCTGCGTCCCCTGTCGAGTCCCCGGGCTGTCTCCAACCGTTCCATCTCCCCGGTCAGAGCGGCTGCCCACGTCCGGGTCGCGTCCTGCCCCGTGGCTCCAGCCCCTGAGGAACTCGCCCCGGAAATCCGGCAGATTGAACGAGCTGGCATCCACAGAGCCGTAGGTGGTCCCGAGCACCGCGAACAACGCGGGATACTCCGTCCTGGACACAGACCGACCGTCGCACTCCAGGTAGCCCTCGGGAACCTCTTCGGTGCCCCAGGCGACGATGCTCCCAGGAGTCACGCCAGCCTCTCCCGCGGCGAGCGGCGCCCACGTGGTTCCGTCGCACCCCTCGAAGGCGCTGCCAGTCCAGCGGATCGTTCCGGCGGTGTCGGGTCCGCATGCAGCTCCACTCAAGCCCGCGAATCCGGTGCCACACTCCCACCCGGTGGCACCCCAGCTCAAGAAATCGCCCAAGCTGCACGACAGACCGGCGAGCGCGTCGGGTCCGGCCGGGCCCCGCGGTCCCGTCGGACCTCTCGGACCCGTGCCGGGGGTTGCGCAGATCCAGGCGCCGAGGTCGACGTCCCACGCTGGCGACTCCTCATCGGCGCAGTCGAGCTCGGCCAACGTATCGCGGTCGCCTCCGGTCAATTCGGGCGGGACACCGGTGACGCCGTCCCAGGCCACCTCCACGGCCTCATCGGCGACGAGCGCGCGCTCTGCCATGAACGCAAACGGCACGGAGTCGATGCGGATGCGCGGTGCCAGCACTTCGCCGTCGATGACCAATTCGAGATAGAGATCGGCTGCGTCGAAGAGGGCAGGATCGAGGTCGATTCTGCTGCCGAGGGACAGGAAGAAGTCGCCGCCCACCACCTCGACGTCTCGGTGCGACTCGGTCCAGGTCGGAGTTCCACTCCGTTCGCTCTGATAGAGATTCGCGTCGATGTTGAGTCGTCCCTCGACCGCGCCGGCGTCGTTCTCGATGTGGCCGGCGTATCCCAGAGTATGGGGCACTTGGGCAGTGGCCGTCGCGGCGACGAGGAAGACGGACAGGGCGACCAGGATTCGCAACAGCGTCGTCTTCATCGGAATCCTCCGCTCACGCGGAAAGTGGAGTTCGTGATCTCGTGGGGCAGAATCAGTATGTAGCCGGAATGGCGATAAGGGCCTTCCTCGCCACGCCGGCCGCCGGGCAGCAGAAGAGACCGTGTGAGCCTGATCCGATTGCAGTAGCCATCGAGCGGCTCACAGATTTCAACATCACCGTCAGGGCCAGGGCGGAGGTTGCACCCGTACCCTTCGGGACAGGGGATCTCGTCGCACCGCGTGGCGCAGAACAAGCCGTTGATCTG
>PVBE011563584.1_pt1 | contig 13462 bp, 7 predicted proteins | sample 1631181 | NCBI WGS metagenome assembly PVBE01 (sample SAMN08397723, study PRJNA350692) | Marine metagenome, whole genome shotgun sequencing project. | isolation source: water | place: Pacific Ocean | collected 2012-04 | reverse complement strand
TTGGTCCGGGTGCCTTCGATGCGGGTGTGGAAGTCGTTGCCGAGTTCGCCTTGGTAGGCGCCGGTGGGTTTGCGGCCCCAAAAGGTGGCTACATGGTCGGGTTTGACGCTATGAATGGCGGCGCGGGCGCACCTTCGGTTTTGGGGGCTTTCCCGCCGTTTTTCTGCCGTATGGCATCGACGCCAAAAAGAGGTGTCTCCGCGCGGGGCCGCCTACCAGCAGGTCATGGCATCTTCGAACAGTTTCGCAAGGACTTCGCTGTCCACCGCCTTCGGCGACAGCTTGGTCACTCGATGCTGTGGAAGCGTACCTTCCACCAGCGCCGGAATATCGTCCGGCGTAAAGCCAATCCCTGACAGGCCATTGGGAACGTTGAGCCGCCGCATCAACCCAGCTATGCAATCCGAGAGGATGTCTCCGGCGTCCTCCTTCTTAGCGTTCGCCACGTCCGCGCCCAGCGCCTCTGCGGCTTCGAGATGGCGTTCCGGACAGGCCGGCGCCGTGAAACGGAACACGGCCGGTGCGTGAAGGACCACCGACATGCCATGGGGAATGAATGGATGGTCGATGTTGTAACCCTTCTGGCTGTAACCGCGCACCATTCCCGAAACCGGGTACGACATGCCATGCGCCAGATGAACGCCGGCGTTGCCGAAACCCACGCCCGCGTAGCTCGCCGCAAGCAGCATCATCCCACGCGCCTCGTCATCCGAGGGATCCTCGACCGCGCGCACCAGAAATCTGGCCACCATGCGCATGGCGTGGAGGGCCCATGTATCGCTGATGGGATTCGAGCCCTGATACGCGGGGCGTAGCAACGGACGGTCGGGTTTGGGGCGATCGGTAAACGGCATCGCGGTGTACGATTCGACGGCGTGCGTGAGCACATCCAGTCCTGTGGAAGCCGCCACTTCGGCGGGGAGGGTTCGCGTGTTGTGCGGGTCCAGCAATCCGAGCGTGGGCTTGATGCGCAGGCTCGCGATACCGGTCTTCGCATGCATGTCTTCGATGTCGAAAATCGCCACCCCAGTCGTTTCGCTTCCCGTGCCAGAGGTTGTCGGAACGGCGATAAGCGGCTTAAGCGGGCCCGGAACAGGTTTGCCCTTGCCGATCGGCACATTGACGTAATCGAAGAGGTCGGCGGGGTGGGCACTATAGAGATTGGCCACCTTGGCGGTGTCCATCGCCGAACCTCCTCCGATGGCGACGAACGCGTCGCAAGGATTGGCGTCGGCGAAAGCGATGGCCTCCCGGAATGAGGTGTCGGTGGGCTCGACCCGTGCCCGGTCGAACAAGGTATAGCGAACTTTCTCGTCTTCCAGCGATGCGAGCGCGGTGGAAACGGGAGCCATCTTTGACACGGCCGGATCGGTAACCACCATGACGTGTTCGGCACCCATGTCAGCAAGTTCCATCCCGATTTCGCGGGTCGCGCCCGGTCCAAAGCGGATATTTGACGAGGCCATGTTAAACGCAGATTCTTTTTGCATCTCGATCCTTCTACGGATATGGTTGAGAACCGCAAACGAGTTTAGCATGATGGCAGACCGGTGAAAAAGGAATTGCGTGGCCTGCAATCCGCGGCGTCTTTTCAGAAATCGGATTTGGAGTCGATTATTTGCGGCTCACTCGGGTAGGATGGCCTGGAAACTAAGGCGGCCTGAGGCTTTCGCTATGGACAACGAGAAATATGACAGCCCCGCCCACACCGGCTGCATCTTCTATCGCTTCATCGACAATTGGCCGCGCTGCATAAAAGGAACGAGACCATGAAGAAGACGTTGGTTGGTGCGCTCGCGATTCTCGCCTTGTTGGCCTATTTGTTGATAGCCGAGCCTTTCGCCGAACCTCAAGGGGAGTCGAGCGGCGTATTCGATTCGCCGGCGGTGGCGGGGAACGCGTTCGCCGTGCCGGGAGCTCTTTACACGCGCCAAGATGACTGGGTGGCCAGCATGCTGGTTACTCGCGCCAGATTACAGCAACTGAGCGACGCGGCGGAAGTTGACCTGCGCGCCCTGTGGCTGCGTGTTCAGGCAGACTATCCGGTGGAAACGGACTGGTTTAATCAAGATATCGGCATATTGGGATGTGAGGCGTGGTTTCGGGAGGAGGGAAATACAGCGTCCGAAGAGCGGGCCATCGGTTCGGTGCTGGAAGGAATCCAGAATGCTGCCCCGCACCGGGAGGATTTCGATGCCTTGCGCAACGAGAAGGCGCCGTCATCCGACGCGCGTTGGCTGAAGTTGTACGCCAAAATCGCGCAAACGCGCCGCGTTCAACGCCTGCAGACGTTGCAGAAGGCATGGCCCCGCATCGTGTTCGCCAAACACTACGCTCTGGGCGGCTCGCACTACGCCTACACCGAAGATCTCTCCGACACCGCGTATCGCGAACGGAGCTCCGATTACCGCATGGGCGCGTCGCTGTGCCTCCTCCAATTGAATGCCGACGGCACAACATCCGTAGAGACCCTCTACGAATCTCCGGCGGGCGTCATCCGGGACCCGGATATCTCCTACGACGGCGAGCGCATCCTGTTTTCGAGCCGCAGTTCGAACAAGGAGGATGACTACCACCTGTATGAGATGGACGTGGCCTCGCGACACGTGCGCCAACTCACCGATGGATTGGGTTTCGCCGATTATGAAGGCGCTTATCTTCCGAACGGCGATATCCTCTTCAACTCGACACGGTGTATTCAGATCGTCGATTGCTGGTGGACCGATGTGAGCAACTTATACGCCTGCAACTCAGATGGAAAACAGATGCGCCGTATCACCTTCGACCAGGTGCACACGAACTACCCAACGGTCATGGAGGACGGCCGCGTCCTGTACACGCGATGGGATTACAACGACCGGGGCCAGCTCTTTCCGCAACCCCTCTTTCAGATGAACCTGGACGGTACCGCCCAGATTGAGTTTTACGGCAACAACGCGTGGTTCCCGACAACAATTCTCCACGCCCGCGGGATACCCGGCACGAAGAAGGTCCTGGCCGTCCTCTCGGGCCACCACACCCACCAGCGCGGCAAGCTCGCCGTGCTCGACGCGTCCAAGGGCCGTCAGGAAGCCGACGGTGTCCAACTCGTTGCCCCGCTGCGCGAGGCCGAGCCCGTCCATGTCGATGCCTATGGACAAGACGGCGATCAGTTCCAGTATCCGTACCCACTGAACGAGCGAGAGTACTTGGTCACGTTCAGTCCTTACGGCGGAAACCGAAAATATCCCAAGCCCTTTGCGGTCTATTTCATGGATATCGACGGGAATCGGGAATTGCTTGCGGCCGACTCGGCCATCTCTTGCAGTCAATCGGTTCCACTCGTTCCGCGCCCGCTACCGCATCAACGGCCCAGCCAAGTGGACTACGCGCAGGACGAAGGCACGTATTATGTCCACGACGTCTACGCTGGCCCCGGCCTGGAAGGTGTGCCGCGAGGCTCTATCGAGAAACTGCGCGTTGTCGCCCTCGATTTCCGCCCCGTGGGCATACGCGCCAACGGCAGCCGCGGAGAAGCGGGCGGCGCTGTGGTTTGCACACCGATTTCCATCGGCAACGGCGCGTGGGACTCCAAAACCGTTCTCGGCGAGGCCGCGGTTCGTGAAGACGGATCCGCCCTGTTCAAAGTACCCGCGCGCACCCCGGTCTATTTCCAAGTCGTCGACAAAAAGGGGCGGGTCGCGCAGACCATGCGGTCGTGGTCCACGCTGCAACCGGGCGAGATCTTCTCCTGCGTCGGATGCCACGAGGACAAGAGCCAGGCGCCACCCGGGTTACGCCCCACTACGATGGCCATACAGCAGGGCCCGCAGTCGCTCACGCCCTTCCAAGATGTCCGGGGCGGCTTCAGCTTCCCCAAGCATATTCAGCCCATCCTCGACAAACACTGCGTCGAATGTCACGATAACCGCGATGCGCTGCGCGCGCGACTTGCTGGCGAGGCGCCGCCCGACGACTCGACGCCGAACGGCGCGGTAAGGCCTTTCAGCCTCATGGCCGACGCCAACGAAGACAAAGCGGCCGGCCGGCTCTGGAGCGATGCCTACCTCGCCTTAACCAATAGCCTGCCATATGAGGAAGCCCGTCCCGGGAATGCCATGCGGGGACATCCGAACGGTCTCGTGAACTGGATTGCGTCGCAATCGCGCCCCGAAATGCTGCCGCCCTACCACGCCGGTTCGGCGAAAAGCGGGCTCATGACCATGCTCGCCGATGGCCATGGAGAGGCGAACCTGTCTCGCGGCGAACAGGATCTCATCGCAATGTGGATCGACCTCGGTGTGCCGTATTGCGGCGATTACACCGAAGCCGCCGCCTGGAGCGGCCCAGAATATGCCAAGTACAACAGAGCGCTCGAAAAGCGCCGGCTCATGCAAGAAATGGACAAGGCTAGCATCGAATCCATGCTTGCGGATAGCAGATAGAAGCGGGCGCAGCTCAGCTATTTTCGCTGAGATGGGTGGGAGCGCCACGTCTGCTCCGGCGTAGCCGACCGAGCCGCCGGGCTCGGCATAGCGAAACTTTCCGCCGGGATCGAATCCGTCCGGCTACGGCGCTCACGCCGTTCGTACGCATAGGTGCAGATGAAAGAGTTCGACAAAGAATTAGTAACGGGGAGTATTTTTCGGTCCGTCTGGAAACTAGCGTGGCCAGTCATCCTGCTTCAGTCCATCATGGGCGTTCACGGTTTCGTTGACCACATTCTGGTGGGCAACTACGTCGAGGACTACGCCGCCAACGCGGCGATAGGCATCTCCTGGCAGCTTTTTTTGGTGTTGATGGTCTTCATCGCCATGTTCTTCAACGGAATGGGTATTCTGGTGGCTCGCTACTCTGGCCGCCAGGAAAAGAAAACGGTCAATCAGATCGCGTATCAAGTATTCTTGGCCTCGTCCTACATCGTCCTTTTTATTGCGGCCCCGCTCGGCTATCTGTTAACTCCGCACCTGATCGATATCATCGGGGCGAGTCCGGAGATTCGGGAATACGCGCAACCGTACCTGCGCGTTCTCTTTACCTGCTCCCTGCCGTTGTTCATGACCTTTGCGCTCAATAGCGCTTTTCAGGCTACGGGCGATCCGCGGACGCCGCTTAAGCTGGGCATTCTGACGACCCTCCTAAACGTCGCGCTTAGCTATGTCCTCATTACGGGGCTCGGCCCGATACCGGCGTTTGGAGCGCTGGGCGCAGCTATTGGAACGGTGGTCGCGCCGCTGCCCAGCTTGGCGGTCGCCATTAGCCTGGTCATGCGGCACAAGATGATCGTAGGCCCTCCCGAAAGACTCACGCTGGCATTAGACTTCTCAGTCATCAAATCGGTGGCGAAGCTTGGGATTCCGACGGGGATTCAGGCCGTGCTTCTCAACGTAGGTGGCGTACTACTGCTTCGATTTATCGGGTCGCTGGAAAATAGCACGGCGGCACTGGCCGCCTACACGATATGCTATACGCAGTTGTTTTCCTTTGTCACCTGGGCAAGTTTTGGATTGCGCGCTTCGTCCGCGACCATTATGGGGCAGAATCTGGGTGCGGGGCAGCCCGTACGCGCGCGGCGGGGTGTGTATGTGACGACGTTCATGGCGATGCTCTGGGCGGGGGCATGGGCGGCGGTGTATTGGACGGCGCCTGAGTTCTTGATGGGGCTATTCAACTACCCGGAGGGCGACGTCTTCTTGATTGGCAAGGAATTGCTGCATTTCCTATCCGGATCGGCTTTCTTTGTCTCCGCGGCGCTCGCATTCACCGGGGGATTGCAGGGGGCAGGCGACGTGAAGACTCCCATGTATGTCGCTTTCTTGAGTCAGATTGTGGTGGTGTTGGGCACCTGTTTCGTTCTCGACCGGATGGATAGACTCACAGCCTCCTGGATTTGGACCGCCATCCTAATGGGCCACTCCACGCGGTTTCTCGCGACCGCGGCGGTCTTCGAGCGCGGCAAGTGGATCCATATCAAGATGGATCTCGAAGGGTAGGGTATCCCTTAGCCACAGAGGACACAGAGGTCGCTTCCTCTGTGCGCTCTGTGTTCTCTGTGGCTAAGAAAAAGGCGGCAGCTACTCTGGCATTTCTTCCGTAGCGGCTTCTTCGGTCACCTGTTCTTCCTTGGATTCGGCGACGGCACGGGCGACGGCGCTGACGCTGGCACCGGCGTTGGGCTTCATGACTTTTACGCCTTGCGTGTTACGCCCAATGGTCCGAATGCCCTTTACGGGGGTGCGGATGACGATGCCGTCCGTGCTCACCAATACGATTTCGTCGCGGTCATCCACGGTGAGCATGCCGACTACGTTACCGTTGCGCGCGGTGGTCTTCATGTTGATGATTCCGCGTCCGCCACGGTGTTGCAGGCGGTACTCGCCCACCTTGGTGCGTTTGCCGAAGCCGTTTTTCGATACGGTCAGGACGGTCATATCGTCGTGCGCCAGGGAGACGCCGTTCACCCAGTCATCTTCATCGAGGCGAATTCCGATGACACCGCGCGCGGTGCGTCCCATAGAGCGGACATCTTTCTCGGGGAATCGTATGGCCATGCCTTTGTGGGTGGCGATGAGGATGTTGTCTTCGCCCGAGGTGATCATGGTCTCGATCAGTTGATCGTCTTTGTCGAGGTCTATGGCGATGATTCCGTTGACGCGAGGATTGCCGAAATGCTTCAACGCGGTCTTCTTCACGATCCCCAGTCGCGTAACCATGAGCACGAACAAGTCTTCTTCCTTGAGGTCGCGGACGGGTAAGAACGCCGTCACTCGTTCGTCGCCTTCGATGCTGAGTAGATTGACGATGGCGCGTCCCTTCGCGGTTCGGCCGGCCTTGGGCAGTTCATGCACCTTGCGCCAGTAGAGGCGGCCGCGATTCGTAAAGAACAGCATGTACTGGTGCGTAGATGCGATGAACAGATCTTTGACGAAATCTTCTTCTTTGGTTTCCATGCCCGCGACGCCGCGTCCGCCACGTCGCTGTTGGCGGTAGGTGCCGACGGGCAGGCGCTTGATGTAACCCGAGTTCGAAACCGTCAACACCATATCCTCGTCGGCTATCATATCTTCGACGGTGAATTCCGTGGCATCGCCGACGAGCACCGTACGGCGCGCGTCGCCGTATTTGTCCTTGATCTCGACGGTCTCGTCGCGCACTACGTTGAGGATGTTCCGGCGGCTCGAGAGGATCGTCCGGAGTGATTCGATGAGTTGCATCAATTCAAGGTATTCGGCGTCCAACTCCTCGATTTCGAGCCCCGTGAGACGGCGCAGCCGCATGGCAAGAATGGCATTCGCCTGAATTTCGCTAAGCTTAAAGCGCTCCATGAGATTCTCGCGGGCGATGTCGGCATCGGCGGCGCCGCGGATGATTCGTATGACCTCGTCGATGTTGTCGATGGCGATTTTGAGGCCCTCGAGGATATGCGCACGGGCTTCCGCTTGATCGAGGTCGTACCGGGTGCGGCGCTCGACGATGACGGCGCGGTGTTCGATGAAATGGAAAATCAATTCCTGGAGCGAGAGTACCTTGGGCATGTTGTTGACCAAGGCCAACATGATCATACTGTGCGTGTCCTGTAATTGTGTGTGTTTGTACAGCAGGTTAAGAACGACTTCGGGTTCGTCGCCCTTGCGCAATTCGATTACGATGCGCATCCCGTCCTTGTCCGATTCGTCGCGCAAGTCCGTGATCCCTTCCACGACTTTGTCGCGAACCAGGTTAGCGATGTTCTCGATGAGGCGAGATTTGTTGACCTGATAGGGAATCTCGGTGACGACGATGCTGTCTTTGCCCGTCTTCTTATTGCTTTCGACAGCCGCCTTGGCTCGGACGCGCACCCTGCCTCGGCCCGTCGCGTAGGCTGCGGCGAGGCCCTCCGCCCCGTAAATAATTCCGCCAGTCGGAAAATCGGGTCCCTTCACGAATTGCATCAGATCGTGCGAGGAGGCCTCTGGATTGTCGATCAGGTGGAGGATGGCACTACAGACTTCTGCAAGATTGTGCGGGGGGCAGCTCGTGGCCATGCCGACGGCAATCCCGTACGAGCCATTTACAAGCAGGTTGGGTATGGCCGACGGCAATACGGTGGGTTCTTGCAGCCGCCCGTCGTAATTGTCCTGCATATCGACCGTGTTCTTGTCGAGGTCGTCTAAAATACTCGTTGCAATGGGCATCATGCGCGATTCGGTGTACCGCATGGCCGCCGGACTATCGCCGTCTACAGAGCCAAAATTGCCTTGACCGTTGACCAACGGGTAGCGCATGTTCCAGTCTTGCGCCATGCGGACGAGTGACTCGTAGATGGCGCTGTCGCCGTGGGGATGGTAATTACCCATGGTGTCGCCGACGACAGACGCGGATTTCCGGAAGGGGCGCGTCGAACCTAACCCGAGCCCCTGCATGGTGTAGAGGATGCGCCGATGCACCGGCTTCAGTCCGTCGCGGACGTCGGGGAGGGCGCGGCTTACGATGACGCTCATGGAGTAATCCATGAACGAGGTCTTCATTTCGCTGTCGATCGAAATGGGGACTACGTGTTCATTTTCGTCGTACATAAAGATCCAGTGCTTTTCTTGCCAGAGAGGCCACAGAGGTTAGCCTATTTATTCTCATTCCCACGGTCCTCCGTGGGAATGAATACGTGGCCTGGATCCCCGCCAGTATCATGGTTTTAAAGTTCGTTCCGTGGTTGACGGTTTCCGAATGTCCAAACATCCCCTTGAATCTTCCCTCAAAGTCAGCAGATTGTTTCGCAGACACGACGAGTCTCGCAATGGATCTCGGCTTCAACAGTCAGCATTCCCACACAGGAGCGAGGCAACGAGCAATTTTCTCTGTGTCCCTCTGTGCCCTCTGTGGCTATACATCCAGATTCTTAACGTCGGCCGCGTGGTGTTCTATGAAGTGTTTGCGGGGTTCGACCTGGTCGCCCATGAGGGTTTCAAACGTCTCGCTCACAAGCGTTTCGTCATCGGCCGTGACCAGAAGCATGGTGCGCTTCTCCGGGTCCATCGTCGTTACCTTTAGCTGGTCCGCGTTCATCTCGCCCAGACCTTTGTAGCGCTGCAAAGAGATCCCTTTTTGACTGGCTTCGAGGAGGAAGGCGTGGAGTTCGAGCACGTCATCGCTCTCGAAGAGAAACTCCTCCCTATCGTCGTAGACCTTGTACGGCGGATTCCCTATAGCCTCTGTCGTGTCGGCATGTGCGCGGAGAACCGTGAGCTCGTGGCTATGGAGAAAAGCCATGTCGACCTGATCGGCCCTGCGGCCGATTCGGGCCTTCCCGTTTCCGTTCTCGCCCGAGTTCTCTTCTTCGGTTCCTTCGAGTTCCATCTGCTTCTTCGAAGTGTCCACGATATCGGGGTCGGGGCCAAAGAGTTCGATGCGTTCGCTCTCGCTCAGCGTATCGGGATCTTGTACCTTCTCCAGGGGCAGCGCGATGGCCCGTTCCACCATATCGTCGGTAGCGCCGTAGACACGAAAGAGGCGGGTTATCATCCGGGTATTTTCGCGGGCCGTGGCGAACGCGCGAAACAAGTTCTTGAACGTGAGCTTCGATTCCTTCTCCGTGCCGTTCATCGAGGTCACTTTGTTCGAATCGAGAACGGTTTCCAGGAGAAAGCGCTCCTTTTCCTCCTCGTTAGCGAGATAGCGCATTTTCTTGCCCTTCTTGATGCTGTAGAGGGGCGGCTGCGCGATATAGAGGTGGCCCTTTTGGATGAGTTCGGGCATCTGGCGGTAGAAGAAGGTGAGGAGGAGCGTCCGAATGTGGGCGCCGTCCACGTCCGCATCCGTCATGATAATGACTTTATGATATCGGAGGTTCTCGATCTTCAGATCGTCTTTTCCGAAACCGATTCCCAGCGCCGTTATAAGTGATCGAATCTCGTTGTTATTGAGCATGCGGTCGAGGCGGGCCTTTTCCACGTTGAGGATCTTGCCGCGTATGGGTAGTATCGCTTGGAACTTGCGGTCGCGGCCCTGCTTGGCCGAACCGCCCGCGCTCTCGCCCTCGACAATGAACAGTTCGCACAGAGCGGGATCTTTTTCAGAACAGTCCGCTAGTTTTCCTGGCAGCGAGGAGAAGCCGTCCAACAGCCCTTTCCGGCGCGTGAGGTCGCGGGCCTTCCGTGCGGCTTCGCGGGCGCGGGCCGCGTCCAGCGTCTTGTTCACGACGCGGTTGGCGATGGTGGGGTTCTCTTCAAAGAAGGTCGTCAGGCCTTCGTAGACGAGGGAATTGACGATCCCTTGGACCTCGCTGTTGCCCAGTTTCATCTTGGTCTGGCCTTCGAACTGAGGATCCATGACGCGGATCGAGATGATCGCGGTGAGTCCTTCACGGGAATCGTCTCCCGTGACGCTTTCGGCGCCTTTCTTGAACAGTTTGTTCCTCTTGCCGTGGTCATTCAGACTCTTCGTAAGCGCGGCCTTGAAGCCGGACAGATGTGTCCCGCCTTCGTGGGTGTTGATGTTGTTGACAAAGGTGGAAACGGCTTCGGAATAGGATGTCGTGTATTGAAGGGCGACTTCGCATTCGACCTTGTCCTTCGTCCCCTCGAAATAGATGGGCTTGCGGTGGAGCTTATCGCGATTCCGATTGAGATAATCGACGTACTCGACGATCCCGCCTTTGTAGTGAAGCGTGACGGCCTCGTCATCCACACGCTCGTCTTCAAAGACGATGCGGATGCCTCGGTTTAGAAACGCAAGTTCGCGCAGGCGGCTTAGCAGCGTCTCTGCGCTGTAGGTGGTTTCTTCGAAGATTTCCGGATCGGGGCGAAAGGTGGTTTTTGTGCCCGTGCTCTTAATTTTCTGGCGTTGCTCAAGGGGGGCGTCCACTACACCTCGTTTGAAGGACATGAAGTGAACGTGGCCATCGCGCTTTACTTCGACCGCGCACCATTCCGATAGGGCGTTTACGCAAGATACGCCGACTCCATGAAGCCCGCCGGATACTTTGTAGGCTTCGTTATCGAATTTTCCGCCCGCGTGGAGAATAGTCATGACCACTTCAAGGGTCGATTTCTTTCTGAGCTTGGAGTCTTTCGAATTCTTGAATTTCTGGACGGGGATGCCGCGGCCATCGTCTTCGACGGTAATGCTGTTGTCGATGTGAATGGTGACGGAAATCTTGGAGCAATGGCCGGCGAGGGCCTCGTCGATGCTATTATCGACCGTCTCATAAACGAGGTGATGGAGCCCGCGGACGCCCGTATCGCCGATGTACATTGCGGGGCGTTTGCGAACGGCCTCCAACCCCTCCAAAACCTGGATCGAGCTGGAGTCGTAACTCTTTGCTGCCATGTGACTTACCTCTGGCCGGATCGGCGCATTGAAAATGTCTTCTGGGAATATCGGAAGTATAGCAAAACTGGCCGTGAAGTTCAAAGAAATACCGCAAGATTTTGCGGTATTATTGAGCGACCTACGCTCTATCTTGTGGCCCCTGGTCTTGCCCTTCTCCGGCAAGAACGAGGAAGACGTCCGTCACGATTTCGCGGCCCGCGACTCGGTTGGCTCCGGCGATGATCTCGCGTGTGCGGTAGCTAAACCTGTGCATCCAAACGGCGCCGTCGATTTCTATGGTGAGCCTCTTGTCCCGGACGCGCAGGGGGCGCCCGTAAGGCATGAGGCGCGAGCCAACGACTTCGGGCCAGCGTTCCCATATGCGGGCGTACTCGAAGTGCTCAGAGAGTTTGCCGCTCTCCTTTAGCGACGCCAGGATTTCTCCTATCGCCTTGGGCTTCGTATCGCTCATTCGGTGGAAGTGTCCGTTCGGTTTTTCGCGCGTTTCCATAATTATGCGCGCGGCGTACGCAAGAACTCCAGAGAGGCGGCTTCTCGATCGTCACGTTGGGCGCTGGGGAGGAAGTGGGATCGCGATTGAAATAAGCGAACCAGCGGCACGCCAAGTGCCGAAACGTTCACGCTATACCCGTGAGAGAGCATCGGGGGAATGGATGCGCTCAAACGCGGGCCCGCCTCCGATAAGGGGCCCGCGCAATGGGATGATGTGAACTGTCTGCCGCACCTACCTTCCCTTGAGCGCTGGCTGGCGTTTTTCGACGAAGGCCTTGGCACCTTCCTTGTGATCTTCCGTCTGGCCGCAACGAACGTGAGTGACCGCTTCCCTGTCCAGGATGTCGCGGTAGGAGGAATGAGTCGCCAGATTAATGTTTTCTTTCATGTAGCGATAGCTCACCTGCGGTCCGTTCGCGATAGACTCCGCGGTTGCTCTGACACTGGTCATCAAGTCGTGGTCCGGGACAACCCGGTTTACGAGATTGATCCGGTGCGCCTCGTCAGCTTCGATAATGTCCGCGAGGAACATCATCTCTTTGGCCTTCGCCTGGCCGATCAAGTGCGTCAGCCCCCACGTCACTCCATAATCGCCGCCCAGTCCAACTTTGGCGTAGGCGGTTCCAAATTTCGCTTTGTCGGAAGCGATTCGCAGGTCGCAGGATAGCGCGATTCCCAAACCGGCGCCCATGGCGTATCCGTTGACGGCCGCGATCGTGACCTTCGGGATGGTGTGAAGCATCCAGGACATTTCTTGCCCGGCCCGGACGCGGTCGATACCCTGCTCCATCGTAGTCCGCACGGGAGCTTTGTGGCTGGCCATGTCCCGCACGTCGCCGCCGGCACAGAATGCCCGCCCCTCTCCCGTAACCACGACACACCCGATTTCCGGATCTCTCGATATGGCCTGCAGCCGCTCGGTGGCTGACGAGGTCATCACGTCGCTCAGCGCGTTAAGTCTTTCCGTGCGGTTCATCGTCAAGTAGGCGACGCGATTCTCCACTGTGCAAATAAGATGGGCATCTTCCATTAGAGTTCTCCCATTTCTTGGTCTACGTTGACTCGCATCGACCAATCCCGCCGTAGCACCGGCTACGTGACAGCCTCGTTCCATAATAGTGACCCACCCCGACGTCTCGCTACGGAGACCGGTGAGATGTCCGGGGCTGCTTCCCCAACTCTGGTTACAGTTCCAGCCACGCTCTTTGGACAGCGATGCTGGCTAATCCCGTGTCTAGAACAACCCACAGACGAAGCGAAAAATTCCTGGAGGCGTGAGTCAATTCACGGCTACCCACGGGTCAAGAAGGACGGTGGGCCGGCGGCACGCGTCTCTCGACCCGTCTTTGGAGGAGGGATAACCGGGCGATCCGTTCGTGCTAACCAGGCCGTCTCACCGGTTTTCGTGTCGAGACGGTGGAGAAGGGGAGAGGCTTCACGGAACTCAAGCGGCCCCATCTCAATGGATAGGGCTGCGCCGCCCCTTGCGGGAATCGGAAACCGACTCTTAGGCTAACTCGCCGGTTCGCTTTTTCGCCTCTACATTTGCTCCTTCGCACGTGCCGCATCCTGGGCAGGTGGATTGTGCCCGTTTTCTGCTGGCGAGGGTGGAGTAGACGCGCCACCCGAGATAAACGACTGCGGCGATTAGGAGGGCGACGACGCCTGCGCTGTCAAAGTTCAT
>PVBE012251228.1_pt1 | contig 13463 bp, 9 predicted proteins | sample 1631181 | NCBI WGS metagenome assembly PVBE01 (sample SAMN08397723, study PRJNA350692) | Marine metagenome, whole genome shotgun sequencing project. | isolation source: water | place: Pacific Ocean | collected 2012-04 | reverse complement strand
CTTTCCAGATCACCGGCTGAGCTCTGCCCGCCGATTCCAACAGCCGTGGGCTGGATCAGCCTTTCGTGGGCAGGATGATCCCGACGTGCAGTGGGAGTCCCCCGGCTTCGCTCGAACGCAAGCTGGCACGATACTGCGTCCTCTTGTGCACGAAATCCAACTCCCTGGGGGACCGGTCGCTGCCGAGTGCCTCGGCGAATGCCTGGATCAGTGGTGCGGGGACCTCGTCGATGGTGACCAGCAGGGCATCACTGCCGGAACCGGCGATCAGCTTCTTGGAGCGGCCGAGGAGGGTCTCGGGGCTGAGGGCCACGACCTGGTTTTTCTGGGTGAACACGACGATGCTGTGAGTTTCGTCGCCACGTACGGCTGGCACGAGTTGAACGGTCTTGAGTCCGACGGTGAGTACGCCGATCACATCGTCGTAGCGGCCCGGGATCGATGTGGTGCAGGTGATTCCCGGGCGGCCTTCCCAGAAAGGGTAGGGCTCGGTCCAATGGATGCCCGGTTTCGAGATCGCCAGCTCGTAGAACGGTCGCTGGCGCGGGTCGTATGCTTCCGCGAGTTTGAGCGTGGGGTTCTCGGCCGGCAGGATGGTGGAGCTGGCGGCGCTGAACTGGTGCAGTTCGGTCTTGCCCTCGGCGGTCAGGTAACTCTTGTTGAGCCAAAAGGCTTCGGGTTCCGCCACGTGGTAGGCGCCGATGTAGTCGCCGTGGTCGTTGGAGAAGCTGACCCAGGAGAACTTGGGCCAGTCGCCGAGCAGCTCCAGCAGTCGCTGGGCCAGCGCATCCCGATGCGAGTCGGCGGCGCGAAAGGGGGTGCGGTCGAGTGGGACCAGGCCACTCGACACTTCGCGACCTAGGCCGCGAAGACAGCTGTGCGCCGACTCGAGCAGCGTGGTCATCCGCTCCTGCACCTGGTCGTGCTGGGTGCGGATCGTGGCCTGCATGGCCGCCTGGTCGATCTGCTGGTCGTTGGCCCCTGGGGGGTAGGACCGCCCCAGACCCAGCAGGTTGACCGTCTTGGACAGCAGACCGGGGTGGTCGATGCAGCGTGCGGTCAGCCAGCGGTCCAGTCGCCTTTTCGGACCCGGTAGCTTGACCTCCAGCGGCTCTCCCTGGCGGTACCGCTGGAGTTCTTCGTGCAGTGCCGAGCCACTGGGATAACGGTCCGCGGGATCCAGCGCCAGGCATTTGAGGAGGATCTCCTCAATTCCTTTATCGAGACCGGGAACCCGCCGTCGAGGAGCGATGATCTGGCCCTTGAGCAGGTGGTCCACGCACTCGGCCTGATTGGCCCCATGGTGCGGCGGGAAGCCAGTCATCAGGCGATAGAGTACTCCGCCGATTCCGTAGATGTCGGTTGCTGGTGTGATCTTGCCCGCGAGAGCCTGCTCCGGCGCCATGTAGCGTATGGTGCCGATGACCTCTCCGGTCTGGGTCAGGTCGGCGGTCTTGACGTGGGCTCCGCCGAGATCGATCAGGAAGGCCCGCTGCTGCTGTTCGCCCTCCCGGGTGGCCAGCAGGATGTTGCTCGGTTTGAGGTCTCGATGGATGATGCCGGCCTCGTGTAATAGGCTGACGGCTTCGACGATCGGACAGAGCACGTCCAGGGCCTGATCCGGCCCGATCCGGCTTGCATCTTGCGTGTTGATCCAATCGGTAAGCGTCGGTCCGTCGAGAAACTCGAGGACCAGGTAGGGTTCGCCGGTGCCCTGTGCGATGCCGAAGCCGAGCTCGCGGACGATGCTCGGGTGGGTCACCTGGTATAGATTGCGCGCCTCCTGCAGCATGCGCTGCGTGGCGCGGTCACCCAGGCGGGTCAGGCGCTTGATCGCCACATCGCGGTCCAGATAGAGGTCTCGGGCACGATAGACCATGCCCTGTCCACCTTCCCCGAGTTGCTCGGCGAGCATGTATCTGTTATCGAGCAGCTGTGATGGGGTGTGCTCCGCTTCGGAGACCCGGTCGAGGATATCGCGGATCTGCCCGGCGGTGGACGAGTCGAGATGTCCGGCGTTCGTCAGCTGGTCAAGGACCTTCAGCGTTTTGCCCTGGGAGATCGACCATTCGGTGGTGAGCCCATCCGACTCCTCCAGCACGGTCTTGTCCTCGATGAACTGCCCCAGGATCTCCCGAATCGTTTTCTGGTCCATAACCAATCAACTATACCAACCTGACCTGAGAGATTTAGCCTTCAATAGCCAATCTGTGATGGTCGGGCCTGGCAAAAGGTGCATTTTAACTGAGGGAGCGGGCTCGGGGTGAGCGATGCGTGGGTTCCGGAAGATGGCCGTGTGGACCGGATTATGCGCCACTGCCGCTCACTCCAGGCGGTTGCCCCATAGCTGGCGCAGCAGGAGCAGGCCTCCGCAGATCGCTGCCAGCGCCCAACCGATCCAGCCGACCTGCCGCAGCAGCGTGTGGCGCGGCTCGGGGTTCGCGGGGAGGATGATACCGACTCGCAAGGGGAGCCCTCCGGCGTCGGTTGTGCGCAGGCTGGCGTGATATTGCTTCTCTTGGTGTTCAAAGTTCAGTTCCCGCGCTGACCGGTCGGTGCCGAGCGCGGAGGCGAAGGCTTGAATCAGCGGTGCGGCGATCTCGTCGATGGTGACCAGCCGAGCGTCGCTGGCGGACCCGGCGATCAGTTTCTGGGAACTGCCGATGATGCCCACCGGGCTGAGGGCCACGACCTGGTTGTTCTCGGTGAACAGTACCACCGTGTGAGTTTTGCTGCTGCTCAAGGTGGTCCCGAGTGGCCAGGTCTCCAGGTCGACGGTCAGCACCCCGCGCACCTTGCCCTGCGGCCCGAGGACCGATGTGGTGCAGGTGATGCCGGGAAAGCCTTCCCAGAAGGGGTAGGGCTCGGTCCAGTGGATGCCTGGTTTGGAGATTGCTAGCTTGTAGAACGGGCGTGTGCGCGGATCGTATCCCTCACCGGATTTGAGCGGGGGGTCGGCAGTCGGAGTGACGGTCGAGTTGGTGGCCTTGAGCTGGTGTACCTCGGTTTTGCCGTCGGCGGTCAGGTAGCTCTTGTTGAGCCACAGCGCCTGGTGTCCCGGCACGCGGTACGCTCCGATGAAGTCGCCCGCGCGGCTGGAGTAGCTGATCCAGGAGAACTTGGGCCAGTCGCCGAGCAGTTCCAGGAGGCGCTGGGCCAGAGCGTCCTGACCCGAGTCGGCGCTGCGAAAGGGACCGCGGTCGAGCGCGACCTGGGCCCGCGAGGCTTCGCGGCCGAGGCCGCGGAGGCAGCTGCGCGCTGATTCGAACAGCGCAGTGATGCGCTCAGTCGTCTTGCCGTGTTCGGCATGGAACGCGACCTGCGCGGCCGTCCGATCCAGATGGCGGTCGAACGCCCTTGCCGAGAGCGCCAGCACGACACACAGCAGGCAGCTCGCCATGAGCAGCAGAGCGGTTCGATCCTGCCGTAGCGTGGCAAGCCAGCGCGTCAGCCGTCTTGCCGGTCCGGGAAGTCTGACGGTCAGCGATATTCCCTGGCGATATCGCTCCAGCTCCGCATGCAGCGCCGAACCGTTGGGATAGCGCTCTGCGGGATCCAGCGCCAGGAACTTGAGGAGGATCTCCTCCATCCCGCGGTCGAGGTCTGGGACGCGGCGTCGGGGAGCGATGATCTGTCCTTTGAGCAGCTGGGTGACGCACTCGTTGTAGTTGTTCCCATGGTGCGGCGGAAAGCCGGTGAGCAGGCGATAGAGCACCCCGCCGATGCCATATGTGTCTGTGGCCGGCGTGATCTCGCGAGACAGCGCCTGCTCCGGCGCCATGTATCGCACGGTGCCGATCACCTCTCCGGTCTGGGTCAGGCCCGAGTTCTTGACGTGGGCTCCGCCGAGATCGATCAGGAAGGCGCGCTGCTGCTGTTCGCCTTCCCGGGTGGCCATCATGATGTTGCTTGGCTTGAGGTCGCGATGGATGATGCCGGACTCGTGTAGCAGGCCGATGGCTTCGACGACGGGGCAGAGTGCATCCAGAGCCTCAGGCGGATGGATCCGGTTGCCCTGTCGTGTGTTGATCCAGCCGGTCAGCGTCAGACCGGCGAGGTACTCCAGGACCAGGTAGGGTTCCTCGGTGCCGCGCGCGATGCCGAAGCCGAACTCGCGGACGATGCTCGGGTGCCTCACCGAGTACAGGCTTCGGACCTCCTGGAGCATGCGCTGCGTGCCGCTGTCACCCAGCCGCGTCAGCCGCTTGATCGCCACATCGCGGTCCAGGTAGAGGTCCCGAGCGCGGTAGACCATGCCCTGGCCGCCCTGGCCGAGTTGTTCGGTCAGCAGGTATCTGTTGTCAAGCAGCTGGGATGGGTCATGTTCGGCTTCAGAGACGCGATCCAGGATGTCGCGGATTCGAGTGGCGGTGGCTTGCTCGAGTCGGCCGGCACTGGTCAGCGGGCTGAAGATGTCCATGCTTGGCCCGTGGGAGATCGACCACTCGGTGATCAGCGCCTCGGACTCGTCCAGCAGGGTCGGGTCCTCGATGTACTGCTCCAGGATCTCCCTGATCGTCTTCTGGTCCATACGCAACCAACTATACCAAGCAAACGTGGGAGATTTACCCTGATTAGGACAGCTGCTTGGGCTAGATCCGGTGGATTTGCCTTGGGAGAGGGGTCGCCGTAGGCTTGTGTGTGGAAGATCTTGAGCTGGGTCAGCGAATCGACGAATACACCCTGATCGAGCCCGTCGGCGCTGGCGGATTCTCGGTGGTGTGGAGGGCCCGGAACGAGGCCACCGGCGGACAGGTCGCACTGAAATTTCCGTTGGTTGAGGAGTTTCTCTCACACCTGCGGCAGCAGGCGAACCTCTCGGGTCTGATCGAGGACCCGTGTGTCGTCCCGATCACCCACTCCCGCCTGACCAGCAGCCCGCCGTATCTGGTGATGCCCTGGGTCGACGGGACACCGCTGGTGCTATCCAGTGAGCCGCCGGGGCTGGAGCAGATGGCTGGGGTCGTGGAGGGGCTGGAGCGTCTGGCCGAAGTTGGCCGCATCATGGCCCGGCTGCACGACCGGGGGATCATCCATGGCGATCTGAAGCCGGGGAACATGGCGATCTGAAGCCGGGGAACGTGATCCTCGGCGCGGAAGGCCAGTGCCACTTGCTCGACCTGGGGCTGGCTCGGCTGCAGGTCGAAACCCGGCTGCAGCGCTCGCTGGCCCAGTCGCTGGTCAGCGTTTCGGGCGAGTCGATCGCGGGCACGCTGGAGTATATGGCCCCGGAGCTGCTGTGCGGCGGGTCTCCGAGTTCTGCCTCGGATGTCTATAGCCTCGGTGTCATGCTGCACCAGCAGCTGACCGGCCGCTCGCCTGCGTTCGGGGTCAGTCCGCGCCAGCTGAACCGGTATATCCCACCGGGGATGGAAGAGCTGCTGCGTAGCATGCTGAATCGCGAGCCGAGCCGTCGTCTCGAGTCTGCGCAGGAGGCGGCCAGCCGGCTGAAACGTTTCGCTCTCGGGGAGCGGAAGTGTCTCGAGCAGCGCAACGGCCACGCTCGGCGCGCGGTGTTCCAGGCTCGCATGGCGGTGTTGCGCAAGGGGGTCGGCTCGCTGGGTGTGGCGCTGGTCGTGGCCGTTCTCATCGCCCTCGTGCTGTTCAACGTCGGGGAGCTGTATGGCCAGGGCCAGGTCTGGGTCGACTTCATCATGACGCCCGTCGTGGTCCCCGCATTTCTGGTTGTCGTTGGCATGTTGCTGGGCGTGACGACGATCAATGCCTGGGCTCTCGGGGTTCCGGAGAAGACCTACAAGGAGCGGAAGGGCCATCCGATTTGGACCTTCATGATGCAATGACCGACGTTGCCGAAGGTCTGGAGCTGTCGGGCCACGGGCTGGTCGAGCGAATCAGCGAGGGAGCCTTCTGCGAGGTCTGGCGCGGTGAGAACCTGGAAAACGGCCAATCCGTGGCGGTCAAGCTGGCACTCGACGACGTGGGTCGGCGGATGATCGCCGCCGAGGTCGAGATCGCCGGGCTGCTGGCCGAGGCCCGCGAGACCGGGGTGGTCCCGGTGTGGCACCACGGTGAGGAGCCGGTCGCTCATCTGGTGATGCCCTGGATCGACCAGGGCTCTCTCCGCGATGAACTGGACGGCCTGGACGGCTGGAGACGTCGCGCCGATGTGCTGCGGCGTTTTATCGAGCTGGTTGGAGCGATGGGGAGGATCCATACGAAGCATGGGCTGATCCATGGGGACCTCAAGCCGGGAAACGTGCTGGTGGGGGGAGAGTACATGCCATACGGGGATGGCTCGCCATGGAGCTTTCGAGAGCGGCCTGGAGCGATCCCGTCCCGCCTCAGCTCCAGGCGCTTGGCGCTGACCGACTTCGGTCTGGGGCGCGAGATCCAGGAAGCTCGGCGGGGACAGTCGCTGTGTCACTCGATGCAGTCGGCGGATGGACTGATCGGCGGCACGATGGCCTACCTCGCGCCCGAACTGATCAAGGGCGCTGCGCCTAGCTGTCGCGGTGACGTCTATGCCCTGGGTGTGATGCTGCACGAGGTGCTGCTCGGCCGCCGGCCGGACAAGGCGCTCGGAGCGGAGTCTCTACGCCCGCTACTGCCCGATCCGGTGATCGAGGTCTTGCTCAAGGCCCTGGCGTTCGATCCGAGAGAACGCTATTCCGGCGCACTTTCCATGTGGGGCGAGCTGAAGGACATCTCGGCGCTGACTGCGAGCGGTCCGATGCACTGGGCCCGTCTGACGGGACGGTATCTGCAGGCTGCGCTGGCTGCCTTCTTCATCACACTGCGCTACGCCTCGGTGCTCGTATTGTTGGCGTCCTACGCTTGGTTGCTGCTGCTGGGTGTCACCGAACACCCCGTCGTGTGGCTGTCCTTTCTCCCGATCCTGGGCTTCCATTACTTTGTCCGCTGGGAAGGGGTAGAGACGTCAAAGGAAGCACCGCTGAGGCGATCCGGCGAAGTCGTCTCCCGACAGTAGTTGCAGTGGTCCGGCCAAAATGCGAAACTAAACGCTAACGCTGGCCAGTCTGGAGAAGCGTGATGCGTGTGCTGGGACGAGTCGGATTGCTCTGTTTTTTCTGTGCTCTGCCGTCGTGGAGCGACAGGGCCGAGCTGGAGCCGCTGCCCGAAAAGCAATGGAACGCGGCACACGCCGCGCACTTGTTGGCGCGGGCTGGGTTTGGCGGAACCCCCGAAGAGATCCGGCGGCTGGCCGGTATGCCGCTGGCCCAGGCGGTTGCCTGGGTGGTGGACTACGAAGGCCGCCCCGCGGGGAGCGACCTGACGCTGTCGCCACGGGAGGGGGACCCGGAGCACGATCAGCGGATCAAGCGGGAGCTGGATGTCCGGCTCCGGCGGCTGCGGGAGCAGAACCGCCACCGTGAGATGACACCTGAATTGCAGCGTCAGCTGGAGCGAGCCGCCGAGCAGCAGGCTGTTGGCGCGGTGCTCTATCGGCTGCGCCTCAGCTACGCACAGCAGCTGCGGGGTTGGTGGCTGCGCCGGATGGTCCGTGGCGTCCGGCCGCTGGAGGAGAAGATGACCTTGTTCTGGCACGGACACTTCGCCACTGGCCTGAGCACCGTCTACAGCGTGACGCTGATGAAGCATCAGAACGACCTGTTCCGCCGGCACGCGACGGGCAACTTCGGCCAGCTGCTGCTGGGTGTGGCGCGGGATCCGGCGATGTTGCGCTACCTGGACGGAGCCCGAAACAACAAGCGCAACCCCAACGAGAATTTCTCCCGTGAGTTGCTCGAACTGTTCACGCTCGGGCGTGGCAATTACACGGAGCAGGATGTCCGCTCCGCGGCTCGCGCGTTCACCGGCTGGACCAGCGCGGGCACGCGATTCTACTTCAATCGTCGCCAGCACGACTACCGTAGAAAGACCTTTCTGGGTCGGACCGGGCGCTTCGATGGCACCGATGTGATCCAGATGCTGCTGGGGCACCCGGCCACCGCCCGGCGTCTGGTGACCAAGCTCTGCCGATTCTTCATCGGTCAGCAGCCCAGTGGCCCGCTGGTCGAGGGGCTGGCCCAGTTGCTGCGTCGCGGCAAGTACGAGTTGAAGCCGTTGCTGCGTACGCTGCTGGCGTCACGAGCTTTTTACAGTTCGGAGGCGGTTGGGCGCAAGATAAAGAGCCCGACAGAGCTGGTCGTCGGTGCGGTGCGGCAGCTCGGGCTTCCGCTCGAGAGCCTCGGCCTGGTCCAGCAGCAGATGGTTCGGATGGGGCAGAACCTGCTCGAGCCGCCCAACGTCAAGGGCTGGGATGGCGGTCGGGCCTGGATCAACAGCGCCACTTTGCTGGTGCGCTACAACCTGATGTACGACGTGGTGATCAGTGGGCAGCGCAACGCGCGCCAGCGGCGCACTCGCAATCCACTGGCCCCGGGATTTGGCTGGACGGCCAACGAACTGCTGGAGCTGCCGATCCTGAAGGCTTGCGTCAGTTGCAAGAGCAGCCGGGAGGTGATCGATCTGCTGGCCCAGCGGCTGCTCGGCGGCCGGTTGACCAAGGCCCGGCGTGCGCAGCTGCAGGCGATGCTCTGGGATCCGCAGCAGCTCTTCGATGTCCGTCGTCCGAAGACCCGGATGAAGATTCTCTTCGTGTTGGTGTTGCTGAGCGCGACGCCGGAATACCAGCTTCACTGACGCGATGAACGGCCACACCTCCTGCCCAGGCTGCGAGCTTGAATTGCGGACCGCTGCAGCCCGCTGTCCGCGCTGCGGCCGGTGGCTTGGCCCCGTCAATCGACGGTTTGTCGTTGCGGTGCTGGTGGTCGTCGTCTTGCTGCTGGGTGCCTTTGTGGGCCTGATGCGGCAGCAATGGATTGCGTCAGGAATGAGAGCGGCCGAGGAGGCTGCGCAGCGGCAGGAGCTGGAACGACAAAGGGCACAGGCCCAGCGTGCCGCTGAGCGGGCCGGGGCCGAGCGGACCGCTGAGCGGGTACCGCCCCCGATCGCGCGACGCTGCGCCGGCGACTGCGTGCGATATCGCAGCAGAAGCTGGTGGATGCGCTGCTCGACGAGCTGGAGCAGGATGCGCTGCGGAGAGTCGTCGAGCGCGCCAGCAAGTAAGGGGTCACCGGGTCCTGTTCAGTCCTGCCTGATGCGCGTCGTCGGGGCTGAAAGTTCGAGGTCCTGAGCGAGGACTCTGCCATCCGCTCGGTCGTCAGGGCTAGCCGCGCTTCTCTCGCTCCAGCACCTTGGTGTACTCCCGCCGGAGAATCCGCTGAGAGCCCTCCCGCGTCGTCAGGCCGATCTTGTCGAAGTAATCCAGCAGGGGAATGACATACTTGCGGGTCGTGTTCAGCTGGTCGCGGAACTCGGCCGAGATCAGCTCCCCTTTTTGCTGGATCTGCTCGACCACGATGTCCATCGCCCGCTCATAGTTGTCTCGGGCCAGCAGCACCCGCTCGTCCAGCTGGATCAGCTCGCCCTGCTCGATCGCCAGGTCGAGCAGGGGCTGCAGCTTGTGCATCTCGTAGTCCAGAATCTCGGGCAGCTGGTCCGGCCTGGGTGTCTGGAACCCCTTTTCCTGATAGACGATCAGCAGGGACTGGTAGAGCTCGCGCTCGACATCGGACAGCGACACCTCGAGCCCTTTCTGTCGCACCTTGCCACCTTCCCGGAGCAGGGCCCCCTGTCCGGCCAGCCCGCTGAGGATCCTCTCGAACAGCACCGGCCCCAGCCGGAGCTGGTTGCGCAGCTCGATCCCCTCACAGTACATCTTCTTCGGGTTGTCCTGGTGGAACGCTCCCAGCCGCTCCAGCAGGCGATCGCCGTAATCCTCGACGATCGACTTGTGTACCAGCTTGGCCTGCAACTTGATCAGCACCCCGTCCCGCTTCAACTCCTCCATCAGGCTGCGGAAGTCGCTCTGGGGCAGCTGCAGCTGTTTTTTCAACTCCGCCTCGCTGGTCATCAGCGGACCCGCCTCGCGGACCAGGATCTCTGCCTGCTCGCGTGGCGCGTCCAGCGTTTCCACCTTCTGCCGCACGCGGTCGACGATCCAGTCCCGATTGCGCTTGAGTCGGTATTCCGACACGCCGACCAGCGTCCCTCCGCCGACGGTGACCATCGGGCTCTGCAGCCGGATGACGTACGGGTCCCCGGCGGCGGCCACGATCGCCTCGTCCAGCCGCAGCTGCACCAGCGTTTCCCCGCCCGGCGGCAAGTCGTTCCCCTCGAGCAGGTAGACTCGCCCGAGAACCTCGGCCGTTCCGGTGTGAAAGCGGATCGCCGTCTGGTTGAGCAGTGGCTTTTTCGCGCTCTTGAGGTAGCGCAGCCGCGCCTCGAAGAAGCTGTGCGCCTCGAAATAGCCGGGCGAGGCGGCGACCATCCCGCGGTGGACGGTGTGGAAGTCGATGTCGGACAGGTTGATGGCCGAGGAGTGCCCCGCGCGAGCCGTGTCACTGGCTCCCTTGTACGCCTGAATGCCGCGCACGCGGCCCCGGTCGGCCTGGGGTAGAATTTCCAGCTCTTCTCCCTTGGACACTTCACCAGAGACGGGGATGCCGGTGATCACGGTACCGAATCCCTTGGCGCTGAACACGCGCTGAATCGGCATGCGGAACAGGCCTTCGGTGGTGCGGGGCTCGGTCGCCTCGATGAGGCCCACGAGCCGTTCGCGCAGGGCTTCGATGCCTTCGCCCGACACGACAGAGACCGGCAGCAGCGGGGCCTCCGCGAGGAAGGTTCGCTGAAGGAAGTCACGCGTGTCCTCGATCACGATCTCGAGCAACTCGGGGTCCACCAGGTCGGTCTTGGTGACGGCGACGACGCCACGTCCGATGCCGAGCAGCTGCATGATCTCGAGATGCTCACGGGTCTGCGGCATCACCCCGTCGTCTGCCGCCACGACGAGCAGGACCAGGTCGATGCCGGTGGCGCCGGCGACCATGTTCTTGACGAACTTCTCGTGCCCGGGAACGTCGACGATCCCTACCTTGCGGCCGTCTGGCAGTTCCCACGAGGCAAAGCCCAGGTCGATGGTCAGTCCGCGCTCCTGCTCTTCCTTCAAGCGGTCTGGATTGGTTCCGGTCAGGTGCTTGACCAGCGAGCTTTTGCCGTGGTCGATGTGCCCGGCGGTGCCGACCACGACGTTGAGTATCTTGGAAGCTGACATGGGATTGGTCTGTGGTATAGTCTGCCCTTCCCCCCAGATTCAAGGAGATTCTAGTGCCTCTGGTCCGCATTCAGAATGTATGGCGCAGCTTCGGTAAATCGCCGCTGCTGGTCCATGCGCTGAAGGACGTGAACCTGGATGTGGAGGCCGGCGACTTCCTGCTGATCACCGGGCGCTCGGGAAGCGGCAAGACCACCCTGCTCAATCTGATCTCCGGGCTGGACTCGCCGACGCAGGGCAGCATCACCGTTCGTGATCGGGAGCTGGCCCGGCTCGGTGACGCCAAGCTGTCCCGTTATCGCAATGCCGAGGTGGGTTACGTGTTCCAGGCGTTCCATCTGGAGACCCGTCGCACGGCGCTGGCCAATGTGACCACTCCCTTGCTGTTCACCAGCCTGGGGCGCAAGGCGGGGATCGAGCGGGGAATGGACGCTCTGGAGCAGGTTGGGTTGGCCGATCGTGCGCAGCAGCGGGCCGGTACGCTATCCGCCGGGCAGCGTCAGCGGGTTGCCTTGGCGCGGGCGCTGATCAACGACCCCTCGATCATTCTGGCCGACGAGCCGACAGCGAACCTGGACGCCCAGACCGCCGGGCAGATCTTCGAGATGATCCTCGCGTTGGTCAAAGACCATGACAAGACCGTCATTCTGGTCAGCCACGACAGGGACCTGGTCCTCCCGGAGGTCCGCCAGATCCTGGTCCAGGAGGGTGTAGTGTCGGAGACTCCGGCACAGGTGCGTGCCTGATGTATCAGCACAAGCTGGTCTGGTTGGCCGTCGAGAACCTGGGTATGCGGCTGCTGCGCACTCTGTTTCTGGTGCTGACGGTCGCGGTCGGGGCGGGCGCGACGATGTTCCTCTTTTCGTTCTATCGGGGACTTGACAGCGCGATCAAGGACAATCTGCTCAAGGGCATGCCCGAGCGGCAGCTCACGGTGGAGCCCGAGGGCGTCGCAGAGTCCTTCATGTCCGAACAGCTGCAGAGCATGTTGACGCTGGGCAGCAGCAGTATCAGGCCCAAGGGAATCACCCCGGCCGATGTCGAGGCGTTCAAGAGCTTGGCCGGCGTCAAGCGCCCGGTCAAGGTGATGCCCAAGCCGCTGCTGCCGTATGTCGTCCGCTGGCAGCTCAACGAGGATCGGCTGAGTGGCATCGCGTCGCTCTACAAGGTGGTCAAGACGATCACTCGGGGCCGGACGATCCGCGGCCAGAACATGTTCTTCGGGCTCGACCAGTCGCATGCGACCCAGGAGTTCTTCCGGTCGACCGGTCGGCGCATGCCGCTGGCCGAGGACGAGGTGCCGGTCTTCCTGTCCCGGGAGCTGCTGCGTGGAGCGAAGGATTTCTCGCAGATCCGGGGCTTCAAGCCGAACCAGCGCGAGAAGGTCATGCTCAAGATGGCCAACCGCCTGTTCTTCGACAAGGAGTCGACCGGTGTGCCGCTGATGATCCGCCTCGAGCGGTCCAGCGAGCAGCACGGGCTGGAGAAGAAATACGTTCCGGCGCGTATCGTCGGGTTCTACTCGGGTGCGCCGCTTGCCGGGCTCTCCATCCCGTACGAGAGTGTTCTCGAGTGGAACGAGTGGTTCAACGAGCACAACGAGGGCGAGCAGCGAGTTCCGCTCCTCTACAACTCGGTCGTGATCAAGACTCAGTCGACCGACGACATGCTGGCTGCGGCAGACGCCATCTCGAAGAAGGAAGGGCTCAAGGTCTCCGGTCGTTTGGTCACGGCGAGGCGCCTGACCAACTTGCAGAAGATGCTGCCGCCAGCAACGCTGTTGATCGGGATCATCTTGTTCTTCCTGGCTGCTGGTGGCATCGTGGTCGGCCTGTCGCTCTCGGTCGCGGAGCAGACCCGACGCATCGGCATCCTCCGAGCGGTGGGCTCCAAGCAACTGGACATCCTGTTCTTGTTCCTCTGCGAGGCACTGATCGTCGGTATGTTGGGTGTGCTGGTCGGGTTCTACCTGCAGATGGGCGCGATTCAGCTGGTCGACCCGGTGATCAAGGACACCATCCCGGGGATCTCTGAGATCAGCTCGATGTTCTATCCTTCGAGCGCTTTCAACTGGATCGTTGCCGTGGTCGGAGTGCTCGTCGCATTGCTCGCAGGACTGGTGCCGGCGTTCACCGCGACGCTGATCCGGCCGAGCGAGGTGCTCAAGGTCTAGCAATCGGTTCGCGGACTGGGCGGGCCGATATCCACGTGATCGTCGCCAGGTCTATTCCAGTTGCCGGAGCCTCGGAGTCTGGACTGGCGAAAGAGGCCTCTCAGGTTTGCTTGCCGATCGACTCGAACTGCGCGATCCGCTCCCGAGCCACTTCAGCTTCTTGAGACTCGGGGAACCGTTCGATGATAT
>PVBE012017117.1_pt1 | contig 13464 bp, 12 predicted proteins | sample 1631181 | NCBI WGS metagenome assembly PVBE01 (sample SAMN08397723, study PRJNA350692) | Marine metagenome, whole genome shotgun sequencing project. | isolation source: water | place: Pacific Ocean | collected 2012-04 | reverse complement strand
GGTGCATCGCGCCATCCACAAGACCGTTGCCACGGTTTCCGCCGATCTCGACCGCTTTCACTTCAACAAAGCGGTGGCGCGCATTCGCGAACTGACCAATCTGATCGACGACCTGAAGGGCGACGGCGCGTCCTGGGTCCGTCGCCAAGGTTTGGAGGCGGCGGTTCAACTTGTCGGGCCGATGATGCCCCACCTGGCCCACGAACTGTGGCGCGAGATGGGACACGAAACACTGTTAACCGACGCCCCGTGGCCCGAGTTCGACGCCCGGTTGTTGGAAGACACAACCGTCACTGTCGCCGTCCAGGTCAACGGCAAGCTGCGCGGGACGCTCGATATCGCCGCCGACAGCGACTCGGGCGAGGTCGAGCGATCGGCCCTGGCACTGCCCAACGTTGCCAATGCCGTGGGCGATAAAACTGTCCGCAAGGTCATCGTCGTGCCGAACAGGATCGTCAATGTCGTGCTATAGGGCACTCGTCCTCGGTCTTTGCGCCCTCATCGTCGCGGGGTGCGGGTTCCAGCCGCTCTATGGCGGCGGACGGAACAGCGAGGCGGCAACGGAATTCGCGGCAATCCGAATCGAACCCATCTCCGACCGTATTGGGCAGCAACTTCACAATCACTTGCTAGATTTACTGAATCCAAGGGGACGGGCCGTCGACACGAAGTACGTGCTGCTTGTTGAATTGATGGGTTCGACCCAGGGCCTGGCCATCGCCAAGAGCGAACTCGCGACGCGCACAAACTACCGCCTCAATGCCACTTTTCAACTTGTGACAACGAGCAATAATGAAGTTGTTCTGGGAAGTTCGCCAATAGTCGTTAGCAGCTATGACATCTTGACTTCTAATTTCGCTACGTTAATGGCGGAAAAAGACGCCAAGACGCGGGCGGTGCGGGAATTGAGTCAAATCATTCGCACTCAGCTCGCGGTCTATTTCGTTCAACGCCGGGCTGATCGGAAAAAGGGGATGGAGTGAAAATTTCGGCCGGCCGCATCGCGGGTTTTATCAAACAGCCTGATCCGGCCTGCCGCGCTGTCCTGGTCTACGGTCCGGATCGGGGACTGGTTCGCGAACGCGCCGAGGCGCTGGCGGCCAGCGTCGTCGACGACCCTGATGATCCGTTCCGCACCGCCGAGCTAACGGCCGACGCGGTAAAAAGCGATCCGGCCCGCCTTGGCGACGAGGCCGGAGCGCTGTCATTCACCGGAGGCCGCCGCGTCGTAAGAGTACGGGGGGCCAGCGATGGCGTGGCCTCCGTCTTTAGTAAGTTCCTCGACGATCCGCTGGGCGATGCCCTGATCGTGGTTGAGGCCGGGGCGCTGGCCAGCCGCTCCTCCCTGCGCAAGGTGTTCGAAAAATCAAAGTTCGGGGCGGCCCTGGCGTGCTATGGCGACGAGGGGCGGGACCTGCTGGCGGTGATTACCGAAACCTTGGCCCAACATGGCATAAAGGCATCGGGCGAGGCGTTGTCGTATCTTCAAGTCCACCTGGGCGCCGACCGCGCCGTCACCCGGAGCGAGCTGGAAAAACTGGCTCTTTATAAAGGCGAGCCGGGTACGGTCGAACTTGACGACGCCATCGCTTGCATCGACGACAGCGCCGCCTCGTCCCTCGATACGGTCATTTACGCGGCGGCCGGAGGCAATTGGCCGGATCTCGACCGGGCTCTGGATCGCGCCATGCGCCAGGGGATCTCACCGGTCGCCGTGCTGCGCGCCATGGCCGGGCACATGACGCGCCTGCACCTCGCCGCCGCCCTGGTGGCGGCCGGGCAGCCGGCGGGGCAGGCCATGAAAACACTGCGCCCGCCCATTATTTTCAAGTTCGCGGATCGGTTTGTGGCTCAACTAAGTTTGTGGCGGAGCGATCGCATCGCGGCCGCCCTCGAACTCTTGATGGGCGCCGAATTGGAATGCAAATCCACCGGTCAGCCGGGGGAAGTTCTGTGCGCCCGCGCTTTGATGCGCATTGCGGCCATGGTCAAACGTCCACCGATGGCGCGGTCGGCCTGAATTGCAACACGCAAACTTATTTTGATTCCGTAATAATATTTATTACGCTAACCTAACGATGTCGCATCGGTCGCGTCGGGAAGGTTTTCATCAAGAGGTGGCGCGTCATCGGCCGCTTCCATCCGGGCGCCATGGGAACCATGACTCAGGCGGTGCAGGATATCATCGAGTTGCTCCAACGACCCGTAGTGCAGGGTCAACGTTCCACCATCATGGCCGAATTCGATCTCTACCTTGAGGCCGAGCAAGGCGGCAAGGTCACGCTCCAGGACCACGGTGTCGGCGTCCTTGGCGATTTTCGGTGCGGTCGTCTTTGATGGACCGGATTTCTTGCTCTTTGCTTGCACCAGGGCTTCTGTTTGACGCACGTTCAAGCCCCGCGCCACGATTTTTTGCGCCAGGGCGACGGCGCGATCGCTTTTAAGCAAGGCGCGAGCGTGGCCGGCCGTAAGCTCGCCGTTTTGCAGCAGCTCCTTAACCGGATCGGGAAGCCCAAGGAGTCGCATCATGTTAGCGACATGGCTGCGGCTTTTGCCGACGGCCTGGGCCAGGCCCTCTTGGGCATAGGAGAATTCGTCCATTAATCGGCGGTATCCTTCCGCCTCCTCAAGGGCCGATAAATCCTGGCGTTGCAGGTTTTCGACCAGGGCGATCTCCAGGCTTTCCTTATCGCTAAGTTCCTTGATCACCACCGGGACTTGGTGGAGTTCGGCCAATTGGGCGGCGCGCCAACGGCGTTCGCCGGCGATAATTTCGAAGGCCTCGTCCTCGTCCGGATGACGCCTGACCAAGATAGGCTGCAAGATTCCCTGTTCGCGGATAGATTGGGCCAGATTACCGAGCTGATCGTCATCGACTTTGTGCCGCGGCTGATAGCGCCCGGCGCGCAGAAATTCGATCGGGACCGACTTAAAGCCCTTGAGCGACCCCGTCTCGGCGCCCGCGTCCGCGTCATCGCCCAAAAGCGACGACAGGCCGCGCCCCAGGTTGGTTCTTCCCTCGTCCGCCATCACGTCATAATCCCGCGTTCGCGTCGCAGGACCTCGCTCGCCAGATGGAGATAGGCCTGGGATCCGGCGCACCTCATGTCATAGACCAGAGCCGGCTTGCCATGGGACGGCGCCTCGGAGACGCGCACGTTGCGCGGGATGACCGTCTCATAAACCTTGTCGCCGAAGAAGTCGCGGACATCATCGGCCACCATTCCCGACAGATTGTTGCGGCGGTCGAACATGGTCAGCACGATACCCTGAATTTCCAAGCCCGGATTAAAGGCCTGCTTGATGCGGTCGATTGTCTTGACCAGATGGCTGATCCCTTCGAGGGCGAAAAACTCGCACTGCAACGGCACCAAGACGGCATCCGCCGCGACCAAGGCGTTGATGGTCAGCAGGCCGAGCGCCGGCGGGCAATCGATGAAAATGTAATCGACATCAGCGGCGCTTCGGGTCAGGGCTTCCTTAAGGCGGAATTCACGGCGCTTCACACTCACCAGTTCAATCTCGGCGCCCGTCAGATCAATTCCCGCCGGCACCACGTGCAGGCGGGGAATTGGCGTTTCGATTATAGCGTCTTCAAGCCCGGTCTCGCCGATCAGCACTTGGTAGGAATTCAAGGACCGTTCGCGGTGTGTGATTCCAAGTCCGGTACTGGCGTTGCCCTGGGGGTCGAGATCGATGATCAAGGTCTTCTTGTGAATGGCCGCCAGCGCCGTCGCCAGGTTGATGGCGGTGGTCGTCTTGCCGACGCCGCCTTTTTGGTTGGCGACGGCGATGATGCGCGGTCGCCGGGATGCCTTTGGTGTCGATGTGGGGTTATCGGTTTCCATGATGACCAGATATGTCCTCCATGATCAGTATGGCGCCCGATGGATCCGAGACGCTTTTGATCCGAGTCACCGCCATTGTCCATTTTTTTCGCGATTCCGTCAATTCCTCATCGACGCTGCGGCCTTTTAGGAAAAGACACCTGGTGCGGGGGTTCAGCACCGGCTGCGCCAGGGTCAATAGCGGGTCCAGACGAGCACAGGCACGTGCCGTGACCACGTCGGCGTCGAGCCCGTCCAGGCTCTCGATACGGACATTGTGGATGACGGCTCCGGCCTCGGTCAGACGGTTCGCTTCACCAAGGAAGGCGCACTTGCGTTGGTTGCTCTCCACCAGATGGACTTGCGGGCCGCCCAGGATGGCGAGGACAAGACCCGGAAAACCGGCGCCGCTGCCCAAATCAACCAGGGTTCGAGCGGCGGGCGGAATATGGGCGTGGAGCTGTGCCGAGTCGAGGACATGACGGCGCCACGGATCGGCCAAGCTCGCCCGGCTCACCAGATTGATGCGCTGCTGCCAACGTAAAAGAAGATCGACAAAGACCTCAAGGCGCTCGACGGCGTCTGGCGCGAACCCATGCACATCGCTCAAGGCCCAAGACGTCAGCGGCGGTTGTTTCACGTGAAACCCCGCGCCCCGGATCAGGCGTCGAGACGAGGCTGTCCCCGCCGGACGTGAGCCAGGAGGACGCTCAGGGAAGCCGGCGTCACGCCCGAGATACGGGCCGCCGCGCCAAGGGTCGCCGGGCGCGCCCGGCCAAGCTTGCTCCGCACCTCGTTGGAAAGGCCGTCGACGATTTGGTAGTCCAGGTCGCCGGGCAAGAACAGGGTTTCGTCTTTTCGAAAGGAAATGACGTCGGCCTCCTGGCGTCGCAGGTACGACGCATAGTGGCCCTCGATCTCGATCTGCCGGGCGATCTTGGGGGCGACTTCGCCGATCTCGGGCCACAGCGCCTTGAGACATTCCATGTCGACGCCTGGACAGGCCAACAACTCGCCGGCACTGCGCCGCACTCCGTTCAGTTTGACCGCGATGCCGTGATCGCGGATCCGGCTCGGTGTGGCATAGAGGCCGGCCAGAACGCGCCACGTCCTTTCCAGGGCGGCGCTCTTGGCGGCGAATGCGAGACGGCGCACGGCCCCGACGCAGCCGATCTCGACGCCCGCCGGCGTCAATCTCTGGTCGGCGTTGTCGACGCGCAACATGAGGCGGTATTCAGCCCGTGACGTGAACATGCGATAGGGCTCGGCCGTCCCCAATGTCACCAAGTCGTCAATCATGACGCCGATAAATGCTTGCGCCCGGTCGAGGACGAAGATTTCATCACCTCCTGCCAGGGCGGCATTGACGCCAGCCATCAGGCCCTGGGCGGCGGCTTCTTCGTAGCCCGTGGTACCATTGATCTGGCCGGCCAGGAATAGGCCTGGCGCACGTCTCGTCTGTAGAGTGGGTTCGAGCTCCCGGGGGTCGACGAAGTCATATTCAATGGCATAACCGGGCCGCGTCATGAGAGCGTTCTCAAGACCTGGAATGGTCTTCAACATGCGGCCCTGGACGTCCTTGGGCAGGGACGTGGAGATGCCGTTGGGATAGATGGTGGGGTCGTCCAGGCCTTCCGGCTCCAAATAAATTCGGTGGCGATCGCGGCCCGAGAAACGGACCACCTTGTCCTCGATGGACGGACAGTAGCGCGGACCGGCGGCCTCGATCTGTCCTGAATAAAGGGGCGAGTGATGGAGGTTGTCGCCGATCAGCCGATGGGTGTCGGGCGTCGTCCAGGTGATGGCACAGTCGATCTGCGGCGTCTCGACGCCATGGGTGAGAAACGAGAACGGCTCGGGGGGATTGTCGCCCTTCTGGGCCTCAAGGCTGCGCCAGTCGATAGTGCGTCCGTCAAGCCGGGGCGGCGTCCCCGTCTTCAAGCGCCCGAGGGTGAAGCCAAGGCGCTTCAGGGTATAGGCCAAGCCAATCGCCGGGCCGTCGCCGACACGGCCGGCGGGAAAACGCTCCTCGCCGATATGGATCAGGCCGCGCAGGAAAGTTCCCGTGGTCAGGACGACGGCGTCGGCCAGGACCCGCGCGCCGCCGGCGACGATGACGCCCCGCACCCGGTCGTCGCCGTCGAGGACCAGATCCTCCACCGCCTGGGCCCGAATTTCCAGATTCGGCTGAGCCGCCAATAATTCCTGCATGGCGCGTTTGTAGAGGCTTCGATCAGCTTGGGCGCGGGGCCCCCTGACCGCCGGACCCCGGCTTCGGTTAAGGACTCGGAACTGGATGCCGGCGCGGTCGATGGCGCGCCCCATGACGCCGTCCAGGGCATCGATCTCGCGCACCAATTGTCCCTTGGCCAGACCGCCGATGGCAGGGTTGCACGACATCTCACCGATGGTCTCGACACGATGGGTAAGCAGCACCGTACACCGCCCCATGCGCGCCGCCGCCGCCGCCGCCTCGCATCCGGCGTGACCGCCACCAACAACAATGACGTCGATCTTATTCATGGCGCCAATCTAGTTTCGAGTCCTGATCAAGTCAAACCATCAGGTTAACAAATAATTAACAATAGCGCCGCGGTCTCGGTGCCGGGGTCAGAATCAAGGCAGGGTCTTCGGAGAGTCATAATGGGTCAATGTTTCACGTGAAACATGTACTCCGGAATCTCAATCTGTAAAACGGCGGTCTTGTTTCACGTGAAACATCACTTGCCGATACAAAAGTCGCGAAAGATGATATCGAGCATATCCTCCACACCGACCCGCCCGGTGATGCGGCCAAGGGACCGGGCCGCCAGCCGCAAGTCCTCGGCCGCCAGTTCCGGAGCATCGGCGGCGAGAAATCGCCCCAGGGCGGCGCGGCAATCCTCCAGGGCCTGGCGATGACGTTGGCGGGTCAGAAGGGGCGAGGCGGAGACCGAACAGCGCTCCGCCACCCTCTCCCCGAGGACCGCCACTAGAGCATCGACACCTAGGCCCGTCAGGACGGAGATGGCATAGGCGGGACGGCCCCCCATCTCAAGGGGCGGCTTCGGCATGGCCAGGTCCGCCTTGTTAATCGCCACCACCGTATCGGCGTCCACCAGCCCGGCCGTCTCGCTGTCGACGTCGGGCCAAGACGGCGCATCGAATACCGCCAGCTTGAGATCGGCATCACCGGCCCGCTGGCGCGCCCGGCGCACCCCTTCGCGTTCGATCTCGCCATCGCTGTCACGCAGGCCCGCCGTATCGGCGATCAGGACTGGATAGCCACCCAGGTCCATGTGAACCTCGATCACGTCGCGGGTCGTCCCGGCGCTTTCGGAAACAATGGCTGCGTCGCGTTGCGCCAGCACGTTCAAGAGGCTCGACTTGCCGACGTTAGGCGCGCCCAAGATGACGACCTGGACGCCGGCGCGCAGGCGCTCGCCGCGCCGTCCGTCGGCCAGGTGATCGGCAATCCGGCAATCAAGGGCGGCGATCTCGAGGCGTACTTTGGCATCGATCTCGTCGGGTAGATCCTCGTCGGAGAAATCGATGGTCGCCTCTTGGTGGGCCAAGGCGCCGAGCAGCTTCTCGCGCCAGTTTTCATAAAGCCGTCCCAGATCGCCGCCGAGCTGACGCAAGGCCTGACGGCGCTGGGCCGCCGTCTCGGCGACGACCAGATCGGCCAGACCCTCGGCGGATGTCAGGTCCATTTTGCCGTTCTCAAAGGCGCGCCGGGTGAACTCGCCGGGTTCCGCCGGTCGCAGTCCCGGGCACGCCGCCAGGGCATCAAGCACCGCCGCCACCGTCGCCCGGCCGCCGTGGATGTGAAGCTCGGCCGTGTCCTCGCCGGTGTAGCTGGCCGGGCCGGGCAACCACACGGCCAGCCCCTCGTCGATCACCTCGCCGCTAGAGCCGTCCGTAATGCGGGCCCGGGCCAAGCGGCGCGGCGCCGTCACGGTACCGGTCAGGCGGCGCAAGGCGGTCTCGGCGCCGGGTCCCGACAGGCGGATCACGCAGACGCCGGCCGGGCCGGCGCCGGTGCTTGGCGCGAAGATCGTATCGGCGATGATCATGGACGTCATTACGAAACCAGAATGGCCGGGATGATTATCCGACCATATACATTATATAGTATGTCCTATTCATCAGGCCCCATCATCAGGTGTTCCACGGGTTTCCCGTCGCGGAGGTGGCCGGTCAGAATCTGCTCCGCATCGTCGCGGTTGGCGCATTTGTACCAGACCTCGTCGGGGTAGATCACCACGGCCGGACGCTTATCGCAACGACCCAGGCAACCGGCCGAGTTGATATGCACACCCTCTAGGCCCATCTCGTGGGCTCGTTCTTTCATGAAATCAAAGAGGTCGGCGGATCCTTCGACGGCGCACGAACCATGCGGATGATCATCGGCGCGGCGGTTCACGCAGAAGAAAAGATGGGCCTGGTAATAGGCTCGCTTTGGTTGGTCGTCTTTCACGGGATTTCCTCCTATTCGGTTTTTTTGTCGGTCATGCTCGACCAAAACATTTTTTGCATTTTCTCGAAGCCCTCGACCCCGGCCGGCATCCAGGTCTTGATCAAGTCCTCGGGCGTCATGGTCTCAAGGCTCGCCTTCAGGCGTTCCTCAACCTCCGCCATCATCGCCTTTTGCATGGGCTCGACGGCGGGCAGGCCAAAGAACGTCCGGGCCTCGTCGGGCGAACAATCGATATCTATGCGTACCTTCATGTGCCATCCCCTCTCTGTGGCGGATTTTATCGGCGCTAAACCCATCCGGGAAAAATGGTTGTTTCGTCGCCCATTTGGGGCAAAGTAAGCCACGCTGGCGGTCCGCGCAACGGCGGAGCATCGCCCGGAGATTTTGTCCATGACCGCCAACATGCTCGACGCGGAGACCAGTCCCTATCTTCTCCAGCACAAAGACAACCCGGTCCATTGGCGGGCCTGGTCGCCCGCCGTCCTGGACGAGGCCCAAGAGAGCAACAAGCCGATCTTGCTGTCCATCGGCTACGCGGCCTGCCATTGGTGTCACGTCATGGCCCACGAGAGCTTCGAAGACCCTGCCATCGCCGAACTGATGAACGAACTTTTCGTCAACATCAAAGTCGACCGCGAGGAACGGCCCGACCTCGACGCCATCTACCAGACGGCCCTGGCCCTGACCGGTCAACAGGGCGGTTGGCCCCTGACCATGTTTCTGACCCCGACGGGCGAGCCCTTTTGGGGTGGCACCTATTTTCCCGCCACCAGCCGTTATGGCCGCCCGGCGTTCCCCGACATGATCCGCCATATTGCCGAAACCTATCACGCCCAGCGCGACAAGGTCTTAGGCAACGCCAAGGCGATCACCGAGGCCGTGACCAATGCGAGCCGTCCCGAGGCCGCCGGTGAGCTGTCGGTTGATCTTTTGGACAAAGCGGCGGCGGTGGCTTTGCGCATGGTCGATTCCGTCAGCGGCGGCACGCTCGGCGCGCCCAAGTTTCCCCAGCCCTTGTTCTTCAAGTTTCTGTGGCAGACCTATCGGCGCACCGGCGCGGCGATGGCTCGCGAGGCGGTGACCCTGACCCTTGGTGCCCTCAGCCAGGGCGGCATCTACGACCATCTGGGCGGCGGCTTCGCCCGTTATGCCACCGACGACGCCTGGCTGGTGCCGCATTTCGAGAAGATGCTCTACGACAACGCCTTGCTCCTCGAACTGATGACCGAGGTGTGGCAAGAGACTCGCGATCCCCTGCTCGCCGAACGTGCCCGCGAGACCGTCGATTGGGTCCTGGGCGACATGCGGGTCTCGGAAGGCGATGCCCGGACAGCCGCCTTCGCCAGTGCCCGGGACGCCGACAGCGAGGGCGAGGAAGGCCGCTACTACGTGTGGATGGAGGCCGAGATCGACGCCTGCCTGGGCACCGACGCAGCCCCCTTCAAGGCCGCCTATGATGTCGGCCCGACCGGCAACTGGGAAGGCCGCACCATCCTCAACCGTTCTCAAAATCCCACGGCCGGAAATGCCGACGCCGAGGATCATTTGGCCCGCTGCCGCGAACGACTGCTCAGCCAGCGTGCCCTGCGCGTAGCACCGCTCCGCGACGACAAGGCCCTGGCCGACTGGAACGGCCTGATGATAACCGCCCTGGCCTTCGCCGGGCGGGTGTTCGACCAACCCGCCTGGTCGGCCGCCGCCCGGGACGCCTTCGCCTTCGTCCGCCAGCGCATGGTCAAGGACGGCCGCCTGGGCCATTCGTGGCGCCAGGGCAAGCTGCGCCATCCCGCCGTCCTTGATGACTACGCCAACATGAGCCGCGCCGCCTTGGTCCTCTTCGAACTGAGCGGCGAGCGCGATTACCTGGACCAGGCCGTCGCCTGGGTGGCCATCGCCGAGCACCACTATTGGGACGATCAGGAGGGAGGGTTTTTTCTCGCCGCCGATGACACGCCCAATCTGATCAGCCGGACCAAGACCGCCTTCGACAACGCCACGCCTTCGGGCAACGGCACCATGGTCGAGGTCCTGGCCCGCCTTGCCTATCTAACCGGCGAAGACAGCTACCGCCGGCGCGCCGAAGAGGTCGTGCGCACCTTCGCCGGCCTTGCCGAAGATCACCTACCCGCCATGCCGGTGCTGCTGATGGGCTACGCGCTCCTGGACGGCGCCGTCCAGGTTGCCATCGTCGGCGCCCCCGATGATAACGCCACCCAGGCCCTGGTCCGATGCGTCCTCGACGTCCCCCTGCCCAACCGGGTGCTCTTGCAAGTGGCGCCCGGAGCGGACCTCCCCCAAGGCCATCCGGCGCATGGCAAGACCGCGATCGGCGGCGTGCCGACGGCCTATGTTTGCGTCGGGCCAAGGTGCGGTCTGCCGGCCACCACGGCAGAAGACTTGAAGGCCCAATTGTCGGCGCTGTAAGCTGGCGTCATGACCCATCTGTCCGTGCACAGCCCCGTCGGGGCACTGACCGTATTTGAAGACGCGGGCTCGATCGTGGTGCTGGAATGGGGCCGCGCGCCGGGCGGGGACACAACGCCGCTGCTCGACGAAACCAAGCGCCAGCTGGACGCCTATTTCACGGGCCGGTTGACGAAATTCGATCTGCCGTTACACCCCCAAGGCACGCCGTTCCAAGAAGACCTGTGGGGCCGCCTCTCCGACATCCCCTATGGCCAGGTCCTCACCTACGGCGCCCTGGCCAACCACATGGGAAGTGCGGCGCGCGCCGTCGGCGGCGCGTGCGGACGCAATCCCATCCCGATCATTATCCCGTGCCATCGGGTGGTCGCCGCCGGTGGGCGTCTTGGCGGCTTTTCCGGGGGCACGGGCTTGGATACGAAGCGGGCGCTGTTGCGGCTCGAAGGCATCGTCACCGATTGACAGGCCCTTCGCCCGCGGGCATCAATCTTCGCACACAAGGGAGAAAACGCATCATGACCAAGGCCATTCGTATCCAAAAACCGGGCGCCGCCGGCGTCCTCAAGTGGGTTGAAGTCGAAGTGGGGAATCCCGGACCCAAGGAAGTCCGCGTCCGCCACACCGCCGTCGGCCTCAACTACATCGACATCTATCACCGTTCCGGCCTTTACCCGCTGCCCTCCTACCCGGCGGCGCTGGGCATGGAGGGCGCCGGCGTTATCGAAGCCGTCGGACGCTCCGTCCGCGACCTCAAGGTCGGCCAGCGGGTTGCCTACGCCACCCTACCGCTCGGCTCCTATTGCGAAGTGCGCCTGATCGCGGCCGACCGGGTCGTGCCCGTGCCGGCGGGGGTTAGCGATGAGATCGCCGCCGCCGTGATGCTCAAAGGGATGACGGCGGAATACCTGATCCGGCGCACCTACCGAGTGGGCAAGAACGACACCATCTTGGCCCACGCCGCGGCCGGCGGTGTCGGAACCATCCTTTGTCAGTGGGCCAAGCACCTGGGCGCCACCGTCATCGGCACCGTGGGCTCGGCCAAGAAGGCCAAGATGGCGCGCGCGCTCGGTTGCGATCACGTCATCGACTATACGCGCCAAGACGTCGCCAAGCGGGTGCGAAGGATCACCCGGGGCGCCGGTGTTCCCGTGGTCTTCGACGGGGTCGGCAAGGCCACCTTCCACGGCTCCATCGACAGCCTGGCGCCGCGCGGTCTCATGGTCTGCTACGGCAATGCCTCGGGTCCGGCGCCGGAAATCGATACCCACCTGTTGGGCCACAAGGGATCGCTTTATCTGACGCGGCCGTCGCTGGTTACCTACACCGCCACCCGGTCCGAACTGCTGGCCAGCGCCCGGTCCTTGTTCAAGGTCATCGCCGCCGGCCACGTCAAGGTGGCCGTCAGCGCTTCCTACGCCCTCAAGGACGCAGGCCGGGCGCAACGCGCGCTGGAAAGAAGGAAGACGACGGGATCAACCGTTTTGATCCCGTAACAAACCCAGATCCGAGAGAATCCCGACGAGCGGGACTCGTCTTACGTGTTCATGGCGTCGAAGAAGTCGTCGTTGTTCTTGGAATGCTTGAGTTTTTCGAGCAGGAACTCGATGGCGTCGACGACCCCCATGGGCATCAGGATGCGGCGCAGGACCCACATCTTCGACAGCGTCGGCTTGTCGACCAGCAGTTCTTCCTTGCGCGTTCCCGACTTGGTGATGTCCATGGTCGGGAAGGTCCGTTTGTCGGTCAGCTTGCGGTCCAAGATGATCTCTGAATTGCCGGTGCCCTTGAATTCTTCGAAGATGACCTCGTCCATGCGCGAGCCGGTGTCGACCAGGGCGGTCGAAATAATGGTCATGGACCCGCCTTCTTCGATGTTGCGCGCCGCGCCGAAGAAACGCTTGGGCCGCTGCAGGGCGTTGGCGTCGACGCCGCCGGTCAGCACCTTGCCCGACGACGGGACGACCGTGTTGTAGGCGCGCGCCAGGCGCGTGATCGAATCGAGCAAGATAATCACGTCGCGTTTGTGTTCGACCAGGCGCTTGGCCTTTTCGATGACCATCTCGGCGACCTGGACGTGGCGCGAGGCGGGCTCGTCGAAGGTTGAGCTGACGACCTCGCCCTTGACCGAACGCGCCATGTCAGTGACCTCTTCGGGGCGCTCGTCGATGAGCAACACGATGAGATACACCTCTTTGTGGTTTTTTGTGATTCCGTTGGCAATGTCCTGCAACAGGACTGTCTTACCCGCCCGTGGTGGGGATACAATCAACGCACGCTGGCCCTTGCCAAGCGGGCAGAGCAAATCGATGATTCGCGTGGAGTAATGCTTCGCATCAAACTCCAACGTCAATCGCTCTTCGGGATATAGCGGTGTCAGATTGTCAAAAAGTACTTTATTCCGCGCGTTCTCCGGCTCTTCAAAGTTGACGGACTCCACTTTCAACAATGCAAAGTACCGCTCACCGTCTTTGGGGGGACGAATCTGACCAGATACCGTGTCTCCTGTTCGCAAATTGAATCGACGAATTTGTGAGGGAGATACGTAGATGTCATCGGAGCCCGGAAAATAGTTGTAATCCGGGGCGCGCAGGAATCCAAAACCGTCGGGAAGGGTTTGCAGAACACCCTCGCCATAAATGAGTCCATTTTTCTCGGTTTGTGCCTGAAGAATCGCGAAGATGAGTTCGTGTTTCCGCAGATTGGGGGCATTTTCGACGCCCAAATCGGTCGCCATGGCTACCAGATCGCTAACTT
>PVBE011703810.1_pt1 | contig 13465 bp, 11 predicted proteins | sample 1631181 | NCBI WGS metagenome assembly PVBE01 (sample SAMN08397723, study PRJNA350692) | Marine metagenome, whole genome shotgun sequencing project. | isolation source: water | place: Pacific Ocean | collected 2012-04 | reverse complement strand
CTGGTTTGTGTTCTGACCGCATTCCTGCTCGGCGGCCTGTTCGCCATGCTCGTTCGCATCCAGTTGGTCTCACCTGAGGGTGCGATCATGTCGCAGGACGATTTCAACCAGGCGTTCACACTCCATGGTGCGATCATGGTGTTCCTGGTGATCATTCCGGCAGTACCTGCAGCGCTTGGCAACTTTGTACTACCCATCATGCTTGGCGCAAAGGATGTCGCCTTTCCACGGCTCAACCTCCTGAGTTGGTGGCTCTGGATTTTCGGTCTTGTCTTCTTCCTTCTGGCGATCGTCTCCGGCGGGCTGGACACCGGCTGGACCTTCTATACGCCATACAGCATCGACAAGTCATCCGCGATGGGCGGTGTGATTCCCGCGGTCACGGGTGCGTTCATTCTGGGGTTCAGTTCCATCTTCACGGGGATGAACTTCATCGTGACGATTCACCGTTTGCGGCCTCCGGGAATGACCTGGTTCAGAATGCCGCTCTTCCTTTGGGCGATCTACGCGACGGCGGTCATTCAAGTGCTCGCTACTCCGGTCATCGGCATCACGCTGTTATTGCTTGCCATCGAACGAGGGTTCGGTATCGGTATCTTTGATCCGGCCATGGGCGGTGATCCCGTTCTCTATCAACACTTCTTCTGGTTCTACTCGCACCCGGCCGTGTACATCATGATCCTGCCCGCCATGGGTGTCATCAGCGAACTGATCGCGGTGCATTCACACCGACACATCTTCGGGTACACCTTCATTGCATTCAGTTCCATTGCGATCGCCATTTTCGGCTTCCTGGTGTGGGGACACCACATGTTCGTGGCTGGCCAGTCGCCGCTGGTCAACGTGGTCTTCTCGCTCATTACATTCAGTGTGTCGATCCCCTCGGCGGTCAAGATATTCAATTGGCTTGCAACGTTGTACAAGGGATCTATCAGTCTGAACACGGCGATGCTGTATGCGCTGGGGTTCCTGTTCATCTTCTCAATCGGCGGCCTGACAGGTCTCTACCTTGGCACGCTGGCTACGGATGTTCACTTGCATGACACGTACTTTGTGGTCGCCCACTTCCACTATGTCATGATGGGATCGGCGTTGATCGGCTTCATCGGCGGCATTCACCACTGGTGGCCGAAGATCACCGGGAAGATGTTCAGTGAGTTGTGGGGGAGAATCGCTTTCTCATTCGTCTTTGTGGGCTTCAACCTGACATTCTTTGTGCAGTTCATGCTGGGTTCGCAGGGCATGCCTCGGCGATACGCCACCTATCTGCCTCAATTCCAGACCTACAACATCATCTCGACGATCGGATCGTTTGTTCTGGCCATCGGATTCTTCATCATGCTTGCGTATCTGCTGCAGTCGATCTTTGGCGGCAGGCGGGCACCGGCGAATCCGTGGGGCGGCAGAAGTCTTGAGTGGCAGTGCTCATCACCGCCGCCATGGGATAACTTCGCGGAGCAGCCAGCGGTAGGTGATTGCTATGACTTCTCCGTACTCCAGTGGGACGAGAAGGAGCAGGGATACACATGGAAGGCGGATGTGCCTCATCCGACGGCGGAGGACACGGCATGACCACACTTCCCACCGATGGCGGCCATGATGATCATGGAGTAGGGCATGTCGTGTCCATCAAACTCCTCGTTACTGTGTGCGCGGCACTGCTCGTGCTTACCGCGGTGACAATTCTCGCTGTCCGATTGGACTTCACTGAGGCCAACATGTCGGAGATGAACATCATCGTTGCCATGGGTATCGCGTGCGTAAAGGCGACGATCGTTGGGCTGATCTTCATGCACCTGCTCTGGGACCGACCATTCATCGGCTTTATCTTTGTGGGATCGATCCTCTTCGTTGTCCTCTTCATCGCCTTCGCGATGACGGACACAATGGAGTATCAGGAATCGATCATTCCCGGCAACACCCCGAAGGTGCAACAGGCGATTGACGAACTACACTGAGGTGTCCGACACCGGTCCCTGTCACCGGTGTCGGACACCCCAGAGGGGGTCGGTGGGGTGGTTGGCGTGCCAGGCGAACCAGAGAGCCGGGCGAGCATCGACGGGTGAGCCATTGGTGGTGCGGGCTACGGCACTGAGCGGGTGGTCCTCAACATCGAAGACGATTGTCGTTCCGCCGAGCTCGTCAGTGACGCGTCCATCCTGCGATGCTTCCAACAGCCACGAAAGCGGATACACGCGGCGGTCTCCCCCATGATCCACCGCAAGCACGCGAGCCTTATGGGGAAGCACAGCGGCATCGGGCATTGGTGATCCGGGGAAGTAGATGTCGCTCGTCGAAAAGTAGAGGTCCGGACTGCCCTTTCGATATCGCTTCTTCAGATCAACAACAGGCGAGAGGACCGAGGTGTCAGGGTTCGATGCGAGCCACCGCTTCCAGGTCGTGAGTTCAAAGGGCAAATGCTGAAGCGCCGTTCCAGCGGCCAATGGCGAGTAGAGTTTCTCTCCACCGGCGGAGTTGCTGCGAGGATAGATCAACATGCCGCCATTCCCAGCGAGGCCGCTGTTTCCGAATTCCGCCTCGCCATCCAGGAGTTTCCGGGAAAACACCGCCGCGTTTCCGCTGGGCCAGTGCCATGTCACGGCGATAGCCAGATTTCCGATTCGATCATTGATGATTTCGTGGACATGCAACATGTGGAGCGGATAGGCGCGTGCTTCGCCGTTGACTAACAGGCCGATGACAAGGTCGTCTGTCACCAGAAGGGGGTCGCGGGCATGGGCATCGCGCTGCTCGACCTCTGTCATCGTAAGAACAGCCGGGTCCGTGAGCGCCGGTGCCATGTCGCGGTGCTGCATTGCCGGGACGATCTGCTCACGGGGCAACTCAAGATCGGTCAGATCGAATCCGTAGGACTCCAGGGATCGCCCGTCGCCGAGATGTTCGGCGGATAGACGGAACAACGCCGGCGCAACGGCCCACATCACCAGCGACAGAAGGAGTACTGCCAGCACAATGAGCACCCAGCCGCCCTCTCGAATCGTCAGTCCCGAAGGTGCGTTCTTGGGTGTCATGGCAGCAACGATGCTGTGTCTATCCACTCCACCGTCTGCCGGTCGAACAACATGACGATCAGCAGAAGCGGGAGATAGGTAATGCTCGCCAGGAAGAGTTGCTTGGCCGCCTGTGTGTTTCGCGACCGCCAAAGCTTCACCGACCGGTATGTCATCCAAAGTCCGAGCCCGCAGCCCACGATGCCAAAGAGCATCCCTTCGATACCGATCATCGTCATTGCGAGCGCAAGCGGGCAGAGGGCGAGGCTGGCGATGACACACACACGCCCGGTCAACTCACCCGTGGTGTCCAGCACTGGCAGCATCCTGAACCCGCCGCGGCGATAGTCGTCGCGGTACATCCATGCCAACGCGAGGAAGTGCGGCAGTTGCCAAGTGAACAGGATGGCTGCAAGCAGCCACGCACCGCTGGCCATCACACCGGAAGCGGCGATCCACCCGAGTACCGGCGGAAGCGCGCCGACCACTGCACCGATGATCGTGTTGAGCGATGTTTTCGCCTTGAGCGGCGTATACACCAGGACATAGAGCAGAATGGTTGAGAGACCAATGCCCGCCGATGCCGGGTTGGCACCAAACGCCAGCACACACGTTCCGGCATAGGCCAACAGCAGGCCCACCACAAAAGTATGCGTGGTGGACAGGTGACCGGCCGGAAGGGGTCGCGAGAGCGTCCGGTGCATTCGGCCATCGCGAGTCTGCTCCACAACCTGATTCAGCGCTGCTGCTGCTGATGCGGACAACATTGTGCCCAGTAGCGTCCAGCCGAGCGTTCCCCAATTCACGCCGAATGGACTCGCCATCACGAAGCCAACTGCCGTTGTAAACACGACGAGTCCGCTGAGCCGGATCTTGGTCAGTTCGCAGTAAAGCCCCGGCAAGCCGGGGCGTGGCGCCGCGGCTTCGTCTGCCGCCTCAAGATGCACAGCTGCTTCATGCATGGATGGTCGCGTAGTATACCCCGCCCCTCCGCTGCATCGAGCAACACGCATGGCTGAAACCAACTCCCAAGGACGCACACTCGCACTCGCCGTCGCCGCCACCACTTGGATGTGGTTGATGACCTATGTGGCACTGCTCTGCAGCGGCTTGTCTCTGGGCAATGTGCTCTTTGCACTCGCGGTGCTCGGTCTCCCCGCGGCCGGAGCGATCGCGGGGCGCCGGGGATCGGTGATGGATGGTGTGAAGGTCGGCTTGGTCGCCGGGACGCTGAACCTCCTGCTCGTCGGCAGTATTGTCGGCGGGGATACCGGGCAGAGCGTCCTGACACAGGGACTTGCATGGGCGGCAGGGCTGCTTGCAGGTTCGACGATTCTCGGAACTGTCGGCGGTGCGATTGGCCGTTGCTCTCCAATCACCGCCGGCGACGTGGACTGGCGATACAGGTTCTTTGTTGTTGTTTCCACGCTTGTGTTCCTGATGCTGGTAACAGGCGGGCTGGTCACTGGCATGGAAGCGGGGCTGGCGGTTCCCGACTGGCCGAACAGTTACGGATACAACATGCTGCTCTATCCACTCTCGGAGATGACCGATCCTGCCAACGAGGGTGTTTTTTTCGAGCACGCTCATCGTCTGACGGGCATGTTGATCGGGCTTGCGAGTTTTCTTGGGCTCATTGCAGCTTGGCGATGGAGTCGGTCACCGCTCGTTCGGTGGATCATGGTCGTGGTATTCCTGCTGGTGTGTGTGCAGGGACTTCTCGGGGGTCTGCGTGTTACCGGCCACCTTACGCTGAGTCAGGATCGCGAGGTTCTCTCGCCCAATCTCTGGATCGGCGTGCTTCACGGTGTCCTGGGCCAGACGATCTTCGCTCTTCTGTGCCTGGTCGCAGGGGCAATGTCGCGGGCATGGAGGAGTGCCGCGACGGCGCTCGTCGCTCGCCGCGCGGACGGGCGATGGTGTGGCGTGCTGGTCATCGCCATGCTCGTGCAACTTGTCATGGGAGCGCTCTATCGTCACATGTCCGCCGATGCAGAAATGAAGGAGTTCGCCAACCATGCGTTGATGGGACACCTCGGCGTTGCGTTGTTGGTTCTCGCGGCGGCGGTGATCGTCGGTGTGCGGCTGGAGATTCGGAGGCCCCGCAGTTCGATCCTGCAGAAGTGTGGGCGAGCGATTCTCCTGCTCGTTTCGCTGCAGATCGCTCTCGGCGTGGGAGCACTGGTGCTCATCCTTGTGGCGAAGCCCGGGGAAGGTCCCCCTGTTGCGGAAGTCATTCTCACGACAGCACATCAGGCTAACGGTGCGCTGTTGCTTGCGGCAACCCTCTTGGCGGCAGGCTGGGCGATGCGGCTCCGGAGTGCTACTATCGGGTCATGATTGCTGTACTTGTCCTTGCCATGTCGGCGTTGTCTCAGGAGCCGCCGTCTACTCTCTCGCCCGCCGAGGCGCTTCGATTCGAGGTCGTCCATGACGGCTCGTTTGGCGAATCGCTTCAGGGGCGACTGTATGTTTTGTTGACGGAGCGGCCGATGCCGCCAATAGGCGGTCCCAATTGGTTCAATCCTGAGCCATTCTTCGCACTTGATGTAGAGGATTGGAAGGCCGGAGAGATCATTGTGGTGGGCGATGACGCGACCGGAATGACCGGGCCACCGAGTACCTTGCAGGCGGGGAAGTGGCGGGTGCAGGCCCTCTTGCGACGGCATCCCGACTTTTCTCGACTTGTCGCCCCATGGGCGATTCACAGTGAAGTAGTTTCCTTCGAAGGGGGCGGGGTCGATGGCGGCGCAGTATCACTGCCGCTTCGAACACAGGTTCCCGAACGCACATGGAAGCCACATGAGCGTCTTCGGCTCGTCGAAGAGAGGAGTGAGTTGCTCAGTGACTTTCACGGCCGCGATGTAATGAACGGCGCGTGCGTCGTGGTTCCCGAGAACTACGATCCGGATCGAGAGAAACCGTATCCCGTTCTCTACTGGATCGGTGGGTTCGGCAGTGATCACTACGGCGGGCGTTTCATGAAATCACTGTTCAGCGCATCGCCCTACGAGGATGAAATTGCGCGTGTGATTCTGAATGCACAGTGCTACGGTGGCCACCATGTTTTCGCCGATTCGCAGAACAACGGTCCGCGCCTGACGGCGCTGTTGGATGAGTTCATTCCGCTTCTGGAAGAGCGGTACAACCTTGGCGGCAGTGGGAGCAACCGATTCGTTGCGGGACATTCATCCGGAGGGTGGGCGGCAATGTGGCTGGCGGTCGAGGCGCCGGACGCTTTCAACGGATTCTGGCCACTTGCGCCGGACCCGCTGGGGTTTCACGCCTTTCAGACCGCTGACCTCTACGCCGAAGATGCGAACATGCTCTTCTATCCGGACGGATCGCCGCGGCCGGTCGCCCGCGCAGGAGAGACGCCGATTCTCTTCATGCCGGGCTTCGTCGCCATGGAGAATGTCATTGGCGAGGGCGGGCAGATGCGGTCGTTCGAGTGGGTGTTCAGTCCCAGAGGCGAAGATGGCAAACCCGTTCCCATGTTTGATCATGAGACCGGCGTTGTGGATCCCGAGGTCGTTGAGCACTGGAAGCAGTACGACATTCAGCGCAGGCTGGCCGACGAATGGGGAACGCTCTCGCCCGCTTTACGTGGGAAGATCAACATTGTCGCCGGTGGCAAGGACACCTTCTACTTGGAGCAGCCGGTCATTGAACTCAAGGAGTTCTTCAAGGAGAAGGGCTTCGATGCCGATGTCCGCGTCATCGAGGGTGGTGATCACGGTTCGGTCATGAATACCCGACTGATGTTGCAGATTGACGATGGAATCATGGCCCGCCTGACGGGGGACATGGCTTCAACGCCTCCTGCAACGCCAGCATCGAGTACGCAGTGACCAGAATCGGGTCGTCCTCCATCCACCGCGGTTCGTCATTTACCCACGACCCATCATCCCGCTGAAGGGAGACAATCGTGTCAACCAGTTCATTGCGCCAGTTGTGGGATGCGCCGTCGGCATCCACGATGTTGTTGAGCCCTGATGCACGCATCGCTCTGGCCATGGCATGCAGGTAGTAGAAGTGGCCCTGTGGTCCGAGGCCCGGATTCTCATCAAATGTCCAGTGCCTGCTGATCCAGCCAAGTGCTGCCTGAACGCGGGGATCGTTCGCGGTCAACCCCGCATAGAGCAGGCTCTTGAAACCCGCGTAGGTCATCGACCCGTAACTCCGTAGGCTTGCGCCGCTTCCCTTGCGACCCTCGCCTGCGTACTCGGACGCCATGGACTCGCCTCCACCGGCGCAGGTGTAGACGAATCCGCCGTCCTCAGTGGCCCATGTGGCATCGTTCGTGCTCGAGAGGTTCTGTGTTCGCGTGAGGAAGAGCACGGCCCGGCCGAACGCCGGGTCATTGTGGGGTAGCCCCGACTCGTAGAGCGCATCAAGCATGAGTTGTGTATTTGAGAGATCGGGGCGGCCGTGTTTGCCGTACCCGGCACCCCCGAACCAGTCGGCCCTTGGTGACAGTCCCTCGCCCTGATCCCACTGTGCCATAGTTAGCCATCGGATCCCACCGTCCATCGCCATGCGGACTCTTGGGTGGTTGGTTGAGGCAAGCGTGGTCGTCACCGATGCAGTGACATAGTTGGCCAGCGGACCGCTGTCAAAGGATCCGTCCGGGCGGCGGGCGGCAAGCAGCGCGGTCACAGAACGGTTCGCGGCATCTTCGTGTCGACACACATCCGGGGCCAACAACAATGCTCGGGCGGCCAGTGCAGATGTCGCCAGATCAACATCAGTGGCGGTATCAGGCCGATCGGTCGGCGATGCTTGGCCGCTTTTCCAAAGCCCGTCCGGATGTTGTCCATCTGCAAGAAAGCCGGCACCGTGCGCGAGCGATCCAATCGCGGCTCGCCACTGCGCCGCGTTCATGGAGGCCTGCTCGGGCGAAGAGGCGAGTGTGTGGATTGGTGGCGGCGGCGGAGAGAGGCTGGCCGGCAGCGGGGGGAGCCCGCGGGTCGATACCTTCATGGGATTGATGCGTACATCGAGCGGTACCTGCGGTTCCACAAGAAGCGGTCCAGATGCTGCAAGCATGATGACGAGAGGCAACATGCCGAGACGGTATTGCGATCGAGAGGTCAATTGCTCGTGTGCGGCGTTTTTTCGCCAAGACAAGTCGGCAGGAAACTGCAATGATGGTGTATCGGCATGCCAGCCAACGACGAGACACGCCCTAAGGATGAGATCACCGTCCCCGTCACAAGCACTGGGCCGTATGACATTGCTTCGTCAGGCCACTCCGAAGATGCACCACCGCTTCCTGGGGAAGTAGAGGTCGCCCCGGAGGATGAACTGATCGATCGGGTTACCGCGGATCTCTATGTTCATGCACAGAATTGCGTTTCGGAGTTTGGCGATTTTCATCTGGCAGTCAGCGGAAACCAACGACTTCTTCCGCTGTACGAGCGACTCATGTACGACCCGAATGTCAGGGGTTTTCCGTGGCGGCGGACACATCTCTGGATGACCGATGATCGGTGTGTCGATTCGGCGTCGACTGCATCGACATTTCTTACAATCCGCGAGACGATCGGTGACCATGCGGATATCCCGGAGCAGCAGATACATCCGCTGCACGCCGACCGCAAGACGGCGGATCGCGAGTATGGGGAACTTCTTCGCGACACACTCGGTTGGCGGGAGCGAGGTCATGACAGACTGGATTGCGTGCTGTTGGATCTTGCACCAGATGGCCATATTGCCTCGATCTTTGCCCAGGAAGAACCCGATACGTCGAAGCGATGGATGGCTTTCACGGAGTCTCCGCACGGCACGGACCGCGAACGACTGACCATGACGCTCACACTTCTCAACACGGCCCGGCTAGTTGCAGTCTGGGCGGCCGACCCCTGCGTTGAATCGGCATTGATTCAACTGGGACAGAGTCCAAGCGGCATGCCTGCCGCGGGACTCGACCCAAGCGGCGTGCTCAAGTGGTATCTGACACCGGAGTACGGAGCATGATGCTGCCGAGTTTTCTCGTCATTGGTGCGATGAAGGCAGGCACAACGACGCTGTTCCGCGACCTTCGCAGCAGCCCGGGGGTATTCATGCCTGGCGACAAGGAGTTGCACGATCTTAATACCGATGAAGTACTGACTGACGCGGGCAGGCAGCGATACGAAGCTTTCTTCAGCGGCGCTGCCGCGGGCCAAGTCTGCGGGGAAGCGTCAACCGGGTACAGCAAACTTCCGGACATCACGGGTGTGCCGGAGCGAGCGAAGGCGCTTCTTCCGTCGGATCTTCGAGTGGTCTACATCGTGCGCGATCCCATAGCGCGGCTCATCAGCCAATACCACCATCACCGGTCCAATCGGGTCATTGATCTTCCTATTGACGCGGCCATCCGGGAGTATGCACCACTGATCAACTACAGCAGGTATGCGATGCAGATTGAGCCTTGGATTGCGACCATTGGGCGGGAGCAGGTTCGCATCCTCATCTTCGAGGAGTACATTCGGAGTCGCTCCGATACCGTTTCGTCTTTACTCGATTTCCTCGGGGTCGAGGAGGGGCATCGTCTGGAGGAAGACGAGGTGTACAACAAGGGAGATGGAAGACCGGTGCACAGCGGTCCGTTTGCGAGGGCATCTCGAAGCGGTGTGTATCAGCGGGTGATTCGCCCCTTGATCCCGCTGGGTGTGCGCGATTCGCTGCGGCGTCTGCTTCTGCCCAAGGCGCCGGCGAAGGCGATGCCGCGGGAGGACACGATTCGCTGGGCAGCATCGCAACTGCGGGATGACATGGAGCGGTTCCGGCTCATCCTCGGTGTTTCCGATTTGCCTTGGAATATCTCCGCGCCGCCCAGCACGTGACGTGCGCAGCACTTGGCCGACACCATGGCAGCGGCACCCCATTTCGCAGCGGTGCTGCGAAATCTCTCCACCGAATGTCCGTTTCCAGCCTTTCCTTAGGGACACACCCGGGGACACACTCCTTGTTATCGGACGTCGGATGCGGGTTGGGGGGTCTGGCGGTGCGATTGTCAGAAGTGATTCCTTGAGGGTTCCTGCGGTGGTGCTATCTTTAAAATACTGAAGAGGTTCCCCGGCCGGCCCCCCGGCTTGAGAAGAAAGAAGAGAACAGATGGCTTGTGGCCCATCCATACTTGACCGCATTGGCGTGGCATCTGCCGCCATGCTGTGCTGTGGAACCGCGACGGCACAGTGGACCGATCTGGCCACCGGCACAATGCAGGACACCATCGGCAAGAGCTCCGGCTCCTCCTGGGCCGACATCGACGGCGACGGCGATGACGACCTGATCATCGGCACCAACGGTGACGGGCCGACCTACATCTATCTCAACGATGGCTCGGGTGGCTTCAAGCAGATCGGCGGCCCGTTTCTCAACGGGTATCACGCGGTCTGGGCGCCGCTGCTCGGTGACTACGACAACGACGGCGATCAAGACCTGTTCACCGTCGGCTTCGGCGAGCAGTGCTACCTGCTGGAGAATCAGGGTGGCACATCCTTTGTGGATGTTCCGAGCAAGGGCCTCTTCGAAAACGCAGGGAACCTGATGGGCCGGGGCGGCGCGTGGGTGGACTACGACGCCGATGGATTGCTCGATGTCATGGTTGCCACCAACGCTGCCAAACCGGATGTCGGCCGCGACAAGTTGTATCGAAATGCTGGCGGCAACACGTTCACCGACGCATCACCCGATGTCTTTGATGCCCAGAACATCGGACGCGGTCTGGTCTGGACCGACCTTGACAATGACGGCGATGTCGACCTCTATGCCGCAGCGGGAAAAGGGTGCCCATGCGAGTGGGAAACACAACCTGCCGACTGGCTCATTCGAGCCGAGAACCAGGTGTTCTCCAACGACGGTGGCGTCCTGACAAACATGACTGACGCCGTCACGATCAACATCGACCACGCCCGAGGCGTGGCTGCCGGTGATTACGACAACGACGGTGACATGGACCTGTACATCTGCAACATCATCGTTGGCGGATGGGAAGGCGATGATCCGGAAATCTTCGGTGGGTACAACAAGTTGCTTCGCAACGACGGCAACTTCACATTCGTCGATGTGACGCCCGACGAACTGGTTCTGTACGGCAACCAGCGGAGTTGCAGTTGGGTGGATACCGACAATGATGGCGACTTGGATCTGCTGGTGGTCGGCATGGGGTCCGCGATCCCGACCAAACTCTTCGAGAACATCAACGATGGCGATCTGTTTGTGTCCATCGACCAGAAGATCTTCGCGGACCCGATCTACGCCGACAAGAACGGTGTCAGCGGATCGTTCTCGGATTACGATCAGGACGGTGACATGGACCTCTTCATGACATATCGCCACAGTGAAAACCGACTTCTTCGGAACGATCTTGACAACGGGAACCATTGGATAGAAGTCGACCTCGACGGTGTTGAATCGAACCGCGACGGTGTGGGCGCACGAATCACCGTGACTGCCGGCGGCCGCACCCAGATTCGCGATGTGCTGACTGGCACGGGCTACTGGTCGCAGGACTCCAAGGTGCAACACTTCGGCCTCGGCCCTGAGACGACGGAGGTCACGGAAATCGAGGTGCGGTGGCCGTCTGGTATCACGCAGGTTGTCACCTATGTCACCGCAGATCAACGCATCTCCATCGAAGAGTGCGAAATCAACTGCACATGCGCGGGTGACATCGACTGCGATGGAGAAGTAGGTGTTCTAGACTTGCTGGGAATAATCAATGCATGGCATTGCGTCTCCTGTTGTTCCGAGGACATCAACGGTGACGGCGTGGTGAACGTTGCCGATGTGCTCGAGCTCATCAGTGCCTGGGGTCCCTGCTCCCCCTAACCAGATAGTCACCAAGAATCTCGGCGGCTGCAATCGCATCACGACGACGGCGTTTCTCGCCGTGCGTCATGCCGCTACCGGACAGAAGTTCTTCGGCTGCAGCACTGGTGAGGCGCTCATCCTGATAGTCGAGTTGACAATCACACGCCGCCGCCAGCCCGTCGCCAAACGACCGTGTCAGCACCGCACGCGGTCCCTCGGAACCATCCATATTCAAGGGCAGGCCAACAACGATCACATCAGCGTCGTGTTCTCTCGCCGCCGCAACAACCGCTGCAACGAGAGCATCTCCGCGGGGAATGTCGAGCACCCGCAGCGGATGAATCATGGCCGGATCATCATCACCCACCGCAAGCCCAGTCCGTTTGTCGCCAAGATCGACCGACAGATATCGCATGTCACTGAAGGTCGGGATCGAGAAGATCGTGCAGATCCTTCACCCGCTGCGCCTCCGACGCCGGGCAAACGAGCGTCGCACTTGATGTGTGCACGATGACCAAGTCCTCACAGCCAATCGTCGCGATGGTGTGCGATGGATCATCCGACACCGCCAACATGCCGCTGGAATCAAGAACACACAGGTTCGCATTCGTCCGGTTGCCGGCCGCGTCCGTTTGAAGCGTCTGTCCAAATGACGGCCAACTTCCAACATCCAACCACTCGACATCCATGGGAATCGTGCAGATGGTCAAGTCGTCATCGTCGGTTGCTGGCTCCATGAGGCCGTAGTCCACACTCGTCTTCTCCAGTGTGGGATAGACGCGGTCCAATACCCGCTGCTGATCACTCGTCCCCCATGCATCGGCGATCTGAGAGAGACCCGCAGCCGTCTTCGGATGATGCCGGGCAATCGCGTCGAGAACAGTCGCCGCATGAAACACGAACATCCCACTGTTCCATGAGAATGTGCCCGCATCGAGATAGGACCGCGCCGTCGCCTCATCTGGTTTTTCGACAAACCGAATCGCCGAGTATGCGCCATCGATCCCCGGCAGTTCCTCGCCCCGCTGGACATATCCATACCCCGTTGCTGGGGAGGTCGGCGTGATGCCAAAGGTGACAAGCCGGCTCGGATCATCCTCGACTACATCGAAGCCCGTGCGAATGCAGTTCGCAAAGACATTCTGCGGTCGAATGACATGATCGGCAGTGAGCACGGCGAAGACGGCATCCGGATCCTGTTTCTGCAACACGGCGGCTGTGAAGCCAACGGCGTTCAGCGTATCCCGCCCCTCCGGCTCGCCGAGCAACTGTTCGTCGGCCATGTCCGGCAACGAGTCGCGGACCGCCTCTCGATGCCTCTCTCCCATGCAGATCAGAAGATGGTTCCCGTCGACGACGCCATAAAGCCGCTGCACCGCGGCATCCAACAATGTCTCGCCGCCGAAGAGCGGGGCGAGTTGTTTGGGGACACCGCCGCGGCTGATGGGCCAGAGTCTGGTTCCCGACCCGCCCGCCATGATCATCGCGTATCTCACACCGCCTCCTTCACGCGGAAGCACGCCTGCACCAGTTGATCCGCCGACTCGACTTCATCCTGCTGTTCAAGCACGGCCTGAACGAGCGCCCTGGCATCCCGCGGAGACTCACCCATCTGCCGAAGCATGGCAATGGCAACCTGAACAAATGGTGGG
>PVBE011316319.1_pt1 | contig 13465 bp, 11 predicted proteins | sample 1631181 | NCBI WGS metagenome assembly PVBE01 (sample SAMN08397723, study PRJNA350692) | Marine metagenome, whole genome shotgun sequencing project. | isolation source: water | place: Pacific Ocean | collected 2012-04 | reverse complement strand
TGCATACTGGCGACGTCGGCCTGATGGACGAAGACGGCTATATCGTCATCACGGACCGCAAAAAGGACATTATCGTCAATTCGGGCGGCGACAATTTATCGCCCCAACGGGTCGAGGGCATCCTTTCCCTTGAGCCCGAAATCGCCCAAGCCATGGTCCACGGCGACCGGCGGCCACACCTGGTGGCGCTCTTGGTACCCGACACCGAATGGATGGAAAACTGGGCAACGAGCCACGCCCGCCCCGCCGACCTGACCGTTCTGGCCACGGACGACGAATTTCAAAAAGACCTGGCCGCCGCGGTAAGCCGGGTCAACGAGGGCCTTTCCAACATCGAACGGGTGCGACACTTCGTGGTCGCCCCGGCCCCCTTCACCATCGAAAACGGCCAGATGACACCGACCATGAAGGTGCGACGCCATGTGCTACGCGAGATTTATGGCGAAGCCCTGGAGGCCCTTTACGGATAACCGGTTGGCGGTTTAACACGGCGCAGCTGAAGGGTGGCGATGGCGATACCGGCAAGGATCGCCGCCATCGACACCAGGGCCTGGATCGACACCCTTTCGTCGAGAAAAAGAAAACCCCACAGCACGCCAAGCACCGGAATCAGGTAGTTGACGAATGACACGAAGGTCGCCCCTGTATCCGAGATCAGTCGGAAATAAAGGATCGTCCCGACCGCCGTTGGCACCAGCCCCAGATAAACGATGGACAGCACGCCTTCAGGGGACGGGCTGAGCATCCACGGCCGCTCGAAGATGAGCGCCAGCGGGATAATCACCAGACAGCCGCAGACCATGACCGCCGTCGTGCGCACAACCGGCGAGAGCGGCGGCAGGCGGCGCGCCAGGGTTGCGGCCGCCGCGTAGCTTAGCGCCGCCCCAGCGACGGCAAGTTGGCGCCACACATCGCCGCCCAGTCCCCGCAGAGCCTCGGTTCCGACGAGAAAGGCAACACCTGCCAGTCCGATGGTGACACCCAACACCTTTAGCACGCCGGCGCGCTCGTCGCGGGTGAAAAAGTGGGTGAGGATTACGGTGGCCAAGGGCATCACCGCCATGAGGATGGCCGCTAGGCCGCTATCGATCCGCTCCTCTCCCCAAGCGATGAGTGTGAACGGCAGCGCGTTGCCGAGGACGGCCAGCCCCAGGAACATGCCCCACAGGCGACCGCCACCGGGCAGGGTCTGACGGCGCAAACGGAGGAAGGCGTACAGGACGAAGCTGGCCAAGACGACGCGGCCGACGGTCATGGTCAAGGGCGGCACAGTCTCGACGCCGATCTTGATGAAGACGAACGGCGAGCTCCAGATCGCCGACAAGACGGCAAGATGGACCAGGCTACGTCCCATGACTGCGCCGGAGTTGCATCGGGCGAGGGCCGTTCTTTCGCCGTCCGCCGGGCCTAAAGCCCGTGATAGTCGCGGTACCAGGCAATGAAGTTGGGAATACCCTCTTCAATGGCGGTCTTGGGCGAAAAACCGAAATCCTTTTGTGCGTCCGAAATGTCGGCATAGGTCTCCTTGACGTCACCGGGCTGCATGGGCTGCAGGTCCAACTCAGCCTTACAGCCCAGGGCTTCTTCGATAAGGCCGATGAAGCGCATCAGGGGCTCGCACTTGCTGTTACCGATGTTATAGATCCGATAGGGCACAGAGCCACCGTCCGCCGCCGGTGGTGTGTCGAGACAGCCGAGGATGCCGCCAACCACGTCATCGACGTAAGTGAAGTCGCGCCGCATGTCACCTTGGTTGAAAACCGGGATGACTTCGCCGGCCAAAATTTTTCGCGTGAAGATGAAGGCCGCCATGTCGGGCCGTCCCCAAGGGCCGTAGACGGTAAAGAAACGCAGTCCCGTCTGGGGCATTCCGTGCAGGTGGCTGTAGGCATGGCTGATCAGCTCCGCCGCCTTCTTCGAGGCGGCATAGAGCGAGACCGGTGTGTCGACCCGATCGGTGACGGCGAAGGGCATTTTTTCGTTGCCGCCATAGACCGAGGACGACGACGCAAAGACTAGGTGATCGAGACGCGCCAAGCGTCGGCAGGCGTCCAACACCACCAAGTGGCCGTCCACGTTGACGCGGGTATAGGCAAAGGGATCAATGAGGGAATAACGGACCCCGGCCTGGGCCGCCAGATGGACCACCCGTGTAATGTCGAGGTTGTCGTCGATAAGCGATTCCATGCCATCGCCGTCGGTAATGTTGAGTTCCCGGAACGTAAACGCGTCCAGCGCCTCTAGCCGGGCCAGGCGCGCCCTCTTCAACGCCACGTCATAATAGGGGTCCAGGTTGTCGATGCCGACCACGCGCTCGCCCCTCTCGGCAAGTGCGAGGGCGACGTGGAAACCTATGAACCCGGCGGCGCCGGTGACGAGGACGGTCATGCCGATCGCTCCGCTAATTGGCAATGCCGCCATCGTATAGCGGCTGGCGGCGAAGAAATCACCTGTTTCCCCCAAAAAGCCGGTGGCGGGCGGGATCGCTCTCTCATTCGGCCCAGGCGATGCGCAAGATGTTGGTGGCGCCCGGCGTGCCGAAGGGAACGCCAGCGGTTATCACCAAGCGGTCGCCGGTAATGGCGAAGCCCTCGCGCACCGCGATATCGACGGCCTTGCTCACCATTTCGCGAAAATCTTTCAAATCCACGGTCTCGAGCGAATGCACGCTCCATACCAGGCTGAGACGACGTGCCGTATCGCCGCGCGGCGTCAGGCCCAGGATGGGCACCGGTGGCCGCTCGCGGGCCGCTCTGAGGGTCGTCGAACCGGTCGTGGTAAAGGTAACGATAGCCGACGCCCCGATCGTTCGGGCAACCTGGCGGGCGGCGGCGGTGATGGCATCGGCGGCCGTCTCTTCGGGATCGTAGCGCTCGGCCTCGAGGATGGTGCGATACAAAGGGTCGCGTTCGACCCGGTTGACGATGCGATCCATCATCGCCACCGATTCGACGGGATATTCACCGGCCGCCGTCTCCGCCGAAAGCATGACCGCGTCTGCTCCGTCATAGACAGCGGTGGCCACGTCCGAGGCTTCGGCCCGCGTCGGCGTCGGCGCATGGATCATGGATTCGAGCATCTGGGTCGCCACCACCACCGGCTTGCCGGCGTGACGACAGGCCCGGATGATACGCTTTTGAAGGCCCGGCACGTCTTCGGGCGGCATCTCGACGCCGAGATCGCCACGTGCCACCATCAGCGCGTCCGCCAACTCGATAATACCGTCCAGGTGATCGATGGCCGAAGGCTTTTCCAACTTGACCAAGATGCCGGCCTTGCCACCGACAATCTTGCGCGCCTCGGCCACGTCGTCGGGCCGCTGAACGAAGGAGAGCGCCACCCAGTCGACCCCTAGTTCGAGACCGAACCGCAGGTCCCGATGATCCTTTTCGGTGAGCGGCGACAGGTCAAGCACGGCGCTCGGCACGTTGACCCCCTTGTGGTCCGACAGCGTACCGCCGATGACGACGCGCGTTTCGGCCCACTCGGCACCGCATTCGGTAACGCGTAGGCGGATCTTTCCATCGTCAATCAGCAGGTCCATATCCGCCTTCAAGCTGGCGAATATCTCGGGATGGGGTAACGGCGCGCGCCGGGCGTCCCCTTGCTCACCGGTCAAATCGAGCCGATAGGGCATACCGTCGGTCAACTCCACCGACCCGCCGACGATGTCGCCCACCCTAAGTTTGGGGCCTTGTAGGTCCAGCATAACGCCGATGGGCCGATCAAAGCGGCCCTCTAGACGCCGGATGATGTCGAGGCGACTCTTGTGGTCCGCATGGGTGCCGTGGCTGAAGTTAAGACGGAACACGTCCGTCCCCGCTTCGAACAGCTCGGCAATCGATGCCTCCGTGGAACTGGCGGGTCCCAGGGTAGAGACAATCTTGGCATTGCGCGTTCGTCGCATGACGTCACCATGAGCTAGAAGCCCACCCACATTATCCCCGTTACGGGTTTACCACCAGGATGGCCCGGAAATCGTTGACGTTGGTGAAGGTAGGGCCCGTGACCACCAGGTCGCCCAAAGCCGAAAAGAAGCCGTAACCATCGTTGTTGGACAAATGCGCCTTGGCGTCCAGTTCCATAGCGGCGGCACGGGCCAGGGTGTCGGGTGAGAGGAATGCGCCGGCATTGTTCTCGGTCCCGTCGATACCATCGGTGTCGCAGGCAATCGCCCAAATTCCGGGATCACCATCGAGAGCCAGGGCAAGAGCCAGCAGATATTCGCAATTGCGTCCACCGCGCCCCCCGCCCCTTACCGTAACCGTTGTTTCGCCGCCCGAGAGAAGAACCTGGCCAGGCGGCGTCCCAAGCGCCCGGCGAGCCTGTTCGGCGGCCACCTCACGTGCCTCCCCTTCGATGGCGTCACCCACCATTACCGGCACGTAACCAGCGGTGCGGGCGGCGCCGGCGGCCGCCTCCAGGGCCTCACCGGGGGTCGCCACCAAGGTCGTCTCGGTTGCCGCCAGGCGGGGGTCGCCAGGCTTTGGCGTTTCGTCGGCGGCGGCGCGTAAATGACGGGCTACGGCGGACGGCGCGTTGATCGCATAGCGCTCAAGAATGGCGATGGCGTCGGCAAAGGTGGTCGGATCAGCAACCGTGGGGCCCGAGGCGATGACCGCGGGATCGTCGCCGGGAACGTCGGAAATGGCCAGGGTCACCAGTTGGGCTGGATGGGCGGCAGCGCTAAGCCGTCCCCCTTTGACCGCTGATAGGTGCTTGCGCAGGCAGTTCATCTCGGAAATCGTCGCACCCGAAGTCAGCAAGGCCTTGCTGACGGCTTGTTTGTCTTCAAGTGACAGGCCGGGTGCCGGCAAGGACAACAAAGCCGAACCGCCGCCCGAGATCAAACACAGTACCAGGTCGTCGGGGCCGGCGTCCGTCACCAAGGCCAAGATGCTGGCCGCCGCCGCCGCGCCGGACGCATCGGGAACCGGGTGAGCGGCTTCGATCACCTGAATTCGCTGACACGGAACGCCATGGCCGTAACGGGTAACCACCAGCCCCGAAAGCGGGTCCGGCCAGTGTGTCTCGACGGCTTGGGCCATGCTGGCCGCCGCTTTGCCGGCACCGACGACGATGGTGCGGCCCTGGGGCGGCAGCGGCAGGTACGGCGGCACGCAATGTTCCGCCTGGGCACGCGCCACGGCCGCGTCGAAAAGCGTTCTCAGCAGGTCCTTGACCATTGATGAGTTCCCGGCAAGCAATTGGGGGCAGCCGTCTTGTCGCCCATCATATAGGGAATATCGCCCGCCGCCGCACATGATTGGCGTCAGCCCTGCGAACGGCTAGGATACGGCGGCGGCTAAATAAAGGGGCACGGACGACGACCGATGGCGAAGTTCTTATCGAAGGCGCTTTCCACCCTGACCCCCCCCGGAAACGGAGGACCAAGAAGCCCAAGCGCCGGCGGCCCGCCAAACCAAAGAGCGCGAAGCCGCCTACCGACGCCGTGCCCGCCGCGGTGGAGCCGGACGCGGAGATCGAAACCATCGAGAGCCTGGAGGATGAATTAGTGGAATCGCCGGTTAGCGCGGCCAAGGAACGGGCGGAACCGGTCGCGGCGCCGGTCAAGAAAGCAGCCAGCAAGAAAACTATCAAATCACCTGCGCCGGACGGCGCCCATCCCATGACGGCGGAACGCCAGGCGCTGATCCAAGAGGCGATGGCGGTGCACAAGTCCAAATCCAAGCTCCTTGACGAGCTGAGCCCGGAACAGCGAAAGAAGCTGCGCATTCTGGCGGGCAAGGCTCTTCTCGGCGAATGATCGGATCGGGGCAGTGCCAACGATGAAGCCTGGAGCCCGCAAACCGCCGGCCAAAATGACCGTCGCCGAGGCGCGTCGTCTGGCGCGAGCACTGCGCGGCGGTGACCGCCGGGCACTGGCGCGCGCAATTACGTTGATTGAATCGACCCGAGCCGACCATCGAAGAGCGGCAGACCGCCTGCTGCGTTCCATCCTGCCCCATACAGGTGACTCGATCCGACTCGCCATATCGGGCGTGCCGGGGGTCGGAAAATCCACCTTCATCGAGGCCCTGGGACTACACAGTATCGACCGTGGTCACCGGGTGGCCGTGTTGGCGGTCGATCCCTCAAGCCCGCGCGCCGGTGGATCCATCCTCGGCGACAAAACCCGCATGGAGGTCCTTTCGCGCAACACCGCAGCCTTCATCCGGCCGTCGCCCACCGGTGGCACGGTGGGTGGCGTGGCACGACGCACGCGCGAAGCCATACTGGCCTGCGAGGCCGCCGGTTTTGACGTAGTAATCGTTGAGACCGTGGGCGTAGGACAGTCTGAATTCGCCGTCGCCGACATGGTTGATATGTTCGTCTTGCTTCTGGCCCCGGGCGGCGGAGACGACCTTCAGGGGATAAAGAAGGGCATCATGGAACTGGCCGACGTGGTGATCGTCAACAAGGCAGATGGCGACCTTAGCGCAGCGGCACAGCGGACTCGCGCCGACTTTACCGCCGCGATGGGCTTGATGCGGGCGGCTTCGCCCCACTGGGCGCCGTCGGTGATGGCGTGCTCGGCCCTGATCGGCTCCGGCATTGGCGAAGCCTGGGAGACAATAGAACAGTTCCGGGACGCCATGACCGGCGCCGGGCATCTGGAAGCGCGCCGCGCCAATCAGGCACGCGCCTGGATGTGGAATGAGGTCAACGAGACCCTGATGGAGCGCTTGCACAAGGATGACCGGGTACGTCAAGTGGTGAAGGCGATGGAAGTAGAGGTCGCGGCGGGAAAACGCAGCCCAACGGAAGCGGCCCAGGCCATTCTCGCTGCGTTTTTGGATGGCTAGGGCATGAGCCCTGTTTGAGAACAGAGACGCGCGAATATCCCCTACGATCCAATCATTGGTTTGAATCCAATAATTTAATCCTATATGTCTCCTAGACTTGTGGCCCTCAGATGGAGGGCGGAGATAATCAGTAAGGATGACATTGACAAACTCTTCAACTGACGCCGGCCATTTCGGGACCAAACTGCGCCGCGCCGTTGCCGGTATCCTTCTGGGCGTGCTGACGGCCCTTGGGCTCCGCGCCCCTGACACCGGCGAGGCTTTGGCGGCGGACCCTGAGAACACACTCCTGATGGACCTTAAGGACGGCCAGGTGGTCATCGAGATGCGGCCCGACTTGGCGCCACGCCACGTCGCCCGCATAAAGGAACTGGTGCGCCAGGGATTCTATGACGGCTTGACCTTTCACCGGGTTTCGCGCGGCTTCATGGCGCAGACCGGCGATCCCAACGGTGACGGCACAGGGGGGTCGGGGGTTAAGCTCGATGCCGAATTCTCGTCCGAACCCCACGTCCGGGGCACGCTTTCGATGGCCCGTGGAGAGCACCCCGACAGCGCCGATTCACAGTTCTTCATCGTCTTCTCCCGAACGCGCCATCTCGATAACCAATACACGGTTTGGGGCAAGGTGATCGACGGCATGGAACACGTGGGCAAGATCAAACGGGGCGACGATGACCGCGACGGCGCCGTCGACGACCCCGACAGCATTTTACGCCTGCGTGTCGCCACCGACGTCAAGAAGTGAATCTTTATTTCTCCAACTGATCGTAAACCAGACGGGCGAGACCCAACAGGTCGGGGCGCGGCACCTTGCCGGTCAGTGCGTATCCCATGGGTCCGTCTATCCAGTAGAACGCGGCCACGTCGCCCTCATTGACGAACCGGAAGGCGGTATCCTTGCCCAACCGGCCACTACGCACATAAAGCATGACCCGCCGCCCGCCGCCGTCTTCATACATGAACTGGGCGGCCGGCAAGCCGGCGGCCGGCAACAGCCGCCCACCAACCAGATGAAACCCAGCCCCGGTCAGTCCGGGAGCACGCACGGCACGACCAAGACGCTTCGACAGCCAGGCCACCAAGTGCTTTTCCTCGTCGGCCCCAACTTCAACAGGGTGTCGGACCTCGGGTAGATACACCACATGCGCCCCCATGGCGCGTTGGACGAACCGAATGGCGGCCAAATCGCCATTGCCGTGCCAGTTCTTGAGACCCCAGCCAGAAGCGGCGCCGGCGGCGAATAGGACGATTGCAGCCGCGATTCGCATCCACGCGGGCATCGACCGTCCGGTCCGATTCCGCCCAACCGAATTTTGAAGGGACGCGGGAAGAGGCTCGTCAAGAACACCGTCGAAGTGCGCGTGGAGCGCCGCCTTTTGCCGTTTCCAGGCTTCCACCTTGGCGCCGTCGTCGGCATGTTCGGTAAGCCACGCCTCGACCTCGGTGTACCGCACCTCATCCAGTTCGCCATCCACATAGGCATGCAGTTCGGCGTCGCCGAGTGATCTGGGTGGGGTATTCATTTTACCCTCCTGAGGACGGTTGGATCATCCCCTTCCATCAGGTGGCGCAGCCGTTCCCTGCCGCGCGCCAGGCGCGACATGACGGTTCCCATAGGCACGCCGAGAATTTCAGCGGTCTTCTTATAGCTCATCTCCTCCAGACCGACGAGCAGCACCACATGGCGTTGTTCATCCGGCAACTGATCAAGGGCCCGGGAAATATCGCGCGCAACCAATCCCGTGGTTTGGTCGGCCTGGACGGTGACGCCGTTCTCGACGTCGAGTGTCAGGGGTTGGCCGTCAGGGGCCCGCCTGCGGCGGTAAACGGCATTGACATGCAGGTTGTGCGTGATGGTGAACAACCAACTCCTCATATTGGTGCCGGCCTTGAACAGCGATAGACGCGACAACGCCCGCTCAACACAGTCCTGAACCAGGTCGTCGGCGGCCACGGGGTCCTTGAGGAGCGCCCGGGCATATCGTCTGAGACGCGGTAGCTCGGCGACGACGGCTTGTCGCTTACTCATAATTCGTACCGATTACTATTCCGGTGACGCTGGCCATCTATCCCTCTAAACAAGCGAGCAGCGGTTTCATTCCCGGCGCCGGTTTTTTTTCGATATCGGTTCAGTCCGCCGCGGCCGCCGCCGGGGCGCGGGTGAAGACGGAAACAATCTCCTGGCTCGGCGCCGGCGGCACCATGCGGGCCAGGGCCAGCGACAGTACGGCCATGGCGGCACCAGCCAGGAATACGGCGGACGGCGAGATGATCCACAACAAGCCGAAGAGGACCGGGATGACCACCGCCGCTATATGATTGATGGTGAAGCTGACGCCGATGCTGGATGCGATATCGGCCGGGTCGGCGATTTTCTGGAAATAGGTCTTAATGGCGATCGACATGGAGAAAAACAGATGATCGACGATGTAAAGACCGACCGCGATCCAGGGCGAGGAGACGAAAGCGTAGCCGAGAAAAACGGCAATGAGGCCAATGTATTCGCAGGTCAAGGCCCGACGTTCGCCCCAGCGCCCGATCAACTTTCCAATTAGGGGCGCCATGACGATGTTCATAAACAGGTTGGCGAGGAACATCAGGGTCATGGCCTTGACGCTGAAACCGAATTTTTCGACCATCAGAAAGCCGGCAAAGACGACGAAGATCTGGCGCCGGGCCCCGGACATGAAGACGATGGCGTAATAGAGCCAATAGCGCCGGCGCAATATCAGCCGCTTTCGCTGTTCCACCTTGGCCGGAAAACGAGGAAAGGCGATCCACGCCCAGACGGTGAGGGCCACAGTGGCGCTGCCGCCGAGGAGATACACCCAACGCATCCCCAATTCCAAAATCTCGAATGCCAGATAAATGAGACCGAAGGCGGTAAGTCCCGAAAACGAACCGACGGCAATCATTTGGCCCAGGAAGAGGGGCGCCCGGTCCTTGCTTACCCATTGCAGAGCGAGGGACTGGCGGACGGTTTCGAAATAGTGAAAGCCGGTCGACATCAAAACCGTCGTGCAATAGAGGCCAAGGGCGAAGGGGAAGAAACCGGTGATCGCCGTGCCGATACCCAACAGGCACAGCGCGACCATGGCAAAGGTCTGCTCGCGCATCACCAGCAGCACGAAGACGACGGTGAAGGCGAGGAATCCGGGCACCTCGCGCAGGCTTTGCAGGATGCCGATCTCAACGCCGGTGAATGACGCTTCCTCGATGACAAAATTATTGAGCAGCGCCTGCCAGGTAGCGAACGAGAGCGGCATGGCGAGCGCCATCACGATGAGCAGTGCCTCGGGACGCCGCCAATCGCCCCGCAACCTGCGCAGTCCTTCCAACCCGTTGGCAATCAATTTCAAGGACTCGCCCTCGCTTCCACTTAGAATTCCGGCTTAGGCGGTCTGGCTCAGGGCCGCTTCGATGGCGGCCACGGCCTTTGCTGCTTCGCCGCCATCGGGTCCGCCGGCCTGGGCCATGTCGGCACGGCCGCCGCCGCCCTTGCCGCCGACCGCCGCCGAGCCGGCACGCACCAAGTCAATGGCGCTTATGCGCGCCGTTAAATCCTCGCTAACCGCCACCACCAGCGAGGCGCGGCCTTCATTAACCGAAATCAGAGCCACGACGCCCGAGCCGATCCGTTCCTTAAGCTCGTCAGCCATGCCCTTGAGGTCCTTGGGCGGCACATCATCAAGCAGTTGCGGCGAAAACTTGATGCCGTCGATGTCCTTGACCTCCAAGGCGGCGCCGACGCCGCCGGTGGCCAATTTTCGGCGCGTCTCAACAAGATCGCGCTCCAGGTGCCGGCGTTCCTCCAACAGGCCCTCGACGCGTCCCGGCACGTCCGCCGGCTGGGCCTTGAGAAGAGCGGCCGCCTGGCCAAGGATGCGTTCGCGGGCGGACAGATAGTCAACCGCGGCGCCGGCGGTCAGGGCCTCAATGCGGCGCACGCCAGCGGCGACGGCACCCTCCGAGACGATTTTGAAAAGACCAATATCGCCCGTACGTCCGACGTGCGTGCCGCCGCAAAGCTCGGTCGAGAACACAGCGTCGGCGCCCTCGCCCATGGAGACAACGCGCACTTCGTCGCCGTACTTTTCGCCGAACAGCGCCATGGCGCCGGCCTCGACTGCCTGGTCTGGGTCCATGAGACGGGTTGAGACCAGGGTATTACGCCGGATCTCGGCGTTGACCTCGGCCTCGACGGCGATCAGTTCTTCGGCCGCGACGGGCTTGGGATGGCTGATGTCGAAACGCAGCCTGTCCGGCGCCACCAGTGAGCCCTTTTGTGTGACGTGCTCGCCCAGGCGGCGGCGCAACGCGGCGTGCAGCAAGTGGGTCGCCGAATGGTTGGCACGGATCGTCTGCCGCCGATCGCCATCGACACGGAGTATCAAGTCAGCGCCAACCTTTAGCGTACCCTCTTTGACGCAGCCCATGTGAACATACAGATCGTCGGCCTTCTTTTGGGTATCGGCGATCGTCACCCGCACCGCCGCCGGGGCACCCGGCGCTGTCGCCATGTTGCCGCTGTCGCCCGTCTGGCCGCCGGACTCGGCATAATAAGGCGTCTGGTTCATAACCACCGCCACGTCCGCGCCGGCGGCGGCTTCCTCGACCCTTTTCCCATCGACGACCAGCGCCACGACCAGGCCCTCGGCGGTCTCGGTATCGTAGCCCAGGAACTCACTAACTCCGACGTCGTCGCGGGTCTCAAACCATATCGTCTCGGTCGCCGCTTCGCCCGACCCGGCCCAGGCCTTGCGCGCCTCGGCGCGCTGGCGCTCCATGGCGGCGTCGAAGCCGGCCTGATCGACGGCAATGCTCCGGCCCTTGAGTGCATCCTGGGTCAGGTCGAGGGGAAAGCCGTAAGTGTCATACAGGCGGAACGCCACCTCGCCCGACAGCTCCTCGCCGTCGCCAAGCGAGGCCGTGGCCTCGTCGAGAAGGCCAAGACCGCGCTTGAGGGTTTGCTTGAAGCGGCCTTCCTCCAGCTTAAGGGTTTCGGTTATCAAGGGTTCGGCACGGTGCAGTTCAGGAAAGGCCTCGCCCATTTTTCGCACCAGCTCGGGCACCAGGCGCCACATCAGGGGCTCGGCACAGCCGATGAGTTGAGCATGGCGCATGGCGCGGCGCATGATGCGGCGCAGAACATAACCCCGGCCTTCGTTGGACGGCAGAACACCGTCGGCGATGAGGAAGCTGGATGCCCGTATGTGATCGGCGATAACCCGATGCGAAACCTTATGTTCGCCGTCGGGATCGCTTTGGGTCGCCTCCGCCGACGCTTCGATAAGGGCGCGCAGGAGATCGATCTCGTAATTGTCGTGAGTGCCCTGCAAGACCGCGGCGATGCGCTCCAACCCCATGCCGGTATCGACAGAGGGCTTGGGCAGGTCGATGCGCTTCTCCGTCGTCACCTGCTCGTATTGCATGAAGACCAGGTTCCAGATTTCGATGAAGCGGTCGCCGTCCTCCTCGGCGCTGCCCGGCGGCCCGCCCGGAATATGGTCGCCGTGGTCGAAGAAGATTTCAGAACACGGCCCGCACGGTCCGGTATCGCCCATGGCCCAAAAGTTGTCCGACGTCGGGATACGCAGGATGCGCCCCTCGGGCAAGCCGGCGATCTTCTTCCATAATTCGAACGCTTCGTCGTCTTCGGCGTAAACAGTGACCAACAGGCGGTCCCCCGCCAGGCCGTATTCCTTGGTCACCAGGTTCCAGGCCAAATCTATGGCGACATCCTTGAAATAATCGCCGAAGGAAAAATTGCCCAGCATCTCGAAGAAGGTGTGATGGCGCGCCGTGCGCCCGACGTTTTCCAAATCGTTGTGCTTACCCCCGGCGCGCACACATTTTTGCGACGTGGTGGCACGCTGGAAATCGCGCGTCTCGACACCAGTGAAGACATTTTTGAACTGCACCATGCCCGAGTTCACAAACATCAACGTCGGGTCGTTGCGCGGCACCAAGGGGCTCGATTCGACCACTTGATGCCCGTGGCGGGCAAAATAGTCGAGAAAGACCTTGCGGATATCGTTGGTCATCTGCATGGCACGCACTCTAAGCCCCAAGTTAGACAAACGAAAGGGTTGAGGGGCCGGGCGGCGGGTGCCGGACAAGCAAAAAGCGCGGCCCCCTGGGACCGCGCTTTCGCAGTGATAAGCGCCGGGCAGCGCCTATTTGTCGATATCGGCCTCCAGGCCGTCGCTATCGTCGTCGTCGGTCTTTGGTGCGTCGGGCTCGCCGACCATCATGACGTCCGACACCAGGCCGGCGTTCTCTAAGATGGCGCTTTCGATCTCTGTCCCCACCTCGGGGTTGTCTTTGAGGAAGTTCTTGACGTTTTCGCGGCCCTGGCCAATGCGCTGGCCGTCGTAGGAGAACCACGAGCCCGATTTTTCGACGATGTTGGCCTTGACGCCCAAATCGATCAGCTCGCCGCGCTTGGAGATGCCCTCGCCGTACATGATGTCGAATTCGACTAGTTTGAAGGGCGGCGCGACCTTGTTCTTGACCACTTTGACCCGGGTCTGGTTGCCGACCACCTCGTCCTTGTCCTTGATGGCGCCGATGCGGCGGATTTCCATGCGCACCGAGGAATAGAATTTGAGGGCGTTGCCGCCGGTGGTGGTTTCCGGATTGCCGAACATGACGCC
>PVBE012777011.1_pt1 | contig 13467 bp, 7 predicted proteins | sample 1631181 | NCBI WGS metagenome assembly PVBE01 (sample SAMN08397723, study PRJNA350692) | Marine metagenome, whole genome shotgun sequencing project. | isolation source: water | place: Pacific Ocean | collected 2012-04 | reverse complement strand
GAATATTTCAATTACCCTACCGGTTTCAATTAAGGACACCACGCCCCGGCGGGAGCCAAACCCTCTTTCGGAAAGGAACTTCTGCAATCTGGTAGTTTGTTTTTCCATTGCAGTAACACTCTAAATAATCGAGCCGTGAGATTCAATCGTCTAGAGCATTTCACCTTCTGCAGCGTGCAGCACGATTGCATGCCGACGGATCTTCACGTTTCATTCGCCTGGTCCACCTCGTAGCGGTGGTCCTACTCCGCCGCCGAGTACGTCCACCGCTACGAGGTGGACGCTGTCGAATACGGTCCCAGTGCATCACGCGTATGGCGCTCCAGCCTTTCTTTCTTGGACAAAAGGCCCTATCTGCGACCTCCGCGCCTATGCGAGACATCCACTTTGATATTGTAAAAAGTCGGGCTCTCCTGTATACGATTTGCCCTATGAAAACCTCACATTTGCGCCTTCTCGATACCGTTATATCTATCTTCCTCGGATCTGCGGCTTTTGCAGTCTACTACCTCACGTTGAGTGCAGGTGCGTATCCTGGGAAACCTGCGATTATGATCCTACAGCATACCGGCATTATACCAAGGCTGACGCCGGATTACCCCCTGTGGACCACCGTGTTATGGATAGCCACGAAAGTTCAAATCTGCGATGTAGTGACGAGACTGAACCTAGTGAGTGCTCTCTCCGGATCACTCTCCGTTGCCTTGCTGTACCGCATAATGACAGATGCAGTATCGGGAATTATCGTAACAGGCAAAGATAATGCTGCCAGGGCCGCGACGGCAGCTCGCCTCGCAGGACTTGGCGCGGCACTCTTCCTGGCATTCAGCACGCCGTTCTGGATTGCCTCAAACAGGGCAATCCCACTCTCATTCCATATTCTCATCTTACTCTGTTTTGTTGCAATGCTTCTCCGATATGTACGGTCCGGTTCTGGTGTTCTTCTTTGTATACTTGGCTTTCTTTACGGAATCGGAATCGTTGAATTCGCGTCCCTTGTCTTGTTTGCACCCATATTCGCCTTCGTGACAATCGCATCTATGTGGTACAGGGAGGATGTCAATAAAGCGCATATCACCGTGGCCTCGTTATCAACCCTCATTGGTTTGTCTCTCTACTTCCTCGTTGCATGGTTGTTCTGGAGGTCGGAAGGTTTTCTGATCCGAGAGTACACAGGCTACTTCGAAGTGCTCTGGTTCATGTGGCGTGATCAGGTGTGGTCGCTCACACGAAGCCTGCCTAAGATAGGCTGGATGATCCTGATATTCATGACCGTCACGCCTTTTCTCACTTCGCTTGCCGTGGGAAGAAGAGCGCTCAACGAGGAAAAAGACTGGACCTATTACCTGCTCCACGTCGTTCTGACCGGCCTTGCCGTATGCGTACTGTTGAACGTCAGGTTCGCACCGTGGTCCATGACAGGGATCGCGAGGATTCAGACGACACCCTACCTCCTCAATGCTTGCGTCTTCGGTTATCTCCTGGCTTACTGGTATCTCCTTCCCGCTGCATTGTGGCAGGGCTCAGACCGGCGTGTCCACGCTTTCCTGCGCAAATGCATGGGCCCTGTCATCGCGATTGCAGGCTTTATAGTACTCTGCTTGGCACCATTTAGAAATGTCCATGAAGCAGATGGGCGACAGTGTCGATTCATAAACGTGATAGCCAACGAGATAGTAACAAACCTGAAAGGTCGATCATGGCTGGTCACCGATGGATTCATGGACGATCACATTCGCATTGCCGCACGTGAAGCCGGTGCAGATGTGGGCATCATAAACCCCCGACAGCCAGCCAGCGGGATAGGCAACAAGATCGCGCTGCAGAAGTTGGATTCACCCCGGCTTCGCAACCTAGCCGAGATAAGCATACTTACTCTTCTGCAGGAGTGGTTGGCAAGTGAAGATGACGCCACCGAGACAGTTGCGGTCATGTCCATTCCTGATCTCTGGATAGGGGCGGGTTTCAAAGTTGTTCCTAACAACCTGAATTTCCTTGGTTCTGCAGATGCCATGGAGGATACCCCTGCCGAGTTGATGTCGGATCACTCAGCCTTCTGGGATCGGATACTTCCCCTCCTGCAAGGAACTGAACCCGGAGATAGAATGTTGGCGGGGAGCCGTGCGCATTTGATCCGTCATGCTGGTTTAGTGGCAAACAACCTGGGTGTACTGCTTGAAGATCTCGAATCACCATCCCTGGCTTTTGAAGCTTACAGCAAGGCAATTGAAATAGATGAAGACAACTTGAGCGCCCTTCTTAATCAGGCCGCCATGGTAGCATCTGGATTCCAGACTGACGAGGCCGCCAGAATTGAACAACGCGTCAAAGTTCTGAAGAACAGGAGAGGCTCAGGAATACGCAAGCTTTGGGCTCTCTCCCGCTATTACGGATACGTGCGTACACCCGAGACGTTTGCGCAAATTGGGCTGGCTTGGGCTCTTTCCGGCAGGCCAGGAGTGGCTGTATCTGGGCTGCGCACCGCCCTCCAGCTTTCGGGTAGGGATCAGTCACAAACTGTTAAGTTGTCCCTGGCTGACGTGTACCTGAAACAACAGGAGGAAGAAAAGGGAGAGGCTATATTTGCACAGGTCCTGGAGGAAGACCCCGGCAACGCCAAAGCCTTGCTTGGTATGACCAGGGCACTGCGCAAAAAAGGCGATCTAGCCGGAGCAGAGTTGTTTCTCCAAAAAGCGGAGCAGGCAGGCGCACATCGCATTCAGGCATCTCTTGAGTGGGCCAGCCTCAACGTTGCGGCAGGTAAGATTGCCGAGGCGCGAATAGTCCTGGAAGAACTGACCTCGTTGCACCCGAAACTCACTATCGCACAAATGATGCTTGCGGATACACTTCTTCATCAGAATGACAGGGATGAATTATCCGACTTCATAGCGAACCTGCATAGCCTGCCTCAAGGAGATGGAATTGCTTCGTATGTACGCGCCCAGATGGCATGGAAGGAGCAAGACCTGGCAACTACGCGCCGGGAGCTGGAACAGGCCCTACAAGTATGGCCTTCCCATCAACTGCTTATCTCGCAACTCCTGAGGCTTGATCTGCTGGAGGGAGAGGAAGACAGCCAACGCCGCCACGCCCTGCGTCTTCTCAAACTTGACCCCCAGAACCCTCTCGGCAACTACACCATAGGATCGTTGCATATTGTCTCCCGTGAATACGAACTTGCCGAAGACTCATTGAGAAGGAGTCTTGATGCCCGGAGGTCACCCGAGGCCCTTAACGACCTTGCGTGGTTAGTATTCCGAAAGCGCGGCTACGAGGAAGCTGAGAAGCTGGCGCGGGAATCGCTTGAACTGAACAAGAAGATCTACGCCACGTGGGATACGCTGGGACTGGTATTGATGCGGATCGGACGGCTTGAGGAAGCGGAGGAAGCCTTCAAGCAATCTCTATCACTCTTCCAGGGCGACCTGCGGGTACTTCTAAATATGGCTGAACTCAAGTCCTTGCAGGGCGACAAGAAGCAGGCGCGCGAAATGTTGGAACGGGTCCAATCCCAAAGCCACCAACTTCCGCCGGAGGACCAGGCGCGACTTAAGGATATTAGAGAGAAGCTCGGGGGCTAACCCGGATCCAGATGGAGACAACACAAGTGACGATTGATTCATACTCTGATGCGAAGGAATTTCTGGACAAGCATGGTCAGGGACAACTGCTGGCTTTCTGGGACAAGCTGTCGGATACCGAACAGTCTGCATTGCTCAATCAGATTGAAACGCTCGACTTTCCAAGCATAGCGAGAATGCAGTCAATGCTCGGGCAAGGCGATGATGCGCAAGCCGCTTTTGGCCCCGGCACCTTTCCGGCAGAAGTGATGACGCCCTCGGAGCAGGAGACCGCAGATGCCGTTAACACTGGCGAGAAATCTCTCAGCGAAGGCAAGGTTGGAGTAATCCTCGTCGCCGGCGGCCAGGGCTCACGACTGGGTTTCGACGGCCCCAAGGGAGCCTACCCCGTTGCGCCGATTACCAGCGCCACACTGTTCGAAATCCACTGCCACAAGATCCTGCGGCTCGAGGAGAAGTATGACACACAGATTCCCTTCTATGTCATGACCAGCGAGACAAACAACAAGCCGACTCACGATTTCTTCATCGAGAACAGTTACTTCGGTCTAAACCCGGAGCGTGTTTTCTTCTTCATACAGGGGATGTGGCCGACTCTCACCGGTGAGGGGGAAATCATTCTCGATTCTCCCCATCACATCTTCATGAGTCCGGATGGCCACGGTGGAACAATCACGGCATTAAAGAACTCCGGAGCGCTTGACGATATGGCCTCCCGGGGCCTGGATACCCTCTTCTACTTCCAGGTCGATAACCCTCTCATAGAGATTGCCGATCCAGCGTTCATAGGGCTGCATGCGAACACTGGAGCCGACGTCTCGGTCAAGGTATGTGCCAAGCGGGATGCCGGTGAAGGTCTTGGAGTCGTGGCAGCGCGTGATGGTCACAACATGGTCATTGAGTACATCGATCTCCCGGAAGAGGAAGCAGCGGCCACATTGCCGGATGGATCGCTCAAGTTCTTGTACGGAAGTGTAGCAATCCACGTGTTCTCGCTGGGCTTTCTCAAACAGGAGGCGAATGCGGAACTCCCCCTGCACGTCGCGCACAAGAAGGTCCCGTACTGCAACGCCGACGGCGAAACCGTCAGGCCCGGAGAGCCCAATGCGTTCAAGTTCGAGAAATTCATCTTCGATGTACTTCCGGACGCGAACACAGTTCTGAACCTTGCTTTTGCGCGGGAGGAAGAGTTTTCTCCGGTCAAGAATGCCACCGGGGCAGACTCGCCGGAGACCACACAGCGTGATATGATACGCAAGTACTCGAGGTGGCTTGAAGCCTGTGGCATCGAGGTGCCGAAGGACGACTCAGGAACCCCGGTCTACAAAATCGAGATCGATCCCCGTTTCGCCGGAAACGTGCAGGATCTCAGATCGAAACTCCCGCAGGATTTCGCGGTCACGGATGACGTGTTGCTAGTATGACCATAGGCTCTACAGAAAAAGAACGGATAACCACCCGGCAGATACGTCTTCTCTCTCGTTTTGTCGTACTGTTAATCGCCATCGCTCTAGGCGTGCGCTGGCTGGCCGGTGGTCAACCCCGGGAAGCCGCCGCAGTATTCCCCTTGGCCCCTGAGGCCCTTGTGCCCGCACTCAGCCCCTTCCTCGGTCTGGCGTCGGCAATTGGGGATCGTGCCCTCCACCTGTCGATGCTTCTCTGTCTTCCCGTGGCAACTCTCTCACTCCTGTTCGGTCGCTGGTTCTGCCGCAATCTGTGCCATGTTGGGCTGATTGTCGAACTCATAGGCAAGACTCGCAAGAAGTCGGGCATCGGCGGCATTCCTCATCTTGGACCCTGGTTAGTCATGCTTTCGCTGGGCTCGGCCATTGCCGGATACCCGCTTTTTCTCTGGATGGATCCACTAAGTATTTTTAATGGGTTCCTTTCCGCCTGGCGCCAACCCCTGATCCTCGCAAACGTTCTGTCGGCCGGTTGCTTTATTGTCGTCGTGGTATTGTCATTTGTCAGCCCTGGTCTGTGGTGCTACCGGGTTTGCCCCCTGGGATTCACTCAGGACCTCCTTGGCTCGGTCGTCCGGCGGGTTCGCAGATCGAGGATGCAGCCGAATGGCGGGAATAGCACAGAGAAAAAGCGAGTCAGCCGACGGGGGTTTCTGGCCGCGGCAGGGGGAGCGACAGTCGGCTGTATTGTCGCAGCACGACCATCTGATAAGTGCCGGCAACTGACTATGCGTCCACCTGGTGTGACGGAAGAACGGTTTTCAGCTTTATGCGTGAGATGCGGCAACTGCTCCTCGGCATGCCCACAGGGCATCATTAGCCAGGATCCGGGAGGCACAGGGTTGCTTGCGTTCCTTACACCTAGGATCAGAATCTCGCCGGGATACTGTTCTGAGCATTGCAACGCCTGCGGCAAGGCGTGCCCTGCAGGAGCTATTCCTCGGCTCGCTCTTGAAGACAAGCAGAACGTTGCAATAGGCTTTGCGAAGGTGATTCACAAGACCTGCATACGTTGCATGCTATGCGTCATTCAGTGCCCCTACAATGCGATCACTACCGAGTATGTCTTTGGCCGGTACTATCCCGTTGTGGATCCCGACGTATGCAGGGGTTGTGGTTTGTGCGAAGTGGTCTGCCCGGTGGAAGGCAAAGCCATAATCGTACAGGGCATTCGCCAGAAGATTCTGGCCCCCGTCGACATGGACTACCCCGTGAAAGCTGACGATTTCCAGCCGGAGTGAACGGACGATTTGCGGCCAAACACTTCTTCCTTGGCACTAGGTGAGTCATCAGATCCCTCGACAGGCTCGGGATGACATTGACTGGGCAGTGGCCATGAAGCCGGAATCGTCTAATTCAGATCTCGATTAGCTCTCCCCTGCCAGCGAAGCTGAAGGCACCCAACCGCTGTTACCCGCGTACCTTATCCTCGACCATTCCCCCTGTGTTTCGACCAGCCGCACCAAGGAACCCTGGCGGACATCAAAGCTGACCAGCGACGAATGCGCCGGTGCAAACCGTACAGTCTCGTTGTAATTCATCTTCACTTCACTCAGCGTGAACGCGGACGAAGCGCTCATCATGCTGACCAGGATACCCGTGATCGCCGCCAACGCCACCAACCCTAATCCGGAGGCCCACTTCCTTTGCCTCAGGGATGGTATCGACATCATAAGTAGCGTGACCGATAGCCCTACTCCTATCGCGACAAGGATACTCCTGAGCGTCTGGCCCTTTTCTGCGATTCTGGACACTCTTTCGCCTTCCGTACCCCCCCGTTCTTCCGGTTCATAGCGCTCAACCGTTATTCTCTCCTTCTCGTGAAAGGTCAGCCTGAAGGGGCCCCTGGAGAGATTTCGATACTCGGAACGCAAGGGATCAAAGTAGGAGAACGAAATGGAGCCGATCTCAACGGCGTTAGTGCTCTGCGGAACCAGCGTCTGTTCATAGACAACGTCCGTGTTTCTCTCCTCGACACGCTTGGCATCGTACACCTTGAAGTGATCCCCACGCATCACCCTCGGAGCGGAGATTCCCGCCATGTAGCCCGTCCCCCGGATAGCCATTCTCACAGTCACCAAATCCCCTACCGACAGGTCGGTTGGCGATGCCGACGCGGTGAAAGAGAACTGTCCCACTGCACCGCTGAACGCCTCCGGACGGTTCTTTGACGGAAGTGGCCGAACGGTTAACTGAAGAGGTTTCGCGGTAACTCTTCTGGGAGTCCGCATGACAAAGGGACCATTCCCCTGGAGGATGTCCACACGTAATGCCGTATCAAGGTTGATTGGACCGGCGGCCACAGCCCTGGCTCGACACCGAAATCGTCTCACCACGATATTCTTGCCGCCCTTGGCCGAACGTTTCACCGGCAGTTCGCTAAACTGAGCCAGTTCAAGCTTCTCTTTGTCCGGCCCAAAGGAGAGGTCCATCTGCTGGCTGATTCTTACCCCTTCCGCCCGGATCGACAGCATCAGCATGAAGACTTCATCCTGGTAGGGACGTGGCCTGTTCGAAGTCAAATCAACGGTGACCTGTGCCGATGATGTGGACGGGACCGCAACGGCAGCTATCAACCACAGAACCAGCGATACTCCGGGTATGTACTGCAATCTTCTCACGATTGGTTACCATCCTCTGAAACGCTTCGAGTCAGGCCAGTCGCATCAGGCAACACCGCGCGTCCCGCTCCATTCTCGGCGTACAACGTGCTAGCCACGCTGGAACCAAAAAGTATGAGAACGACAATGGCAGCGGCCATCACGTGCCTGCCCCATGTGTCCAACCCCATGATGCGAAAGGCAAATCCAATCCACACCAGGGAGAACGCTGCAAGGGCAATGCATGTACGAAGGTTACCGGGCAGGCCGTAGTGCCAGAAGAGAAACGCCCTGTACCAGGGCAGGGTCACGCTCTCGGAGTCATTACTTCTCGCCAGTGCCAGTTCGAGATTTCTCCTGATGTCCTCGTTGCTTCCCATATAGCGCTCCGAACGGTAGAAGGCTTTTTCCGCGGCAGCGTACTGCTCTGACAACAACAGCGCCGTACCCAGGTTGTAAAACAGGGGGCCATTGCTCAGCCCGTCCCCAACCAGTTCACGGTAAACATCCGCAGCACCCGCAAAATCGTCAACGGTTGACGCTCCCGACATGCGCATGTTCGCTTCCCGCCAGGCAAAACTATGGCTCTGATCAACGGCCGCGTTCAGGACAGCAGCAGTGCACACAAGTATAGTGGCAGCCAGGAGCAGGCTGGTAATCTCTACATACTTGTTGTGAACTGTCTTCATAATGTGAGTCGTTTTCTTAAGAATTGCCGCTACTCATGTGACTTCCACATATCCTCAAGTGCCTTCAGGGCTTCCTTTGCGTCATGAATCTCCGTACCCAGGTCCTCAGCACTTACCACCGAACCGGAGAACCCGGCATTGAAATGCTTCTCCAACAGCTCTACGATCCGGGCCGGTGGCGCACCATCAAAACCCATTCTGCTCATAATCGCTCCCGCTTCACCAGGTGTCAGGCTCCCATCGACTGCCCCTGACCTGTCCGCAAGATAATCTCTAAGCGCCCCTGACATTCTCCGGCAAGCCTCTGCGGTATTCTCACCGGAGATACGTTCAGCATCGTCCAGCCTGCCAAGAGCCCTTTTAAAGGCCGTACGAGGGCGATATCCAGTTCTTCGCCGCCGCACAACGCTCCTGAACTGAATGCCCAACAATGTAGCAAGGAATACCAAGGGGCCGAAAAGAGCGAGAATCCCGTGGAGCCTTGTGCCCATTATCCGGTCGCGCACAGCGCCCGTCGAGCTAACCAGGAGCGGTGCCACCGTTTTTGTCTCACGGTTGCCAATCGTGACACCAGAGGATGGTCCGTTCGTTCCTATGTTGACGACGTCCTCAATACCCACCACCGTTACGTCGTTGACTCTAAGTGGTATCGCTGCGGTCTTGACGGTCTCGTACAGACGCTTGGCCAAGTTGTAGTAGGAGACTTCAATCGGCGGAAGTTCGTAGGTCCCTGGTTCCTTTGGCCTGACCCTCCAAGTGTAAACCACTTCACCATCGTTGCGCTCGGTCTGTATTGTGTCATCGGACACCCTGAATCTCCTGGTGATGGCGTCCTGCTCCCAGACAGGTGGTGGCCGCAGCTTCTCTATGTTTACTTTCCCGGAGATGCGAACCGTAAGCTGCAGGGGATCGCCCACGTTGCAGGTCTGCACGTCCAAGGCGGCAGTGGCGGTTAAGTTGCTGCCGAGGACGCCTACATATGATTCCGGGCGACCTTCATCGGGAGGCGGAACGACCCGTACCGTTGCAGCCGGACCGACGGCAAAGATCGGCCGCTCCTTTCCTTTCCGGTCTGCGGTGACCCCCACGAAGATGTTTCCCTTGAAGAGCACCGGTCCGAATGTATGTTCCCCCTCTTCCTTGGGAATGTAACGGGTCTTCAACGTGTATACCCGGTAAGGAACACCGTCTAGTTTCACATCCTTCCTGGTCAGCGCAAATCTTGACGGGGTTCTGCGCGAACCGAGTCCAAAATCGAAAAGGCTGCCAAAACTGTCCCGCGCCCCAAAGTCATTAATTCTGAAGCCGGCCTGATCACGAGTTCTCGCCAACAGTTGTCCGAGCAAGCGCCCAACATTGGGGCCCACCAGTCCGGGCAGATTCTCATCCAGGTATGGCAATGTCAGCAGTGGTGGATTGTTTGGATTCATCGGATCCGCCGAAGCGTATCTCCCCGGCAGCCTTTTCAAAGCCACCGTGACCTCGACTTCAAAGGGCTCGTCGATGAACACCGATTCGCGTGAGGCCGAAACGCTGACTCGTACCCATTTCTGATTCTCCACACCGACTACCTTAACGGTTGGTCCCGATTCCGTCAGGGATTTGCCTTTGAAGGGAAGATGCACCGGCCCGAGTGAGAGATTGCCGGTTTCTGATGGGGTTATCTCGTAGCTGAAAGTCCGCCCGGAGAAGGAACTGCGGACGAGTCTCCCATTAACGACGTTGACGTTCGAGCTGTGTGAAGAATGACTTCCCAGCAGGCGTATCTCGCAGTCTTTTATTCTCGAAAGATCAGGCTGAATGCTTGCATCTTTAAGGCCGGAAACGCGGACGGTCAGCACCATGGATTCACCAAGGTACAGTTGCTTACGCTTCGCGCTGACGTCGAGCTTGACGTCAGCGGCTAACGCACAGACGCCGAACCATAGTGCCAGTACAGGAATCAAGATCCATCTAAAGATTGGCGTGCATCGATTCATTACTGGTTCTACCAGTCCTTCTCATGCGGGAGCATAGGTCTCCGGTTGCGCTCGCGCTTCTCCGCCTCGTGTTGTTTCTCGCGCTCAATGGCTTTCTCCAGCAGCTCCTTGACGTCTCAGGTGTAGCGTCTTCCTGCTCTTCCGCTTCCTGCTCTTCGGACTGCTCCTCCGAGGACTCTTCTTGCTGCTCCTGTTGTTCCTGTTGTTCCTGCTCCTGCTCTTCTTGTTGCTCCTGCTCCTGCTGCTCCTGCTGTTCCTGCTGTTCCTGTTGCTGTTGCTGTTGCCCCTGTTTGGGAAGAAGGTCCTGGATTTCTTTCAGAAGTTTGTGGCTTGCTTCCTCGGTCGCCAGGGCTTTTCCTGCACCGGCCGATGCAAGAAGCGAAGATGCTTCTTTCTGCCTGCCTATCGCTTGTGCGGTCAACTCCAGGATCTTTGCACGATCCTCATCGGAAAGCGCCGGTTCTGCCTGGGCCGGAGCTCCATCTGTGGGTGCCTGCATTGCCGCGGGTGGTGCGCCGCCGCCCTCGGGATAAGTTGCCTGGAATCTCTCCAGGAAGAGCTCCGTCAGGAACAGTGTCTCGGATTGGTTGGCGCCGGCTTCGGGAAGCTTCTCCCTGGCTGCCGCAGGGGTGAGCATCGCGGCAGTGGTGCTCGCGATGGCATTCGTCTGTCGCCTCAAGCATTCGGCAATAATGGGTTCAGGGGGGGCCAGCATTTTCCAGAGGCTGTACAGGGCCCTTTCGTCGAGCCCCGCTCCCTGCGTCCCGTCCAATTGCGCGTCCTTCATTACACCGGCTGTGCCACGCATGCTCTCTTGAGTGAGGTCTATGGTCTGATTCAGCTCGGCCAATTGCTGTTGCACGTTCGTCTGCCCCGGCTGCTGCGCCAGGGCAGTCATCAGCTGTGACTTCAGCGGAATCCACAGATCGGCATTCTCTTCCTGTTTCTCCGCAAGCGCCTCGAGAGCCCTGATGCGGTCCGGCAGGCTGTTGGTGTGCGAGTTGGCCAGCCCTTCATTGATCTCGCGTTGCGTCGACAGCATTCTGCCGATTATGGGAAACGGTCCCTTGCCACCGTACTCTTCGTTGAGCTTGCCGAGTTTTGCCTCCTCGCTGGTCTTCTCCCATGCATCAAGCGCGACGGACAGGTTCTTTTTTGCATCCTCATCGTCGTCTGCTTTGCGAAAGGCATCCATAAAGGCCTCGCCGGCCTCCCGGATCATCTCGGATTTCTTCTCCATGTCCTCCGCCTTCTCAGTCTCGACATTCTCCGCTGCCATGTACAGCGCCGATCCCAGGCCCATTGAAACGGCTCCGCCGGATTCAGATCCGCGGTTATCCAGGCCCGAGAGAATATCGGCAGCCTCCTGGTACTTGCCTGCCTTGAAGAGTGAAGCCGCCGCATTGAAAGAGAAGTCATCCTGCGACTTGCGGGTGGACCCAGCGGCAGCGCTCAGATACGCGCTGGCAGCACCTTCGTAATCACCCTTGCGGTACAGTGTCTGAGCAATGCGGGCTCCGCTTCTTCCAGCAGGAATCTCCGTTTTCGCTTCTATTACCGCGTTAGTCGTTTCTGCAGTGACCTCGTTTGTTTGTCCCAAGGATATTCCCGCAAGCGAAAGCGACAACACCAGGAAAGCCGCCAGCTTCTTGAGATTGGGAGGTGGCTTCGTTTCAGTTTTGCCGGTGCGCAAACGCCCCCGGCTCAGAAAGCAGCCGGCGATCAGAAGGCAGAAAGCAGGAAGAAGGAATACCTGGTATCTCTCGATGTACCGGCGCTGCAGAACTTCCTCGAGGTCCTGTTCTGCTACCTGTCTTATCCGCGTTCGGTATATCGTGCCGAGTGTCGTGCCCGACACACCGGCGGTCTGAACCGGCAGATAGCCGCCACCCGTGATTCCGGCTATCTCGTTCAAGGTGTCGTGATTGAGTTTCGTAACGATATCTTCGCCCTTGTAACGGTAGAACTCACCCCGTTTGTCCGGATTGGGAATCCTGGATCCGGAAGTTGCTCCGAAGCCAACCGTGAAGATGAGAATGCCCTTTTCCGCGGCCTGGCGGGCCGCCTCTATAGCGCCCCCCGTAAGATCTTCTCCGTCGCTGATCAGTATGATGGCCTTGTGCGATCCCTCTTCGTTATCAAAAGCATCAATTGCTTTCACGATGGCATCACCAATATCCGTTTCGCCACGTGGCGCTGAATCTATATCCACCGCCTCCAGGCTCTGCCGGAGATAGGCGTAGTCCGTGGTCAGCGGGCAGAGCAGCACTGCCTTGTGACGAAAGGCCAGCAAACCTGCGCGGTCCCCTCCCAACTCCCCTATTAGGTCCATGAGGTCAGCTTTCGCCCTGCGCAGACGATCGGGATGAACATCGTTGGCAAGCATGGAACGAGATACGTCGAGAGCGATCAACAGGTCTCTGCCACGAGTAAAGACGGTTTCTTCCCTCTGACCCCATCGAGGTCTTGCCGCTGATATCATCATCAAGAACAGGCCGATGGATATTAGCCATATCTGCCACTCGGCTCGTGCGCCTGACTTGCCGGGGGCCAGTTTCTTCTGCATTACCGGTGAAATAAATGCATTCAGCTTGGCCCGCTTGCTACGAACCAGCAGCACACCGCCCGTCGCTACGGCCGGAACCAGCCACAACAGGTAAAGAACCCAGGCATTGGCAAACTGAATATCCATCTCTTCTTCCTCAACGAGCGCTTGGTTCCGTCAAAACGTTCAGCCCTCTCCAATTGGATGTTGAATGTTGGGCGTTGGGTGTTGGGCGTTGAGAATAGGGCGTTCTTTCCACCTCACACCACCCTCCTGGCGACCATCATGTTGATACCACTGCCCACTACTATCAGGCCAAGGGCAGGAACAAGAAACCAGGGAAACAGCTCGTTGTAGTGGCTGTACATATCCCTTTCGATCTCGGTTCTTTCAAGGCTGTCAATATCCTCCAAGGCTTCCTTCAGGCCTTCGGGATCCCTGACATTGAAGTACTTGCCCCCGGTCCTGTCCGCGACCTTGCGCAGGAGTTTCTCATCGAGCACCACGTTCACCCATTCAACCGTTTCTCTTCCCATCATGTCTCGCCCCTTGAACGGTGCGCGGCCCGTGGATCCCACGCCTATTGAATAGATCTTCAATCCGAGCT
>PVBE010083012.1_pt1 | contig 13470 bp, 9 predicted proteins | sample 1631181 | NCBI WGS metagenome assembly PVBE01 (sample SAMN08397723, study PRJNA350692) | Marine metagenome, whole genome shotgun sequencing project. | isolation source: water | place: Pacific Ocean | collected 2012-04 | reverse complement strand
GTCGAGGAGCCGTTCGAGCTCCCGTCCCTCAGCCTGCTGAACCTCCCCCCCACCGACCAGGCGGAGGTGGACGAGGACGAACTGCAGCGGCAGGCCCGGCTCCTGGAAGAGACGCTCGTGCACTACGGCGTGCGCGGCCGCGTGACCGACATCCTCCCGGGGCCGGTCGTCACAATGTTCGAGTTCGAGCCGGAGCCGGGCATCAAGGTCAGCAAGATCGCGGGGCTCAACGACGACCTCGCGATGGCCCTGCGCGCGGTGAAGGTGCGGATCGTCGCGCCCATCCCGGGCAAGGGTGCCGTCGGCATCGAGATCCCGTCGCCCCAGCGCGAGACCGTCTACTTCCGCGAGATCCTCGCGAGCAAGGACTTCCGCAAGGCCCGCGCGAGCCTGCCGCTGGCGCTGGGCAAGGGGATCGACGGCACGCCGGTCTGCCAGGATATGGCGAAGATGCCGCACATCCTCGTCGCCGGCACCACCGGCTCGGGCAAGTCGGTCTGCGTCAACACGATCCTGCTGTCGCTGCTGTTCGGGAAGACGCCCGAGCAGGTCCGGTTCATCCTCGTCGACCCCAAGATGCTCGAGTTCAGCATCTACGACGGCATCCCCCACCTGCTGGTGCCGGTGGTGACGTCGGCGAAGAAGGCGGCGGTCGCCCTGTCCTGGGCGGTGCGTGAGATGGAGCGCCGCTACAAGGTCCTGTCGGCCATGGGCGTGCGGAACATCGCCGGCTACAACGCCCGCGCCGAGCAGCTCATCGCCGACTGGGAGACCTACGAGAAGCAGCTGTACGCCGGCAAGCAGCCCGACAAGCCCGACTGCGGCCGCGCTCCCGGCGAGGACACCGTCTGCTACGTCAGCCGCGGCGACGACCCGATCGGCGCGCCGGACAAGATGCCGGCCATCGTCATCATCATCGACGAGCTCGCCGACCTCATGATGGTCGCGCGCAAGGAGGTCGAGGAGAGCATCGTCCGCCTCGCCCAGATGGCTCGGGCCGCCGGCATCCACATGCTCCTGGCGACGCAGCGGCCGTCGGTCGACGTCATCACCGGCCTCATCAAGGCCAACTTCCCCACTCGGCTGAGCTTCCGCGTCAGCTCCAAGGTGGACAGCCGCACGGTGCTGGATGCCAACGGCGCCGAGAACCTCCTGGGCATGGGCGACGGTCTGCTGCTGCCTCCCGGCAGCTCGGATCTGACCCGCGTGCACGGTGCCTTCGTCTCCGATGACGAGGTCCAGCGCATCGTCGATCACCTGAAATCTCAGGGCGAACCGAATTACATCAACGCCGTACTCGTCGATCCTTCCAGTGAAGAAGACGATGGCGAAAACGACGAAGCTCTCGACGAGATGTACGACCAGTGCGTGGCCGTGGTCGCCGAGGCCGGTAAGGCGAGCACGTCGTTGCTCCAGCGCCGCCTCAAGCTCGGCTACAACCGCGCCGCGCGAATCATGGACGCGATGGAGCGTCGGGGGGTTATCGGCCCACAAGATGGCGCCCGCCCCCGCGAGGTCTACGCTCGGTCGTATGACGATTAGATCCCTGCTGCTGGCGGCTCTTCTGCTGCCGGCGGTCGCGTCCGCGGGCGAGCCCGCCGATCCGGTGCAGGAGCGCCTCGCCGCCGTCGCCGCCGCCTACAAGGACGTGACCACGCTGCAGGGGGACTTCGTCCAGACCTCCACCGGGATGTCCTACATGGAGCCCCTGGTCCAGAAGGGGACCATCGCGCTGGCCAAGCCCGGCAAGCTCGCCTGGAAGTTCACCGGCGGGCAGGACTACCTCAGCGATGGCGACACGCTCTGGATCGTCGACAGCCGGGAGAAGACCTGCACGGTCTACCGGGGCATGACCGGGGCCCTGGCCCGGTACTTCGGGTTCCTCACCGGGCTGCAGGACGTGGAGACGCACTACACCGTCGCCGCCACCGAGGGCGGAGGCCTGAACCTCGCTCCCAAGGACCCCAACGACACCCTGGGGACGATCGCCGTGCGCTTCGATGCCAAGACCGGGCTCGTCGCCGGTCTGACCGTGACGACCCCGTTCGGCGACCAGACCGAGGTCGTCCTGTCCAACGTTCGCACCGGCGCTGAGCTCGCCCTCGAGACCTTCGTCTACGCCGAGCTTCCGGGCTACCGCACCATCGAAGGTGGTTGACGCCGCTGGGATGCCCACGTAGTTGACGCTCCGTGCCCGGCCGTCTTCCCGTCATTCAGCCCACTTCCGCCGCCGTTCCGTCGATCCCGTCGGAGCTGCAAGGGGACGGCCGCAAGGTCCACTTCGTCAGCCTCGGCTGCCCCAAGAACCGCACCGACAGTGAGGCCATGCTCGCCCGCATGGGCCAGGCCGGCTGGGAGCTGAGCGACGACCCCGGGGACGCCGACGTCATCGTCGTCAACAGCTGCACGTTCATCGACGACGCCACCAAGGAGTCGATCGACACGGTGCTGGAGATGGCGGAGTACAAGACGTCGGGCAAGGCCGAGCGCCTCGTCGTCACCGGCTGCATGGCCCAGCGCCACCACGACGCGCTCCGGACCGAACTGCCGGAGGTCGACGCGTTCGTCGGCACCGGCGACTACCACCGCATCCTGGACGTGGTCGCCCCCGGCTCGCAGATCGCGGATCTCGTCGGCGATCCCGTCTACGTGCAGGGCGGCGAAGCGCGGGTGAACACGCTGACGGCGTGGTCGGCCTACGTGAAGATCCTCGAAGGCTGCCCGCAGCGCTGCACCTTCTGCATCATCCCCAAGCTCCGCGGCGACCTCATGAGCCGCCCTCTGCCCGTGCTCGTGGATGAGGTCCGCGCCCTCGCGGGGGCCGGGATCAAGGAGATCAACCTCGTCGTCCAGGACAGCAACTCATGGGGCCGCGACATCGGCTCGGACCGGCTCCCCGACCTGCTCCACGCCTTCGACGGCATCGACGGCATCGACTGGGTGCGGCTGATGTACAGCTACCCGGCGAAGTTCAGCGACGCCCTCATCGACACCATCGCCGAGCTCCACAGCATCGTGCCCTACCTCGATATGCCGCTGCAGCACATCTCCAACCCCATCCTCAAGGCGATGCGTCGGGGGGTGAGCAAGGACCGCACGGAGCGGCTGCTGGAGAAGCTGCGGAGCCGCATCGACGGGGTCGCCATCCGCACGGGCTTCATCGTCGGTTTCCCCGGCGAGACCGACGCTCAGTTCCAGGAGCTGTACGACTTCGTGGAGGCGCAGCGCTTCGACAACGTCGGGGTGTTCACGTTCAGCCCCCAGGACGAGACGCCCGCCGCGCATCTGCCCGATCAGCTGGACGAGGCGATCAAGCAGGAGCGGCGCGACGCGTTGATGACCCTGCAGCAGGGCATCCACGCCGCCAAGAGCGAGCAGCGCGTCGGCGACGTCATCGACGTGCTCATCGAAGGCACGCACCCGGAGCAGCCCGAGCTGCTGTGGAAGGGGCGCGCCGCGACCCAGGCGCCCGAGATCGACGGCTGCGTGATCGTGACCGAGGCCAAGGGCGCGAAGTTCGGCGACATCGTGCCGATGGAGGTCGTGCAGGCTGCGGGGTACGACCTCGTGTGCGAGGCCGTCTAGGGACTCAGCTCAGTCGGGGAGGATCGCGATCGCCTTGACCACGGCCGCGATGGTGCCGCGGGCTTCGTCGTCCAGGTTCGTCCACTGGATGCCCATGCCGGGGTTCGGGTTGTCCCCGCCCTCCTTGAACTCGTTCACCCAGACGACCGTGCCTTCGACTTCGATCGAGTCGTCGCTGTCGGGGACCGCGAAGCGGACCACGAGGCTGGCGCCGGACGGCATCGGCGTGTCGGTCTCGATGAAGATCCCGCCTTTGCTGATGTTCTGACTGTACTGGTACAGGAAGTTCCCGCCAGTGGCGTCGCGGTAGTTGAGCTGGAGCCGCAGGGGGCGGCGGTTGTGTTCGCGACTTTCGGCACTCATGGGGTGGACCCGTCCTCTGGATGGCACTTCAGCAGGCTGGCGGGAGGGGTGTCAACCCGCACCCGCGTGGGCGGGTGGTCACTGAAGTGCCCATGCGCGACGTCGGCCGGTGACCTATGCTTCGTGAGATGCGGTTTCGTTCGTCGTCTGTGTTCGCCGCCTTCGCCGCCGGGATTCTCACCGGTGCGGCCCTGACCGCCGCAGCGGGCGCGTACCCCTTCGAAAAGCTGCACGTCTTTGCTGAGGCGCTCTCGAAGATCGACGCCCACTACGTCGACGAGCGGGACCCCGACACCCTGCTGTACGACGCCATCGGCGGGCTCACGCAGGGCCTGGACGACCACTCCGTCTTCTTGGATCCCGACCGCTACGCGCAGATGCGAGAGCAGACCTCGGGCGAGTACTTCGGCGTTGGGATCGAGGTCGAGACCCGCGGGGAGCAGGTGTTCGTGGTCGTGCCGCTGGAAGGCTCACCGGCCGCGGAAGCCGGAATCCTCGCCGGCGACGAGATCGTGGCCGTCGACGACGCGTCCGTCACCGAGATCGGCACCGAAGGCGCGTTGGCCCGCATCCGGGGCGACCGCGGCACCGTCGTGGTCCTGTCCGTGCTGCGGGACGGCACCGAGGTCCCCCTCGACATCTCCGTGCGGCGCGATCGCGTGCGCACCCGCTCGGTCGACTCGGCGTTGATCGACGGCGGCATCGGCCTGGTCAAGGTCGAGCGGTTCCAGCGCCGCACCTTCGACGAAGTTCGACGGGCGCTGACCGAGCTCGAGGAAGCCAACGGCAACTCCCTCGACGGCATCGTGCTCGACATGCGGGGCAACCCCGGCGGCTACCTGAGCCAGGCGGTCGCCATCGCGGATCTGTGGATCGACCAGGGCACCATCGTCTCGACCATCGACCGGCGGACCCTGCGTCAGCGCGACGAAGCCCACCCCGCGGGAACCGACACCGTCACGCCGATCGCGGTGCTGGTGGACTCCGGATCGGCTTCGGCGGCAGAGATCGTCGCGGGGGCCCTCAAGGATCACGACCGGGGCAAGCTCATCGGCTACCAGACCTACGGCAAAGGCTCGGTGCAGATGTTCTTCGACCTGTCGGACGGCAGCGCGCTGAAGCTGACGACGGCGCGCTACTACACCCCCGCCGGCCACCACATCCACGGCACCGGCATCTCGCCGGACATCGCCCTGGGCGAGCGCGGCGCCGAGGATCCCGAGGGGGACCTCGCCGCCCTCCTGGACGAGGTCGTGGTCGATGAGGCCGTCTCCTCCGATCCGGAGATGCACGTCGCCGTCGCATGGCTGGCCGATCCGGTCCGCACGGAGGCCTTCTTCGGTGAGCCCACCGCCGCCCTCCCGGCCGAAGCCGAAGAGCCCTCGGCCGAGTAGAGTCGCCGCGTGAGCGGCGGTCGCACCACAGCAATCCTCTGGATCCTCGGGGCCGTGGCCCTGACCCTGGCGGTGGTGCGCGTGGCTCCGTGGGCCTGGCAGCACCTCTTTCCCGTGCCCGGCACCACCGAGGCGTCCGCCTCCACGCCCGCGCCCGCGTTGGACCTGCCCAGCCCGGAGATGGCGGCGGAGATCGTGCACCGCACCCTGGTGACGCTAGGCGCCCCCGGAGACGGCGGGGACGACCTGCTGGAGCTGCCTCGGGGAGCGTCGGCCCGGTCGCTGCAGGAAGCACTGCGGGCCCACGAGGGGCTGCGCGACTGCGAGGTCTACGTCACCAAGGTGGACGACCTGATCTGGCGCCTGCGCGTGATCGGCGCCCAGGATCTGCTGCTGACCCGCGAGGTGCGTCCCTGGCTCCCCGAGCGTCCCGTCGTCAGCGGCTCCGACCCCCCCGAGCTCGGCTTCGTGTTCCTGCTGGAGGAGCGCGATGACTCCCGCCTCCGCAGCCTGGGGCGGTGGAAGTCGCCCCTGGCGGTCGGGATCCGCCCGTACGCGTCGCACGCGGTGGCGTCCTCGCGCCAGGCGGCGTGGGACAGCAAGGAGGTCGTCCTGCTGCTCACCGAGGGCGAGGACGTGGCCGAGCAGTTGGCTGCGGCCCCCGACGCTCAGGTCGCCCTGTTGGCCCACGGGCTCCCGGAGTCCGTCGATGCGGCGGCCTGGCTGGCTCCCTTCGCCGCTCGCGACGTCGCCCTCGTGGACGGACGAACGGCCGACCCCACCGTGTTGCGAGCCGCCGCCGCGGCCGCGGGGGTGCGCTACCTGCGACGCGCCGGACACCTCGGCACGGAAGAGGGCGAGGTGCTGACGCGGAACCTCGCGGTCCGTCGGGGCTACGGAATCGTCACGGTGGACGTGACCGCCGACGGCGCGGCCACCGCCGAGACCTTCATCGAAGCGGCGAAGACTGACGGCTACGCGATCCTGTTCCCCGTGGAGGTCGCGCGCATGCACGCAGCCGGCGGTGGTTCTGCACCAGCTCCAGGAGCGCCTTGAGCACGACGTCCGCCCGCGCGCCCGACTGAGCCCCGGCGGTGCGGGGGTAGTGGCGGACGGGGACTTCGGCGATGCGGTGCCCGGCGCCGCGCACCTGCGCGAGGATCTCGGCGCTGACGAGGGCTCCGCGGCTGCGGATCTCCACCGACTCCAGGGCCCGACGGTGGAACAGCTTGAGCGCGCAGTTCACGTCCCGGACGCCGAGGCCGTACAGGCCACCGACGAGGCGGGACCACGTCTGGCCGATGAACCGACGGCCTCCGGGGTCGCGTCGGGGCGCGCGGTAGCCCGCCACCACGTCGCTGTCCTCTGCCGCTTCCAGCATCGCGGGGGCGTCGGCGAGGTCGAACTGCCGGTCGGCGTCGCACAGCAGCACGAGGTCGTGGCGGGCCGCGGCGAGGCCGGTCGCCAACGCAGCGCCGTAGCCGCGGTTCCGCTCGTGACGCACGGGGCGCACGCGGGCGTCACTCTGCGCCAACTGCTCCAGCACCGCCCACGTGCGGTCGGTGCTGCCGTCGTCGACGATGACGAACTCGAGGGGATCGGCCAACGGATCCAGCGCCGCGAACCCGTCGCGCAGCATGGGTGCGAGGTTGTCGGCTTCGTTGTGCGCGGGCAGGACGACCGAAAGCATCAGCGCCCTCGTACCCTCACTCCGGGGGGGATGGCGAGCCATTCGAACGGATCGGCGGCGTCGCGGCCCTGCCGGACCTCGAAGTGCAGGCCGTTGGCGCCCGCCCGTCCTATGACGTCGCCGCCCGCCACGTGCTCGCCCGAGCGCACGTCGAAGCCCTCCGCGAGGCCGTAGACCGTGTGCCAGCCGTCGCCGTGGTCGAGGATGCAGACGCGGCCGAACCCCTCGATGTCGACGACCTTGAAGACCGTGCCGCCGTGGACCGCGCGGATCGAGCTGCCCTCGATGACGGCGATGTCGACGCCGCGGGAGGCCCGCTCGAGGGTGCCGACGGCGGGCAGGGGGAGCATGCCCTTGCTCCGCTCGAACGTCGTCTGGGGGGCGACGACCTCGGAGGCCAACTCGGGCGGCGGCTCTTCTCCGCGCAGGTCGATGGAGACGTCGACGGTGGGGCTCGGGTTGCCGTCGGGCACGATGACGGTCTTCATCCGCCGCCGGTCGGTCGAGCTGCGCACGCGGCCCACCGACGCCTCGTGCTCGCCCCGCTCCGCCAGCGCCTGCTCACGCCGGAGGCTCTGCTCGCCCGCCCATTGCAGCAGCGACTCCCGCTCCGCCTCCACGCTCGCGCGCAGCTGGTCAACCGCCTCCTCCTGGGCCCGCCAGTCGTCGATCGCGCTTTGGTCCGCGCGCACGATCCACCACAGGTACCGGGCCGATCGAAGCAGCTCATGGGGGCTGTCGGCCGCGAACAGCAGGGGGAGGAAGCCCCGGTGCCGCATGCGGTACATCGCCCGCAGCCGCAGCTCAAGCCGTCCGCGTCGCTCTTCCAGCCGCTCCTCGGCCTCCGCCAGGTCGGCCTCCAGCTCGCGGAGGCGCCCATCCTGCTCGCGGAGGCGGATCGACGCCGCCCGCAGCTCTTCGTCGATGCGCAACAGCTCGACCTCGAGCCGGTCCAGCGCGTCCAACCGATCCTGGCGGGTCTGCGCTCCCGCCGGCACCGCCAGCAGCAGCAGCACGACGGCCACGGCGCGGTTCACGACACGGTCCCGACGTTGGAGCGGATGACGGACGTGAAGGCGCCGACGAAGCCGACGGCGAGCCCCGCGACGAACAAGCCCAGCAGCGTGGGAACCGGCAGGAACTCGACGGTGCCCATGCTCAGGAGCATCCCCAGGGACGCTTGCAGTTGCACGAACGCGTACTTGTAGAGGAGGGGAAGAACGGCGAGGGCGACCAGCGCTCCGAGTCCCCCCAGGGCCATCCCCTCGACCACGAACGGGGTCCGCGCGAACCACCGGGTGCCGCCGACGAGCTGGATGATCTCGAGCTCGTCGCGGCGCGAGTGGATCGCGAGGCGGATCGTCGTGTTGACGAGGAACATCGCCGCCGCCAGGAGCAGCGTTCCGAGCACCAGCGCGCTCAGCCGCAGCAGCCCCAAGAAGGTGTGGAACCGCTCCACCCACTCCTGACTCCAGTCCATGTCCTCGAACTCGGGGCGTGACAGCCGCGAGGCGACGTCGGCGACCCGGGCGGGCTGCTGGAGCTCGGGGCGGAGGCGGACCTCCAGGCTGGCGGGGAGGGGGTTGCTGTCCAGGTCGGCGAGGATGCGGTCCATGCCGTCGACTGCTTCACCGAACCGCTCCAGCGCCTCGTCCTGGCTGACGTACCGGACGGAGATGACCTCCGGCATGGCCTCGATCTCCGCCTTGATGGCGAACAGCGCCTCGTCGCCGACGTCCTCGCGGAGGTAGCAGCTGACCTGCACGTCCTGGCCCCAGCGGTCGAGCAGGCCCGAGAGGTTGGTGATGACCAGCAGGAACGCGCCGCCGAGGATGAGCACGGTGGCGACGGTGCCGATCGTCGCCACGGCGAGGAAGCGATGCTCGACGATGCCCTTGAAGGCGCGGCGGACGGCGTAGGGCGTCACGAGGCTGCCTCGTCGGGCTCGTCGTCCCCGGGGTCGGCGTCGGGATCGGTGTCGGGCTCGTCCTCGTCCTCGTCCTCGTCCTCGGGTTCGTCCTCGGGCTCAGGCTCCGGACCGGCAGCCGCCTTCATGACCTCGGCCCCGGCCGGCGGCGGCAGGGGCAGGGAATCTGTCCCGCCGGGCTCCAGCCGGCCGTCCCGCAGAGCGATCCGACGGAAGTTCCAGTGATCCAGCTCGACCGTGTCGTGCGTCGCCACCAACACCGTCGTGCCGTCCTGCTCGTGCAGCTTCACCAGCAGTTCGAAGATCTCGTGGGTCAGGGCCGCGTCCAGGTTCCCCGTCGGCTCGTCGGCGATGACGATGCTCGGCTTGCCGACCACCGCGCGGGCGATCGCAACACGCTGCTGCTCGCCTCCGGAGAGCTCGCCGGGCCGACGATCTCCGCGCCCCTTGAGTCCGACCTGTTTGATGACTTCCGTCACCCGCGCGGCGATCTCCGCCCGGGGCGTGCCGGTGACCTCCAGCGGCAGGGCGACGTTCTCGATCACCGTCCGCTGGGGCAGCAGCTTGAAGTCCTGAAACACCACCCCCAGGTTTCGCCTGAGGTAGGGGACCGATCGCGGATGCAAACGGGCGACCGATCGCCCTTCGATGAGCACGTCGCCAGTCGTAGGCTGCTCAGCGGCGTACAGAAGCTTCAGGAGGGTCGATTTGCCGGCACCCGAAGAGCCCGTGACGAACACGAACTGTCCCGTATCGATCGTCAGATCGATGCCTTCGAGGGCCGTTCCGAATCGGCCGTACCGCTTGGTGACGTTCTTGAACTCGATCATGCCGCGACGCGCGCGGGCATCATACTTATGTGGCCGACCTGTGGAATCGTTGTGATGGAACGCCGCTGCACTTGACCTCTTGACACGTTCTTGACACGGTCTGTTGTCCCTCTCTCTGAGGGAACTGGTTCGGAGATGAACATGCGCGCTGCCTCGATTTCTGGCTGTACCAAGATGTTCCTGCTGCTGCTGCCCCTGCTCCTGGCAGGTTGCAACTGCGGCATCACGGACAACACCGTTCTTGATGACGATGATTCCCTGAACCTGCCCGACGACGACGACGACAACCCGACGCAGACCTACGACAACGAGGACTGCTCCAACGGGATCGACGACGACGGCGACGGCCTCACCGACTGCGGTGACGAGGACTGCGAGCTCAACCCGAACTGCGCGCACGAGTGCACCGCGGCTGAGTCGATCTCCTGCGGCGACATCCTCAGCTCCAACAACGGCGGCGCGGGCCACACCGACGCGGTCGACACGTACGACTCCTGCACGACGTGGGACGAGTCCGGTCCCGAGTACACCTTCAGCTTCAGCCCGACCACGACGGAGGAGGTCACCGCGGTCCTGACGGTCGCCGGTCACGGCAACCTCGACGTCTTCGTACTCGAGGACGACGGCACCTGCGAAGGCACCGACTGCATCGCCTACGGCGCCTCCACCGTGCACTTCACCGCGTCCGCGGGCGAGGACTACCTCGTCGTCGTCGACGGCTACGCCGGCGGCCAGGACAACTTCAGCCTCGAGCTCCTCTGCCCCTCTGGCGGCGGCGACGGCGAGAACTGCTTCAACGGCATCGACGACGACGGCGACGGCGACATCGACTGCGACGACCTCGACTGCTCCCTCGACCCGTACTGCCTCGACGAGGAGTGCGACAACAACCTCGACGACGACGGCGACGGCTACGTCGACTGTGACGACACCGAGTGCTGGGGCGAGCCCTCCTGCGACGGCGAGGACTGCGAGAACGGCATCGACGACAACGGCAACGGCCTCGTCGACTGCGATGACTCCGAGTGCTTCGGCTACCCGACCTGCAACAACGAAGAGTGCCGCGACGGCATCGACAACGACGGTGACGGCCTCACCGACTGCGACGACAGCGACTGCTTCGGCGACAGCGACTGCATCCCCGAGGACGACTGCTTCAACGGCCTGGACGACGACGGCGACGGCCTCATCGACTGTGACGACGACGAGTGCTTCGTGCTCCCCGGCTGCGACGTCGAGATCTGCGACAACCTGATCGACGACGACGGCGACGCGGCCGTCGACTGCGCCGACCCCGAGTGCTTCAGCCACCCCAACTGCAACGTCGAGAACTGCGGCAACGGCACCGACGACGACGGCGACGGCGCCATCGACTGCGACGACAGCGAGTGCGCCACCAGCGCCTTCTGCGTGCAGACCTGCAACCCCGTCGGCACCATCACCTGCGACTCCGGGACCATCTCGGGCAACACCGACACCGACCCCGGCGCGGCGGACGTCATCAGCACCTACTCGTGCACCCCGTCCAACGAGAACGGCAACGAGCTGGCCTGGAGCTTCACCCCCACCGGCTCCGGTGAGGTGACGTTCACGCTCAACGGCCTCGACGCCGACCTGGACCTCTTCGGCCTCCAGGACGCGGGCGGCTGCAGCCCCGACGGCTGCCTCGACAGCTCCACCTCCGGCGGCACCAACCCCGAGTCGGTGACCATGACCGTGGTCGGCGGCACGACCTACTACGTCGTCGTCGACGGCTGGAACAACAACGTCGGCTCCTTCGACCTCGACATCGAGTGCAACCTCGGCGGCGCGCCGGAGGACTGCACCGACGGCATCGACAACGACGGCGACGGCGCCACCGACTGCGACGACAGCGACTGCGCCGGCACCCCCGGCTGCGTGCCCGAGGTCTGCACCGACGGCGTCGACAACGACGGTGACGGCCAGGTCGACTGCGCCGACTCCGACTGCGCGGTGGACGCCGCCTGCGTCGGTGAGATCTGCGACAACGGCATCGACGACGACGACGACGGCCTCATCGACTGCTCCGACACCGAGTGCAGCATCCTCCCGGCCTGCTCGGGTGAGGACTGCATCGACAACATCGACAACGACGGCGACGGCGACGTCGACTGCTTCGACAGCGACTGCACGGGCCACCCCGCCTGCACCCCCGGCGGCCCCGGCGGCAGCGAGACCGATTGCACCAACGGCGTGGACGACGCCGGCGACGCGCTCATCGACTGCGCCGACATCGGCGACTGCGGCCCCGACCCGGCCTGCGGCGGTGAGGGCTTCGAGATCTGCACCAACAGCATCGACGACAACGGCAACGGCCTGATCGACTGCAACGACCCGCAGTGCATCGACACCCCCGCGTGCGGCGCCCCCGAGCCGGAGATTTGCAACGACGGCATCGACAACGACGGCGACGGCGCCATCGACTGCGAGGACGCCAACTGCGCCGAGTCCACCGACTGCGGCGGCAGCGGCGGCGAGGACTGCGCCAACAACCTCGACGACAACGCCAACGGCGACATCGACTGCGACGACATCGCCTGCCTGTTCGACATCTTCTGCTGGATCCTCAGCGAGGACTGCGCCGACGGCAGCGACAACGACGGCGACGGTGCGGTGGACTGCGGCGACACGGACTGCAGCTCCGACAGCGACTGCATCCCCGAGGGCTGCACAAACACGATCGACGACGACGGCGACGGCTTCATCGACTGCGCCGACGACGAGTGCGACGGAACCCCCGCGTGCACGCCCGAGGACTGCAGCAACGGCGTCGACGACGACGGCGACGCCCAGATCGACTGCGCCGACGTGGAGTGCTCGGTGGCCCCCACCTGCATGCCGGAGAACTGCTCCAACGGCCTCGACGACGACGCCGACGGCCAGACCGACTGCGCCGACCTGGAGTGCGTCGGCAACCCCGTCTGCGCCGACTCGCAGGAGGACTGCTCCAACGACATCGACGACAACGGCGACGGCCTCATCGACTGCGCCGACCCGACCTGCACCGCGGACAGTAACTGCATCGCGGAGATCTGCTGGAACGGCACCGACGACGACGGCGACCTCGCCGCCGATTGCGACGACGCCGAGTGCGTCGACTCGATCGACTGCCAGGAGGAGCTGTGCTGGGACGGCATCGACAACGACCTGGACGGCGACCTGGACTGCGACGACGACGACTGCCTCGGCTGGCCGTCATGCGACGACGAGATCTGCGACGACGGCATCGACAACGACGGCGACCTCGACACCGACTGCGACGACACCGGCTGCTACCTGTTCACCGACTGCATCGACGAGATCTGCAACGACGACATCGACAACGACGATGACGGCCAGATCGACTGCGCCGACAGCGAGTGCACCGGCACCCCCGCCTGCACCTCGGCCTCGGAGATCTGCGACGACGACCTCGACAACGACAGCGATGGCGCCGTGGACTGCAACGACACCGACTGCGCCTCCTTGCCCTCGTGCGCGGAGGACTGCACCAACAACACCGACGACGACGGCGACGGTGACGTCGACTGCGACGACGAGGACTGCGCCTCCTTCTGCGGCATCGAGGACTGCGACGACGCCATCGACAACGACTGGGACGGCGACGTGGACTGCGCCGACGCGGACTGCATCAGCGACTCCGCCTGCCTCGTCGAGGAC
>PVBE011152074.1_pt1 | contig 13472 bp, 10 predicted proteins | sample 1631181 | NCBI WGS metagenome assembly PVBE01 (sample SAMN08397723, study PRJNA350692) | Marine metagenome, whole genome shotgun sequencing project. | isolation source: water | place: Pacific Ocean | collected 2012-04 | reverse complement strand
TCCTGAGCATGCTGGACGGATGAGCGGACCGCTGTCACTGAAGGCAGCCGAAGGGCTCCACAATGCCCGGGCCTCACTTCGCTCCGCCTCCTCCGTCAGGACTTGCGCTCCTATTCCTGCCACACATCCGTACTCTGCCAGAAGGTCACCGACGCGAACCTGAAGCTGCTGTGGGCCGGTACCTGGGTGAGCCGTTGGCCGCGAAGCGGGCCTTCCAACAGCTACGCCTTCCATGTTTCGCAGGCCCAGGGGCCACGCACTCTCCCTTGCCGATGTCGAAAGTCAGGACTGGCCGGCCACCTCGCAGACAGGGAGGGCGATGTTGCTGTCCCGATCCCACACCACGACGATGTCGACACCGCCGGTGGCGTCGTTGATGACCCCTGCCGCCCCAAGCCGCCCCATGCTCTGGAACGGATAAGCCTGGCCTCGCCGTCCGGCCGCACACCCAACACCAGTCCTTGGCATGACGCGCTGCCTGTGTCAGGATGCCGACATCGGTGTGTGGGATCATGGCCAATCCTCCTGCCAAGAAAAATTGCCAGCGGAAATTCCTGATGGATGTGTGTCAGATTTTCACCTCTGCAGCCGAAAAAAGTGCAGCATGTATGCCAAATGGGGAGTGGTTACAAGGATTACCCAGTCAGAAATGAACCGCGGAGCCACGTTTCTGCTCCGATATCTCGCGAATTCCCGATATCTCACGAAGAGCAGGAAGAGAGAGAAACCGATCATCCAGGGGCTAAGCGCTTGCTGCGTAGAGAGTTAGAGGGAGACGAGAGACTTGGGATTTGCCAGGGAAGGGCGTGAGCTGGCACGAAATTCGCTAGAGAAATTCGCTAGATTTATGGGCAGTTACCAGACAGACCGCAGCGAGGAGAAGGAGATGCCACAGTATAGATATAAGGATGCGCTGGGCGAATCCGACGAAATCACCGTCATCGAAGACAAGGGGATGTACCAGACGGACGCCAACGGCAACTGGACGCCGGGCTACGAATTCATCGACAGCCGTACCGTCAAGGCCCATCCGTTTATCATAGAAGTACTCCTGGAAGACGCCGAGCGCCTGTGGAGCATCGACGACGTCCTGGGGGCCCTGGAAGGCTGACCCGCCGCCAAAGCGATCAGCGCTGACGCCCGCCGGCATCTCCGATGAGACCGCTCGCAACTCCCCGTGTGGCGACTGGGCCGTCTACTCCCCCGTTTAGCCGCTTGATCCCCGGTGTCGTGACGTCCACCCACTCTATCCGTTCAATCCCCCGTCAACGGCCGTTTCGAACAGACTGAGCGTCCTGCGTGCGGGACAGCGGTCGGCGATTTCCATCAAGGGTCGGCGCGCAAGAGTCCAAGTCTCCTCTGAGGTCGATCTCCCGCTCGATCCGATCCACTCACCTACTGTGGTCTCACACTCGGCGCAATCGTCGGCGTGGATTTTCTGGTGATTCAGCCGAATTCTGATTCCAGGGTCCATCCCTTTCGATCCGCGTACATCCTGAGCGTGATGGCAGTGCAGGTGCCGAGGGAGGCTAGCAAGAGGCCGTATTGGATGGCCCGTAGGGGGCGACTCGGAGGATCGGGTATTGAGAGTTGTAGAGGCTGTCGTCCCCCGTGTCCCGGCACCGACGCCACATATGAGCCACCAGCCGGCGCAGGTGCTGGTCACATGTCGGGTCATCGATGCGGTTCGACATCTCGAAGGGATCCTCATCGAGATTGTAGAGCTCATCCTGGTCGAAGCCGTTGAAGACGAACTTCCACGGGTCGTCCCATACCACCCGCTGGGTCACCAGCATGCGTCCGCCGAAGTACTCGGCGTAGCCGATCCAGGGCGGGGATGCGGAGGAGTCGGGTTCCCGCAGCAGCGAGGCGAACGAACGCGAGTCACCGGCGTTCAACGATCGGCACCCGGTCAGCTCCAACAGGGTAGGAGCCAGGTCGTGCAGTCCCACCCGGGCCAGCGACTGGCCTCCACGGGCGACACCGGGGCCGGCTGCCACCAGAGGGATGCGGTAGACTTCCTCGGCGGCGGTGAAGTTCTTGCAATAGAGCCCGTGCGCTCCCAGCAGCTCACCGTGATCGGAGGTGAAGACCACCAGGGTTCGATCGAGCTGGCCAGCTGCCTCCACGCGGTCGATGAGGCGGCCGAACTGCTGGTCGATCTCGGTGATGGAGGCGTAGTAGCAAGCGGCGGCCTCGCGTCGCTGTCGGTCGCTCATGTGGGCGAACACTCGGGCCGCTTTCCGGTAGATGCCGGGCCGGCCCTCCAGGTCGTCGTCGCAGCTGGGTGACAGGGGGAGGGTGTCGGCATCGTAGCGCTCAAAGGCCTCCCCGCCGCAGATGAAGGGGTCGTGCGGCTCCTGCACGCTGACGAAGCAGCACCAGGGTTCTCCTCCCGGCAGGGCGCCCTCCAGGAAGTCCATCGCCAGGCGGGTTCGCAGACCCATGCTCCGCTGCTCGGGAGGGCAGTCAGTCACCCCGTACAACCGCTGACTCTGGTATCCGGGGGGCTGGTCGAGCGCCATCTCCAAGCTGAAGGTCGCCGACTCGCACGCGGCCCTCGCCTCCTCCTCCGCCTGGCGCAGCCGGTTGCCGCCCTCGCAGGCGAACGTCTGCCAGCCGAACAGATCCAGCTTCTGCGTCCGCTCCACGTGCCACTTGCCGAAATACCCGGTGCGGTAGCCGGCCGTCCCCAAGCGCTGGGCCCAATGGGGTTTGGCTGTGCGCAGGCAGCACTGGTCGTCGTCCACTGTGTGGATGACGGTGAGGACGCCGTGATTGTGGGGAAACAGCCCCGTCATCAGGCTGGCCCGGGCGGGAGAGCAGATGGCATTGGGGGTATAGGCGCGGGAGAAACGAACTCCCCGCTGAACCAGACGGTCGAGGTTGGGTGTATGGCACACGTGACCGCTGTCCAGAACCTCTCCCTGCATCTGATCCGCCATCAGGAAGAGGATGTTTGGACGGGGCATCATCAACCGCGTCTACGACTGTGGTCCGGGGGCCTGGACCTGAATGCCGGCAAAGGGGAAGACCGCCACTCTGGCGCGGCGCGGCAGGCGCTCGGACAGCTGCGCGATGAGATCCTCCCAGTGTCGGAAGAGGATGTCTCCGGCGTGCTTGACGCAGAACTCATCGACGGGAAAGTGCTCGGAGAGGATGAGTACCTGGTCCGGCTTGCCGATCCGGGGAGTGGGCAGCTCGCGCGGGGTCCGCTGTGCGACCTTCGTCTGGAAGAGATTGTAGCTCAAGCGGTCGAAAAGACCGTGGTAGGAGATTCCGTCTGAGGCCGGATTGACGGCGACGGTGTAGGCCCTGTCGAAGAACCGCCGCGGCCACAGGGCTTTGCCGGTCTGTATGGGGTCCGAATCGAGTGGGTAGCAGTTGACGAGGAGGAGATCGGCCTCGCGGCGGAGGGAGTCCGGGATCGCGGTGCCGTAGGCTTCGAGGGCGAATCCGGCGGCCTGGCGGTGGGCTTGGATGAAGTCGCCGACGAAGAGTCCGGCAACCTCGCGGCGGTGATTGAGCACGGCGTTGACGATGACGTCGAGTCCGACCCGACCAGCGACCTCTTCGGAGATGTGGCGGTGGTCGGGGTTGTCGCCTCGCTCCGCTTCGACGACGGCGTGCCCGCGGCTCGGATAGAACGCGTGATAGCAGAACATGGTGGCAAGCCCGGAGACCCCGGGCAGGATGAGCTTGGCCCCGCCACCGAATCCCACCGCCCCGTGGGCGTAGATCCCCCCGAGACAGACCTTGAAGTCGGCGTCGGCCACCACCGGGTCTATGAAGATGGGGGTGCCGTCGGGCAAGTTTCCGACGCCGCGAAGATGACCGCTCATGAAGTCGTGGTTGGTCACCTCATACCGCGATGCGACCTCCGCGCCTACCTTCTTTACGATCTCCTCCCGCGTCAGCGGGCGGTGGGAGCCGCCGCCGACAACGAAGCGGATTTCGTCACGGGGGAGTCCCGCCGCGATCAACTCTTCCAGCAGCGCGGGGATGATGACAGCCGCCGGGGTGGGCCTGCTGAGGTCGTCGACGACGATGGCGGCGGAGCCGCTGCCGCGGGCCAGCTGCGAGATCGGCGCCGTGCCGATCGGACGCTGGAAAGCCGCGCGGATCTTCGCCGAGCTGAGGGCCGGCAGCTGGCGGGGAGCCAGAGTTTCGACCTGCCACTCCGCAGGCAAGGGGAGGGTGATCTCCTCGTCGCCGTACCAGGCTCGGGAAAAGAAGGTGGCTGTGTTCGGTGCCATGAGGTCTCCTGTCGATCGGCAAATTGCAGCGCAGAAAGATGGGGCGAGAGGAGAGAATATGGGTAATAGTGAGCTTCCCCCCAAGGAAAAATGGGACGGGCGCTACGGCGCGGCAGCTTACGAACCGGACAAGTCTCCCGTTCCCCTCCTGACCGAGGTCGTCGAGGCGATACCTCCCGGACGTGCCCTCTGCCTGGCGGCAGGCTGTGGTCGCAACGCCGTTTATCTGGCGCAGCGCGGTTTCGAGGTGACCGCGGTCGACATTTCGTCCCGGGGATTGGAGCGCTGCAAAGAGCGGGCCGAAGATCTGGGCGTCCGCGTCGACACGGTGGTGGCCGATCTGCTGTCCTACGACCTGGCCGGGGAGGCTTTCGACCTCATCACCGACTTCTACTACTACGAGCCCGAGCTCTTCAGCCCGGTCAGGGAGGCGGTGAGACCGGGGGGCTACTTTCTATTCCAGACGTTCTCCATACACCACGCCGGCCGCGGCTGGGGACCGCAGAGCGCGCGACATCTGGCGCAGCCGCCGCTGGTCCTGGAGGCGTTTCAGCATTGGCGCATTCGTCTGTTCGGCGACCTCGATATCGATCATTCAGACGGGGACCGGACGGAATCGGTGGTGCGGCTGCTGGCACAAAAGCCGCCGCGGCCTGCTGCAGCTGCAGACTAGTAACGGGCGACTAGCCGCGCCAGGCCGCGGGCAGGATGGCGTCGTCGAAGCCGAGCCCCCGGCTCAGCCACTCCTCCTGGAAGACACCGTCCTTGTATCGAGTCTCGGACGGCCGCAGTTCGGTGGGGCCGGCCAGGGCACGGCTGAGCCCTTCGAACTCCGGCCTTCCCCCCAACAGCAGCGTCGTCGCCCGCACAGCCGGGGCGAAGAAGATGGGGTCGAAGTAGGCGAGCGTCGCAATCACCTGAGTGCGCCGATCGGGGAACAGTCTCAAGTAGTCGTTGAACTCCTCGAGGGGATAGGCGTCGGTGAGGGCGGCACGGTCGATGGCCCGATGGAAGAGATTGGGTGTGGCGACCAGGTGAGAGGCTGCGGGTCGCAGGGCGGCGATGAGGATGGGCAGGTCATTGGCGCCCAGGAGGGCGAGGCGGCTCGCGTCGACCTCGGGGCGGCTGAGGGCCACGTCGACGGCTCGGCAGCAGTCGGCGACGATGCCGCGGAAGATGTAGCTGCGCGGATCGTCGATCCCCTCCGTGAGCAGGCCCGGAAAGGGCGCTGCCCAGGGGCGGTCGGCGTTGCGCTGGCCCCGGGCGGCGAGGGAGAGGATGGCGAAGCGGCCGCGTTTCTCGTCGGCGTCTCCCTGGGGGATCACCTCTACGGTGCTGGCGTAGCGGGCGAGGTAGACGAGGGTTGGGAAGGGCCCTTCTCCAACGGGGACGCTCAGATAGGCAAACAGACGGTAGGGACCGACGCTGGTGAAGCGGAGCCCGTAGGTGGTGGAGAACTCGTTGGATCGGAGCGGGATCTCCTCGACAGCGACCGCCGCGGGCAGCGCCTCGAGCTCTTCGAGCAGATCGCGCCAATAGGCCTCGAAGTCTCCCGGGCAGGCCGTTGGATCGAAGCTGGGATCAGGCACCGTTCTCCTCTCCCTCTCCCTTCAGATGAGTGGCGAAGAAGGCATCGACAACAGGTTCGTGGAGAGCCCTCCCGGCGTCGTGGCCGCAACCGTCGTAGGGATAGAGCTTCTTGTCCGGCGAACCGATGGTGTCGAAAAGCGAGTAGCCGGTTTCGGGTGGACAGATATTGTCCTGCAGTCCGAGGTTGACGATGATCGGGCAGGAGATGCGCGGCCCGAAACAGATGCCGTCGAAGTAGCCGAGGGTGTCGCGCACGGCGTCGGCGCTGTCGGGGAAGGTGCGGAGGTAGTCGCCGATCTCCTGGTAGGGGTAGGTCCTGGTCAGACGGATGGCGTCCATGAATCCGCACAGGTAGGGCGCCCCCGCCGAGGCCGCCCGGACCTGCTCACCGCGCAGACCGGCTACGGCGATGGTGAGACCGCCCCCTTGACTGCTGCCAGTCAGGCCGATGCGGTCGGGTCTAACCTCCGGCCGGCTGCGCAGAAAGTCGAAGGCCCGCACCGCGTCGATGTAGAAGCCTCGATAGGTGTAGGTGTTGCGGTCGGTGATGTTGTCGGTCAGCAGACCGGGATAGCCGGGGTCGAACTGGGCCCGGCTGCGCAGCTTGCCGCGAGGGGCGGCACCGAAGGTGGCGTATCCATCTCGCGCCGCGGCTTTGGGAATGGGAGGATCCTGCAGGTACCCGGGCAGCTGCAGCAGGGCGGGAAGCGGCCCGTGGCGACGGGTCGGCAGGCAGTACCAGCCGGCGATGCGGATGCCGTCCAGACTGTCGTAGTGCACTTCGTACACGTCCACCTTTGGATCGCTTCGCAGAGGCAGCCTCTCCATGGTCGCATTCAGCGGCAGACGGTCGGCGGCGGCCAGAACTCCTTCCCAGAATGGGTCGAAGTCGTCGGGACGGACCGTCGATGTCGGCAGTGCCATTCAGGCGTGCCCCCGTTCCAGGGTCAGGAGGAATTCCTTGATATGCAGGCCGCCCGTATAGCCGGTCAGGCGGCCGTCGCTGCCGACGACCCGGTGACAGGGAATCACCACGGGCAGGGGATTCCGGCCGTTGGCGGCGCCTACGGCTCGAAAAGCGGTGGGGCGGCCGATCTGCCGTGCGATCTGCCCATAGGAGGCTGTCCGGCCGTACGGAATATCTTCCAGCGCCTGCCATACCGACAACTGGAAAGCCGTACCCTGTGGCGCCAGGGGCAGATCGAAGGCGGTCAGGCCTCCGGCGAAGTAGGCGCGGAATTGATCGACGACGTCGAGGCCGTCGTCCTCAGTGCGACACCACGAAGAAGGAGGCTCGAAGCTTTCGCTTCCATCCTGGAAGTTGACCCGCGTGAGGCCGTGTTCGTTCCAGGCCAGTAAGATTCGACCTAGGGGGCCGTTCACGTGGGTGTAAGAGGTGGTGTGGCTCATCGAAAGAGCCTTTCTACCTCGCGCTGCTCGGCATACTTTGCGGCTCTCATAACAGCACGGGAGTTCGGAAGAGGATATGCGGAAAGGGCGCGACACATCGACTCCTGCCCGGCTTCAAGCATATAACATATCCCCGGGCGGCTACGGCTTCAAGGTGTCGGGTATGTTGGAGACTACAGACAGATAACAGATCGCGGGAGAGGGGGTGTCCCGGTCGAAATCTTGAGGCAATCGCGGCAGTCGCCACACGAGAGATTGTGATTCTCCCGAAATTTCGGGACGACAAGACCTCGTCTGCCACTCCGAAGAAACCCATGTAGAGTGATGTGACTTGCTATAACTAAATATCTTACGTGAAGGATAAGGTCTCTACTCTGGGCCTGGCACGGGAAGTCCGCGTGGCGCAGGGAGGGTCCTCGATACCCTCTCGCCGGAGCCGAACTGCCCAATCGCCAGCGGGCTGACGCTACTTCAACAGCATCATCTTCCCCGTCTGTCGGAAATCTTTTGAGCGGAGGCGGTAGAAGTAGAGGCCGTTTCCGGCGATCCTTCCCCGCTGGTCGCGTCCGTCCCAGGTGGCGGTGTAGAAGCCGGCGGGATGGTTGAGGTCGCTGACCAGGATTTTCACCTGTCGTCCGAGGATGTCGAAGACGGTGAGCTCGACGTCGGCGGTGGTGGGCAGAGCGTAGTCGATGCTGGTGACGGGATTGAAGGGGTTGGGGAAGTTGGCGCCGAGGAAGTAGGTGAGCGGCTGCAGGCGAGTGCTGCCTACCTGACGCACCCGCCGCACGCGGTCTGGATCCCGGTCGCCGACGAAGTAGGCCTCGCGCAGGTCGAAGACGGCGTCGTTGGTGGGGGCTGCACCCCGCGTCTGGAAGGTGAGCTCGGCCAGCAGACCGCGACCCGACACGGCCTGACCGGCGGTGATGGCGTTGGCCAGCACCAGGTGGCCGGGTCGCTGATTGAGGACGTGGAACAGGGGGGCCTGGCCGCCGCGGCTGTGCAGCAGATGACCGGGTCCGGCCTCGGCCTGGAGGAAGGTGAGGGCCTCCGGGTCGTAGGCCATGACCAGGCCGAAGCCCTTCAGGTCCGTCACTGCGTCCACCCACACGCGCAAGGTGACGCGGCCGTCTTCGGCCCGGGTGCCGCCCACCGCCTGCAGCCTGAGTTCGGCGATCTCGTCCATCACCTCGGCGAAAGCCCAGCGCTTGTCGGCGGTGGCGCCGAAGTTCTGTGCGAACAGAAAGAAGTCGGTCAGATCTACCGTGCCGTTGCCGCTCAGGTCGAAAACGGCGAGTTCCCCGGCGGCCGGCTGGCCGAAGTTCTGGGCGAACAGAAAGAAGTCGGCCAGGTTGACGACTTTGTCGTCGTTGAAGTCTCCCGGCAGCAGCGCCACCTCCTGGGCGACGAACTCCTGAGCGGTGGAGAACGCGCCGACGAGGTCGTCCTCCACGGCGCGGACTCGCCAGTAGTAGGTGTCGCCCTCGGTCAGGTCGCGGGCGATGGCCCAGGCCGTCTGGCCGCTGTCGGCGCCGCCGGCACCCGAGAGGATGCCGGACTCCGATCCGGTGACGTTGCCGAAGTCGGCCTCGGTCGACACCTGCACGGTGTAGGTGAGCGAGGCGCCGTCCTGAATCGGCATGGGGTTGGTGAAGACGAAGGTGGGACGCAGGAAGTTGTCCCCCTCGCGGCTCAGATCCGTGGGCGCCGACGGCGCCGCCAGGGCGGTCGGGGTGAGCGCCAGCGGGTCCGTGGCCACGCTGGCGTTGTCGGCCCGGTCGATGGCGGTGACCCGGTACTGGTATACCAGGTCGTTGGTCAGGCCCAGGTCGGTGTAGGAGGTCGAGGTCAGGCGTGTGGCGATCTCGACGAAGTCTTCACTGTCGCCGGCGAGGCGGCGGAAGACGCTGTAGCCGGCCAGGTCGAGCTCGGTGTTGGCGCTCCAGGTGAGCAGCACCTGCTCGGAGCCGGCCGTGGCGCTGAGGTCGGCCGGCGTGCCCGGCGCTTCGGTGTCGGCCGAAGCCAGGGTGGTGAAGGAGCTCACCTCGCTCCGCGTGGGCGGGTTGCCGGCTCGGTCGATGGAGCCGACGGTGAAGAAGTACTCCGTGCCCGGTGTCAGGTTGGTGAGCACGACCCGGTGCTCGGCCACATCCGTGAAGTTGCCGACGATGAGATCCGCCAGACCGGAGACCACGCCAAAGTCGACGAAGCTGTCGGCGACTTCGTCGGTGTCCCAGGAGAGGATGGCCGACGAGTCCTCCGCCGCCACCTGGACATTGGAGATGACCGGTGAGGTGAGGTCGGCCCCGGCATCGGTGGTGAAGGAAAGGATGCCGCTGAGCAAGGGCCCGTTGTTGCTCAAGTCGGTGGAGGAAGCCGTGAAGAAGTATTCAGTCTCCGCCTCCAGGTTGGTGAGGGTGATCGTGTGGACCCTCTCCGTGGTGGGCAGGGAGCGGATGAAGCCCAGCTGGTCGTCGAGGCCGAAGTTGACCTCGCCGGTGGCGTCCTCGTCCGTCGTCCACTGGATGGTGGCCTGCTCGTCGCTCTTGTAGACCACCTCCGGCGCCGAGGTGAAGACCGGCGCCGTCAGGTCGATCTCCGGATCGGTGGTGAAGACCGCGGTGCCGCTCTCGGTGGCGCCGTTGCCCACCGCGTCGGTAGAGGCCACCAGGTAGCTGTAGGTCATACCGTGGTCGAGGTTGGCGAGCATAAGCTTGTGGGCGGTCCTCTTCTCTCCCGCACTGGCGAAGTCGTCGTCCACCGTGTCGAGACCGAAGCGGACCTCGCTGTTGGCGGGCTCGTCCGTCGTCCATTCGACGATGGCGGTGTCGTGGGTCTTCGACGACACCGTAGGTCCGGTCAGAATCACCGGGAACTGGGTGTCGGGAACGTTGCTGGTGGTGAAGCTGCCGGCGCCTCCCCGCGGTTGCAGCACCAGCGTTGGCTTGCCGGCGGCCACGTTGCGCTCGAAGCTGGCGGTGCGTCCGTTGGTGGCCGTCGCGACGATGCCGAATTCGTACGGGGTCGCTCGCTGCAGGCCGCCAATGGTGATGTTGTGTTCCTGAGCCAGTCGCAGGTTGCCGTCCCGGGTTTGATCGGGGACCTCGAACTCGTCGGCCGTGCCGTAGGTGCCGTTCAGCGTGCCGAAGAAGACCGTGGCCCGGGTGTCCACGTCGGTGACGAAGCGCACGACCGCGAGGATGTCGCGGGTGTCAACGGCAGGACCCACGATGATGAGCGGCGGCAGGGTGTCCGCCGCCGCGGAGGTGGTGAGCATGTGATCGCGGCTCCACTGCTCGTTCTGCCGAAAATCCGTAGTCAGGACATCGCCGTCGGGCGTCGCCAGCGTGATGCGGTAGCGATATCGCGTGGAAGGCTCGAGGTCGGAGAGGGTGATGCTGTGGGCGTTGAGGATGCCCCGCGAGGTCTCCGCAAACAGGTAGAGCGCTTCCTCCCCCACGTCGCCGACCGGCACTACGCCGTAGTCGATGCGGGCCTCGGCAATCTGGTTGAGGCGGAAATTGACAACGGCGCTCTCGACGCTGACTACTACCGCGGGCGGACCGAGAAGGCGCAGGGGCTGCCGCTGCAGCCGGGTGCGAAAGATGCCGGTGTCCGATGCGGTCGCCTCCTCCTCCGTCATCAGGCCCTGTGCGATCAGGTCGTCGATGCCCACCAGTCGCGACGTGGCGATGAAATCGTACGCCGTACCGGGCTCGAGCCCCGCCAGGGCAGCGAGGTGAAAAAGCGAGCCTCCCTCATTCAGGCTGACCTCTCCCAGTTCGACGCCCTGAAAGGACACGCGGAAGCTGGTGTCGGCAGGGCGGTTGGTGAACCAGTTGGAGGTCACGCTCGTGGCAGTGGTCTGCGCGTCGAAGTCCGATCCCATGGCGGGGCGCAAGTCAGGGGCGGCGCGAGTGCGAAAGGTTCCCGACTGCAGTCCGCTCGGCTCGCCTTGGAGCGTAACCGAGCGGATCTCGAATTCGTACCGTGTGTCCGGCGCCAGACCCTCTGCTGCGACCAGGTGTCTGCGAGTGCGCAAGTCCCGACCCAGCGCGGTCACGGAATCTACAAAGCCGGCCGAATAGGGTGGGCCAAGACCGCCGTCAACGAGGGCGGCTGTGAAGGCGGCGGTTTCACCCTCTGCCGCGTCGATTCCCGCATCCAGCAGGAGGAGGGCGCCCAGCCGCACCTCGGCGGCCGCGCTCTGCGCCAGCGGACTGACCGCGGTCTGCCACTCCGATGCCCCCGAGATCCGATAGCGGAGGGTGTCGTCGATGCCTGCGAACCGGCTCTGCCAGGTGAGCGTGACCCCGTCGTGACGGCGCTTGACGTCGACGTTGAAGATTCTGTTGACAAACCGCCGCACCAGTCTGACGCCCATTACTCCATCGGCAAAGGTTAGTTCGTCGACATCGACAGATGAGGTAGCGACAAGAACGCTGACGATGGAGAGGAAGCGCTCCTCCTCCTCCCCCACCTCCTGGAGCACGCGGAAGGTAACCGTGGTTACGACACCGGCCCCCGAGGTCTCGGACGCTCCCTGCAGAACGGCGCCGCCGCCCCCGGCAATCGCGAAGCCGCCACCATCGTCGACGGGGCTCTCGGCAAAGAACAGCATGCCCGCGGGGTGGTCGCCAGCGAAGGCGCCGACGAATTCGAAGAACTCGGTTTGGTACCGACACAGGACCCGGACCTGTCGCACTTCCACCGTGCCCGCTACGCGAATGCCGATGCCGATTTCGTCGCCCACCTGCGGATTGGTTATTTGAGCAGGTCCTTCGACAGAGGCGGTGAATCCAGCGTTGGTACCGGGGAAAGCCGGGGTCGTCACCAGGAGCATGGCCGCCGCCCACCCCCACAGGAGACATCGCCTGCGGATTCCCTCGCTAGTGGGTGGACGTTGATAGTTGGAGGCCCGCGGACCGACGGCCGACAGGCCGGGTGGTAATCCCTCTGTCATGAGCAAGATCCTTTCTTCAGACCACAACCGCGCACCGGTTCCAGAGTATACGGGGGGCGCGCAGGAGTCACAACAGCGGGAACGGAGTGCCCGAGCTTCACCCCGACTTGATGAAGACGATGCCGGCGGTGATGGCGCCGATGCCCAGGGCCTTCCACAGATCGAGCCGTTCCTTGAGCACGAGGATGCCGAGGACGGCGCCGATGACGACGGCCACCTCTCTCAGGGCGATTACGTAGCTCACCGGTGCGAGCTGGTAGGCGAAGAGGATGGCCATGTAGGTGACGGAACAGCCTACGCCGATGATGACCGCGTAGACCCAGTAGCGGCGCCCTGTCTGCAGGATCTCCCCTCCGTGCCAGCGCCGCGCGAAGGGCCACAGGAAGAGGCCGCACTGGACGTATATGAGCCAGATGTAGACGGTGGGATGAACGAGAGAGACACCGATCTTGTCGACGATGGAATAGGCGGGGATGGTGAGGCCTACGCAGAGGGCGAGTCGGATCCCTCCGCCGCGTCGGCTGTACGCGGGGACACCCATCACCAGGATTCCGGCGAACACGAGGCCGATGCCGGCAAGGCCGGCGAACGAGATCTCCTCCGAGAGCAGCAGCCAGGCCATCAGCGCGGTGGTGCCGATGCCGGAGCCGCGGGCGAGCGGGTAGACGACGGAGATTTCTTCGCGTCTGTAGGCGCGCGCAAGAAGGATGAAGTAGAGGGCGTGGATGAGGCCGGTGGCGACGACGCAGGCGACCGCAAGGGGGGAGATAGCGGGCCAGTTTTCTGTCCGCAGGCTGATAGCGATGACGAAGGGCGTCAACACGGCTGTCCCCGCCCAGGTGCTCAGCCAGACGACCTGGAAGTTGCCCGACACCCAGCGGGTGGCGAAGTTCCAGCCCGCATGACCGAAGGCCGCCAGCAGCACGAGGACAAAGACGTCCGTGCTCACGTAATCCCAGCGCTGCCGTCGGCGTTGTCATCGGCGGTGTAGTGGAGTGCCAGCCACACCGTCTGCCCATGCGGATCGGTCCACTCGACGCGGTGGCGCACATGGGCTGGTATGTGAACAAAATCACCGGGGTTCATCTCGACGAGCCGCTCCTGCCCGGCGAAGGAGAGGCCGGCTCTTCCTTTCAGGATCAGCACCCACTCGTCTCGCTCCTGGTCATACCACTCCCCGGCGGGGGTCGCGTAGCCCTGGGAGGTGATGCGTTCGAGTTTGAGCTGAGCGGTCTCGAGGAGGGCGAGAAACG
>PVBE010034773.1_pt1 | contig 13472 bp, 9 predicted proteins | sample 1631181 | NCBI WGS metagenome assembly PVBE01 (sample SAMN08397723, study PRJNA350692) | Marine metagenome, whole genome shotgun sequencing project. | isolation source: water | place: Pacific Ocean | collected 2012-04 | reverse complement strand
TCCTTTTGTCACAACTCCCTGCAGACACACTGGTTAAGACAAGAGCCCTGTCGGTAAACTGTAGTATTCCTGCTCAGTATCTGTTGAAGGCGATGCTGGCCCTTCGGAGCGCGGGCTTCATTGAGGGGATTCGAGGTTTTGCGGGGCGGTTACAGACTGACCATGCCCGTAGATCAGACCCCATCATCAAGCCTTGAGGCTTTCTGGAAGTGTAGAGGCTCCCCGAAGTGTCTGCTTAGAGAAGGCCGTGGATGTTGCCCGGGGCGCGTATCCCGGTTGGTAAACAACGGTCTCATATCATGGGCAAATTGGGAACTGCCAACCTCGCCGACCTGACGAAATACGCTCTCCGCGAAGGGCTGATACTTCTGGAAAACTGAGCCTGAAGCGCCAGATACCTCGTTTCGATTCTACCTGTATCACCTTTTCCGTGACTCTAAAATCACGTTTTGTGAACTCCAAAATCGTTCCTGTAGTGATTGATCAAGACTTCCCTGAACCCCATAGTTTGTTTTGGAAACGTCTGAGTGCAGGGCAAGAGTCTTTGCGAGGCGAACTGCTCCTCCTGTCACGGCGTTGCGGGGAAAGGCGATGGCGAGGCCGCCTACCGACTCTTGCCATCGCCACGGGACTTCACTAAAAGAAGGTTCAACCGCAGGAACACGCCATTTAATCGGAGAAAGAGGTCCCGTTAATGGGTTACTGAAGGCATCTGCAAACAACGTCAGACATGCCGAGTGTTGTGCCATCAAGAACATCGACTGCAGTATCTAGACTTCGAAAGATAATCGCAACCCCGTGAACCGTTACTCGATGGGTATTCCAGGGGAAAGGCGCCTCAGGTGCATACGACGCTTTTGTCTCGCGGGCCAGAGACCTCCGCGATGAACCAATGCCAATTGAATGATCAATGAGCGTAGCCGCCGTCGACATAACCTTGGACGACCCCACCAGGCGCGCGCCTCTGGTTACGGGCGGCCATGGTTTCAAGTCAGTTACGGACACCGTTTGCGCTGTTGTAGAACGTCCCAGGCCGCCTCGTACCTGGTACATCGCTTTCTCCATTTCTTCGCTTATCGCGCTGATGTTCCTCGCGCTTCTTGCGTATTTGTTTGGGGTGGGGGTGGGGGTTTGGGGTGTCCAGAATCCTGTGGGCTGGGGTTTTGGCATTGTCAATTTTGTTTTCTGGGTGGGTATCGGTCATGCGGGTACGCTGATTTCAGCCATCTTGTTCTTGTTTCGTCAGAAGTGGCGCACGGGGATCAATCGTGCTGCCGAGGCGATGACGATTTTCGCGGTGATCTGCGCGCTCATATTCCCGGCGATCCACATCGGTCGTTGGTGGCTGCCGTACTGGATGATCCCGTATCCGAACTCGATGGCACTGTGGCCGAATTTCCGGAGTCCCCTTCTCTGGGATATGTTCGCGGTGGGTACTTATTTCACGGTGTCACTTATCTTCTGGTACATGGGCATGATTCCCGACGTGGCTTCATTGCGTGACCGGGCCCCTACCCGTTTGCGTAAGGTCATTTACGGCATTCTCGCCGTTGGTTGGCGCGGATCCCAACGGCATTGGCATCGTTACGAGCGCGCTTATCTTTTCTTGGCGGCCCTGGCCACACCCCTGGTCCTGAGCGTTCACACGGTTGTGAGCATGGATTTCGCGACCTCTATCCTCCCCGGCTGGCACTCTACTATCTTCCCCCCATATTTTGTTGCGGGGGCCATTTTCAGCGGCTTTGGAATGGTGGCGACGCTGTTGATCCCGGCGCGGCAGTGGTTCGGCCTGAAGGATTTTATTACGCTTCGGCACCTGGAGAACATGTGCAAGATCATGCTCGCCACTGGTTCGATGGTCGGCTATGCCTACGGCGTCGAGTTCTTTATCGCGTGGTACAGCGGTAACGCACTTGAACAATACACGTTCTTGAACCGCGCCCTTGGGCCGTATATGTGGGCCTACTGGACGATGGTGACATGCAACGTTCTGGTCCCGCAGTTTTTCTGGTTCAAGAAGTGCCGCACGAAGGTCTGGATCATCTGGATCCTGTGCATTTTCGTGAACATCGGGATGTGGTTTGAACGCTTTGTCATTGTCGTGAGTTCTTTGGCGAATGATTTCCTGCCCTCAAGTTGGGATTACTACACGCCGACCTGGGTGGACATCGGGATGCTGGTGGGAAGTTTTGGGATTTTCCTTACCTTGTTCCTCTTGTTCTGCAGGTACTTGCCCCTGATCGCCATGGCGGAAGTGAAGGGCGTTCTGCCGGGCCCCGGTGCGCACCATGGGGTTCCAGAACATGCCCTGGAGAGTCAGCCGTGAGTCGAAGAAACGAGACGTTGCCAGCAGAAGCGACAGATCACCTGGAGCAGTCCGAGGGCTCGGGGCACGGTGAGCCCGCAGGCCTGTTGGCCGAGTTCAAGACACCCGAGGAACTGCTTCGTGCGGCGGAGCAGGTGCGCGCCGCTGGCTTTCGCCGATGGGACGCGCACACGCCCTATCCCATTCATGGACTGGATAGGGCCATGGGCATTCGGGACACGGCGTTGGGCTGGATTGTGTTTGCGTGCGGTACCTTCGGGTGTGTCTTGGGTGTTTGGATGCAGTGGTGGATGAACGCGGTGGACTACCCCCTCGTGATTAGCGGTAAACCTTTATGGAGCCTGCCAGCGAACATCCCGGTGGTCTTCGAACTTACTGTACTGTTCAGCGCTCTGGGCACCTTCTTCGGCATGCTGATTCTGAACGGGCTGCCCCGGCTGCACCACTGGGTATTTTTCGATGAGGGCTTCAAGGCGGTGACGTCGGACGGCTACTTCCTGACGATCGAATCGTCTGACCCTAAGTTCGATGTATCGGAGTGTCGTGCCTTGTTGAGTTCGGCGGACAGTCTGCGGTGCGAAGTTATTTGGGAAGAAGAGGCCGGTCAGAACGGGATATCTTGAAGTAGGTTGGCTTGGCTTTGGTCGAGGTTTTTGGGGCTGGAGCTTCAGGCGTGATTGGAGCAGATGGGAGGTCTCGCGGTGCTCTCAGACGAGCGAGGGACGATGAAGGAATCGGAGGTTTCGGAGAAGGCAGGCGACCAAAGCGAGAAGCGCCGCCCTGTTCGCTTGGACCCCTTGGCCTGGATAGGCGTCGTGCTTCTCGTCGGGGGTGGGTTGGCGGCGCTCGTAGTCGGCGGTGGTTACCAACGATACTTACAGTCGTATCTCCTGGGCTTTAGTTATTTTCTGAGCGTGGCGCTCGGGGCGCTCTTCTTCGTATTGGTCACGCACCTTACGCGGGCCGGCTGGAGCGTTACGGTGCGCCGAATGGCGGAGAACCTCGCGGCCTGCCTATGGCTGACGCCGTTGCTGTTCATACCGATCCTCCTCGGCCTAGGTCAACTGTACGTGTGGGCACAACCCGACGCAGTCGTCGAGGACGCGCTCCTGCAACAGAAGGCGGCCTATCTCAACACACCTTTCTTCGTCGTACGCTGGATTTTCTATTTTGGCGTGTGGATATTCTTGGCGCATTATTTCTATCGGGCCTCGGGCCAACAGGATGAGACGGGTGACCCGGAACTGGCGCTCAAGATGGAGCGATTGAGTGGCCCGGGCATGATGGTGTATTCGCTGACGGTCACTTTTGCGTCCTTCGACCTTCTAATGTCACTCGACGCGCATTGGTTTTCGACGATTTTCGGTGTGTATTTTTTCGGAGGCAGCGTGGTTTCGTTTTTCGCGCTTTTGGCGCTGGCCGTCATTGTGATTCAGCGATTCGGCCGCCTGCAGGACTCGGTAACGGTCGAACATCTGCAAGACGTGGGTAAGCTGACTTTTGCCTTCGTTGTGTTCTGGGCCTACATCGGTTTTTCGCAGTACATGCTGATTTGGTACGGGAACCTTCCGGAGGAAACGGGTTGGTACGTGCGCCGTCAGGAAGGCTCTTGGATGTGGATGAGCCTAGCCCTGTTGGTCGGCCACTTCTTCCTCCCTTTCCTTTTCCTTATGTCAAAACACATTAAACGCAGGAAGTCTTTGTTGGCGGCGGGTTGTGCTTGGGTGTTGTTGATGCATGGGCTGGACCTGTACTGGCTCATCATGCCGCAGGAGCAATTCGGCGCTTTGGGGAAGATCCCTTTCCACCTATTTGATGTGGTCTGTCTGACCGGATTTGGCTTGTTGTTTATCGCAGCCACTCGTGTGGCCATGGGCCGCCGGTCGCTGATCCCGGAGAAGGACCCACGGCTCGCAGAGGCATTAGCCTTCGAGAACCAGGCCTAGGAATTTGAAGAACGAAACCAAAACACAGCGAAACATTATGGCAAGGCTCGGCTGACGATGGCACAGATTTTTCCGAAGTGGACGAATCGCATCCCGATTGTTGTCTGGGTCGGAGCCTTTCCGTTCACGGTCTTGGCTGCGGGCGTTGTGGGTTATTACGGGTCGCCGAAATTCACGGACGTGGGGTATCGGCCCGTGCAGCCGATTGCGTACAGCCACAAGTTGCACGTAGGGGACATGGGTATCGACTGCCGGTATTGCCACGCCCAGGTTGAAGTCTCAGCGGTGGCCACGGTGCCGCCGACCAAGGTTTGTATGAACTGCCATGCCACGGTGCTGCGGGATAGCTTGCTTCTCGAACCGTTGCGCGAGAGTGTTGCCAGCGGCAACCCCATCGCGTGGATTCGGGTCCACAAAATCCCCGACTACGCCTATTTCGATCATAGTGTTCACCTTCGCGTTGGTGTGGGGTGTTCGAGTTGCCACGGCCGCGTCCATGAGATGGAGGTCGTTCAGCAGGTTCAGCCGTTGAGTATGGCGTGGTGCATCGAGTGCCACCGCGACCCCGGCCTGCATCTGCGTCCGTTGGATGAAGTAACGAACATGGACTGGACCCCGCCGGTGGAGCAAGCGGCCATTGCGCAGCTGCTGCGGACTGAACGGGGCATCAACCCTTCTGAGGACTGCTCGGCGTGCCATCGATAGACGAAACGAGGAACGGAATGGATCGGGCTGGCGACGACAGGGCTGAACCGCGTCTGGACTTCACCCGGCGCGAGCTGCTCAAGCTGATGGCGGCGTCTTTCGCGCTGGCGGGTGCGACGTCGTGCCGGCGTCCCGTGGAGACGATAGTGCCCTACGTAGACCCTCCCGAACGGGTGGTGCCTGGGGTTCCGCGTTACTATGCGACGACGATGCCGTTGGCGTTGGGCGCCTATGGGCTGGTAGTGGAGAGCCACGAAGGGCGGCCCGTCAAGATAGAGGGGAATCCCCGCCACCCGTCAACGTCGGGGGGGTCGAACTTGCATATGCAATCGGCCATCCTTGGCCTCTACGACCCCGACCGTTCGCAGTCGGTTCGCTACGAAGGCGCGGCCAAGACGTGGGACGATTTTGTCGCGGCGTGGCGCGAACTTGAGGCGGGCCATCTTGAGTCGCAAGGTGCTGGGCTGGCCGTGTTGAGCGAGTCCTTTTCGTCGCCCACGCTGGCCCGTTTGAAGAAGGCGTTTCTGGAACGCTTTCCACGAGCGCGCTGGGCGGCCTACGAGGCGGCGAGTGAGGAAAATGTTTTTGACGGCATCGCGTCGGCTACGGTAACGCAAATCGGTGTTTCCGGGGCGGGTCTTCAGCCTGTGTATCGTTTTGATCGGGCCCGGGTGATTCTTTCGCTGGATGCCGACTTCCTGGGAACGGATACGGGCAACGTCGCGAATGCCCAGGGCTTTGCCCAAGGCCGTCACCTGGACTCGGAGCACCCGTCGATGAATCGTCTCTATGTGGCCGAGAGCGGCTACTCCGTGACGGGCGCAAACGCCGATCATCGCGTTCGCCTTTCGAGCCGGGGCGTTGGAGAATTTGTTGTGGCCCTTGCGGCGGAACTGCGCCAACAAGGCCTCGACCTCGAGAGGGCTGCGCCGAGCGCGGACGGCGGTGTTCCGGGGGACCATGTTCCTGGGGTGGATGCCCATTGGATGGAAGTGTTGGCGAAGGACCTTCTCGCGCACCGGGGCGAAGGCATCATCGTCGCGGGAAGCGTTCAACCGCCGGCTGTTCATGCAGCCGTGTTTGCCCTGAATGCTGCCTTGGGTAATGGGAACGCTACCGTAACGTATCACGGATTCGAAGACGCATCGCGTCCCAGCCGTCAGGAACTGGCTGCGTTGGCTGCGGCGATGGACGGTGGAGAGATTTCCACGCTCGTGATGCTGGGGGGCAATCCGGTCTATACCGCGCCGGTCGATCTCGAATTTGGCGCGAAGCTTGCCAAGCTTAAGGATGTGGCGACGACCATTCACCTCAGTCCTTATGTGGATGAAACATCCGCTCTCGCCGACTGGCATGTGCCGGAAACCCATTTCCTCGAAGCGTGGGGCGATGCCCGTGCGGCGGGCGCGCCGGCCAGCGTCATTCAACCGCTGATTCTTCCGCTGTTCGGTGCACACAGTGCGGTGGAAGTTCTCGGCGCTATGGCGGGGGAAGGGGCCCTTCCCGGGGAGGAGGCCCTGGCCGGGTATGAGCTCGTTCGTGCGACCTGGAAAGAAAGCCTCGGGGAAACTGGCTTCGAGGCGAAATGGAATCGTGCGCTCCATGACGGTCTTTTTGAAGGCAGTGCAAATAGTCCGAGTGAACCGAAGCCCCGTCCGCAAGCGCTATCCGAGGCCCTGGCCGCTCTGTCTGTACCGAGTGATGCAGACGGATTGGAGATCGTTTTTCGTCTTTCGCCGACCGTCTTTGATGGACGTTTTGCCAACAACAGCTGGCTGCAGGAACTTCCCGATGCGATTACGAAGATGACGTGGGACAATGCCGCGGTGCTGAGTCCTGCGACGGCGGAGCGACTCGGCGTGGCGAATGAAGATGTGGTGCGTCTAGCGTACCGGGAGCGTTCCGTGGAAGTTCCGGTTTGGATCCTTCCGGGCCATTCGGACGATTCGGTTTCCGTCACCCTGGGCTATGGCCGCCGTGCGGCGGGGAGGGTGGGCAATGGTGTAGGTGCCGACCTCTATGCCCTGCGGACTTCGAGCGCCCCGGATTTTGACGGGGGATTGAGGCTCGAGAAGACGGGCGGCACCCATCCCATTGCGGGGACACAGGATCACAGTACGATGGTGGGCCGGGATATCGTTCAACAGGCGTCGCTGCACCATTACGAGGAGCACCCGGATTTTGCCCAGCATGAGGGAGGCCACGGTGGGGCGCCCAAGCCCTTGTTCAAGGATCCCGTGGATTGGAGCCAAGGGAATCAGTGGGGCATGACCATCGATTTGTCGCGGTGTACCGGTTGCAGCGTGTGCGTGGTCGCGTGTCAAAGCGAGAACAACATCGCCGTCGTGGGGAAAGAGCAGGTGAAGAACGGACGGGAGATGCATTGGCTGCGTCTGGACCGTTACTTCACGAGTTCCTCGCCCGACGAGAAACTGGAAGGCGGTCCTATCGGCGGCTACCCGCTCCCGGAGAATCCGGCGATGGTGTTCCAGCCCATGCCTTGCCAACATTGCGAGACGGCGCCCTGTGAACAGGTGTGCCCAGTGGCCGCGACGGTCCACGACCACGAAGGCCTCAACGTGATGGTGTATAACCGGTGCATCGGCACGCGCTATTGCCTGAACAACTGTCCGTACAAGGTGCGCCGCTTCAATTATTTCCACCTGACCAAACACTTGCCCGAAGTGGTGAAGCTCGCTCAGAACCCGGACGTAACCGTGCGCTCGCGAGGCGTCATGGAGAAATGCAGTTTTTGCCTTCAGCGCATCAGCGCGGGCAAGAAGCAGGCGAAACGGGAAGGGCGTCCGGTACGGGACGGGGATATGCAGACGGCGTGCCAGCAGGCGTGCCCCGTCGATGCCATCGCTTTCGGGAACATCAACGATCCCGGCAGCGCCGTGGCAAAGAACAAACACGACGGACGGAACTATGTCGTGTTTGGCGAGACCAACAGCCGTCCCCGCGTTTCCTACTTGGCCAAAGTGCGCAACCCGCACCCCGACCTGTCGGGCGAAGCGGCGGGGGAGGCACACGCATGAGCCATCGTAACCGCTTGATTTGGCATGTTGCGTGCTGTCTAGTGTTGGCCTGTTTCGCGGTGGGTTGCGGGCGCGGCCTGACCTCGAAACACCCGCCCATCCATGTGTGGCCGGATATGGATTCGCAAGGGAAATACAAGGCCCAGAGTACCAATGCGTTTTTCTACGACCGGATGACCATGCAGGCTCCCGTGCCTGGTACGGTGGCCCTCGGCGAATTAGAGGAAGACCTCGGGTTGTATGCCGGGAAGGATGATGGGGGGGACTTCGTGGTGGCGAACCCTATCGAGGTTACGGACGCGTTGCTCGCCCGCGGGGCCGGCCGATACGGGATCTATTGTGCGCCGTGCCACCGCCCGTCGGGCGATGGCGAAGGCATCTTGTTCCAGCGGGGCAGTGTGCCCACGACGAGCCTCCACGATTTGCGCATCCGAACGATGCTCGACGGCGAACTGTTTACGGCCATTACGGATGGCGTCGGGCTCATGCCCGGCTATGCCTATCCGCTTTCCGCCGAAGATCGGTGGGCGGTGGTGGCCCATGTTCGCGCGCTTCAAAAGGGAGAGTGACGTGAGATTCGAGACGGCGAAGCGGCACGGGTTTCATCGTTCCCCTCGTGCCCGTGTCGAGATCGGGATGGTCCGCGCAAGGCATCACCAAATCGGAATTCGTTGCGAATGACTAAAGCCAAGATCGTTCTTGCAGGGGTTTGCGCGCTGGTGGCTGCCATGGTGTTTGTGGTGGCGCTTCAGCGCGTGCTCGTGGTGTTCGACAACGAGTACCGCGCGCCCTTGGAAACTGGGCTGGTGGATTCTGACCCTACGCCCGCCATGCAAGGCGCGGCGGACGCGCAGGCGGACCACGAAGAGAAACTGCGGACCTTGCCGCTGGCCGAGGGCGGCGTGCCGTTGGAGGAGGTCGAATACCGGGCCTTCCCCGTCATCGGCAGCCGCGTCGCGGTTTGGTCTATTGCCCAGTTGCATCTTTTGTTCGCGGCCTTTGTGCTGGCAGTACCGATTTTCGCGCTGATCATCGAGTTCATCGGCTTCTTCACCGGCGACAAACGTTACGATGCCCTTGCCTACGAATTCACCAAGCTGCTTTCAGTTTCGTTTTCGTTGACTGCCACCCTTGGGGCAGCGCTGACCTTTATGCTGATTGCGCTGTACCCAAGGTTCACCCATTATTTGATGCACGTGTTTTCGCCCACCTTCCTTCCCTATGTGCTGCTGTTTTTCGCAGAGGCGGGTTTTCTCTACACCTACTACTACGGCTGGGGCAAGTTCTCGCCCAAAGTCCATTTGGCGCTGGGCGTGGGCCTGAATGTGGTGGGGACGGGCATCATGGTTATCGCCAACGCGTGGCTGACCTTCATGACTTCGCCCAACGGCATTTCGGAAACGGGGGCACTGATCAGTACCTGGGAGGCCGTACACAATTTCACCTGGATGCCCATCAACATCCACCGGACCATCGCCAACGTTTCTTTTGGCGGGTCTATCGCGGCCGCCTACGCGGCTTTCAAGTTTCTCCACGCGTCCACCGACGAGGAACGGGCCCACTACGATTGGATGGGCTACATCGGCAACTTCATCGCCATTGTCGCCTTTTTGCCGTTGCCCTTTGCCGGGTATTACCTTGCCGCGGAAATCTATGCCTTCTCGCAGACCATGGGCTTGACCTTGATGGGAGGGGCCTTTTCCTGGTTGTTCATCATCCAGGCCGTTCTGATTGGCTGTCTGTTTGTGGGCGGCAATCTCTATTTGTGGATGGGTATGGGACGCATCGAAGGGGCCCAGCGGTACCGCGGCTACATCAAATACCTGCTCGTCGTCATCGCCATCTGCTTCGCCATATGGGCGACGCCCCGTTCGCCCATCACGACGGCCGCCGAGGTGCGTGAAATGGGCGGCTCGTTTCATCCTATCCTCGGCATCCTCGGCGTCATGTCCGCGAAAAACACGGCGGTCAACCTTCTCATTCTGACCACCTACCTCAGCTTTCTCCTCTATCGCCGGAGCGGCATCACGCCAACCGTTTCCTGGGCCAAGGCCGGCAAAGGGGCCCAATTGCTTATCTTCGCTGGCACGGCCTTCACGGTTATTTCGTTGGGGGTGTACGGCTATTTCGTGCCGACCACCGTGCGCATCGGCCTGTCCATACCCCAGGTACTCTCCGTTGTTTTCGCGCTGATATCGGTGACCATTATCGACATTTTCATGTTCAACCGAGCCAAAACTATGGGCGAAACGCGGTGGGGACAGATGCCGGCTCTTTCGCAATACGTGCTTATCTTCATCGCGGTAACCTTCACCTGGCTGATGGGCCTCATGGGCTACGCGCGGTCGGGACTGCGCCAACACTGGCACGTATACGGCGTCATCCGCGACACGTCCGTCGACGCATTTACCCCCACCCTCGGATTCGCGACAAAGGTCGTCTCGGTGAACGTGATGGTGTTCTTCGTCCTCATCGGATTCGTGTTCTGGCTCGCAAGCCTCTCCGGTAAGAAAGACTGGGAATCTTCAGGAGGGGGCGCATCATGAGGATTCCGCCCTTCGTCAACATCCTGCTCCTCGTCGTCGGTTCTACGCTGTTCTACACCTTCGTCGGGCTGACGGTTCCGCAGAAAGAAGTCCCCGCGCCGGAGGTCATCGAGATCAGCAAGGACATCTCGACGGCAGAAATGGTCGAAATCGGCCTGGAGATTTCCAAGGGCAAGGGGATCTGCCTTACGTGCCACACCATTGGGCGTCTGGGCGCGCTGCGGTTTCCGGACCTCGAAGGGATTGGTTCGAGCGCAGCTTCACGCGTCCCCGGGATGAGCGGCCTGGACTATCTGGTGGAATCACTCTATGAGCCGGACGTCTACGTGGTCGAAGGCTTTAACCCCGGCATGCCCATCATCAACAAGGCCCCCATCAGCTTGACGGATGACGAGATTATGACGGTCATCGCGTATCTGCAAAGCCTCGGCGGGGCGCCCGACGTCACCATGGAGACCAAACACGCATACAACGGTGGCACAAAAGTCGCTGCTACGGAAGCGCCGCCGGCTCCTGGCGAAGACGCCGGAACTGCACAGGCCACGGCGCCGGAAGGCCAGACCCTTTTCCTGAAGTATGGATGCGCCGAGTGTCACCCCATGGACGCACCTGAAGCCGATACCGGCGGATCACCTCTCAGCCTGCACGATGTGGGCGCGCGATTGGACAGTGCCGGCATTCTTTCCGGCATCATCGATCCGGGGATCATACCCCTCCTGCCGGCGCCGGAGGTGCAACAAAAGAAAAATGCCATGGAAGCTGCGGGCGTGTACACGAAGGCCACCCTTCAGGAACTCCAGGCCATCGCCGAGTTCCTCGCTTCGCGAAAGGGGGACAAATGAATCTTTCTGTCCTTCTGCCCATCCTCGTGATTCTGATCGTTTTGCGCGTGTTCAAAGCGGGCTTATTTCTATGGATCGTCGCGTGGACTGCCGCCATGTACCTCTCCCTCGTTTACGGTTTCACCATCCCCATTCCCACCACCGTTGTGGTCATGTACATGGGCATTGCGCTCCTTGCCCTCGCAACCTACGTCGTGTCCAGCCGCGAATGCTGGGCCGATTTTTCCCGCCCCATTCTGCTACTGATCGTCGAGCCCAGGTACCAGCTCTATCTCGTCCTGGTCGCGCTTGCGATTCCGGCGCTGGTGGCGGCGCAGATATACGTGGCCATGACCCAGCCCATTCAAGCCCCCTCGTTCGCGCGAACGGTGCATCCCGCACCGCCTTCCGAACCCATCACCGTGCACGATGAGGAATTCGACCTCAACGCATCGGCGAACCCCTTCCGCGAACTGGAAGAGACGGAGACGGAGCAGTTCGCTGAGCACGTCGAGAACGGACGGCGCGTCTACTACGAAAATTGTTTTCTGTGCCATGGCGATGACCTGTTGGGCGACGGCCTGTTCGCCTACGGACTTAACCCCATCCCCACGAATTTCCGCGACTCGGGCACGATCGCTATGTTCGAGGAAGGCTTCCTGTTCTGGCGCATCGCGAAAGGAGGGCCCGGCATGCCCGACGAAGGCGGGCCCTGGGAATCGGCCATGCCTGCGTGGGAAAAGTTCCTGACCGTCGAGGAAATGTGGGACGTCGTTCTGTTCTTGTACGATCACACCGGCCAGCGGCCGCGCGAACAGGAGGAACACGGCGAATGATCCGAACGCTGCACATCGCCCTTCCAATGGTGTTGTTCGCGAGCCTTTCTCTGCCCGTCTGGGGCGCCGATGTTGAACCGGATTTAGGCACCGAGGAGCAGCGCGAGGCCGGCAAGGCCCTGTACGATCAATACTGTTCCCAGTGCCACGGTGTCGACGGGGACGGAAATGGCTACGCGGCCCCTTACATGCAGCCGCGGCCCCGCGATCTTACGGCGGGCCGCTTCAAGCTTCGCACGACCCCGAGCGGCGCATTGCCAACGGACGACGACCTGATCAAAGTGATTCGCGAGGGCATGCCCTACACGACCATGATAGGCTGGCCCGACTTCGCCGACCATGAAGTCAAGAACATCATCTATTACATCAAAACCTTCAGCCCCAGCTTCGAGGATCCGGACTTCTACGATCCACCCATCACCATTTCCGAACCTCCCGCGTTTTCCGAGGAGTCGGCCACACTCGGCCGTAAGGCCTACGAACGTATGGAGTGCGGATCGTGCCACGGAGACAAGGGGCGGGCCGATGGACCTTCCGCACCCACGTTGAAGGACGATTCGGAGTATCCTATTCGCTCGGCCAATCTAACGAAGCGTTGGACCTATCGCGGCGGCCCCACGCGAAAGGACATTTACCGCACCTTCAGCACAGGCATGAACGGGACGCCCATGCCATCCTACGTCGAGTCCCTGACCGAAGACGAGCGCTGGCAGCTGGTCGACTACGTCTATTCATTAGGTGCGGGCGATGAACCTGCCTATTCCGACCGTCTCATTGCCAAGCACGTCGAGCAAGACATTGCCCTGGGCGAGGGCGAAGCCTTCGAGGCCTTGACAGCCCTGTTTGACCCCGCCGAGGGCGCACATTTTCCCGTGGTCGGTCAGGTAATGGAACCCGGAAGGGAGTTCCAGCCCCCGGCAAACGGCATCGAAGTGAAAGCTATCTACAATCGTGATGACGTAGCGTTCTTGGTCAAATGGCACGACATGCGTCCGGACATCGCCGGGTCCAACGATCCGGCCATGGAAGTTGAGCGCGTCGAAACCCAGCCACCCGGCGAACCCAGCACTGGCAGGGAGACCAGCGCGGATAGCGACGATTTCTTCGGGGAAGTCTCCGGGGCTCAAGACGAGACGAGCGAAGCGGATGACTTCTTCGGCGGTGCAACCGAAGACGAAACCACGGACGACGACTTCTTCGGCGGCGCAACCGAAGACGAAAACTCGGGCGACGATTTCTTTGCCGCCGACGATG
>PVBE010720546.1_pt1 | contig 13473 bp, 12 predicted proteins | sample 1631181 | NCBI WGS metagenome assembly PVBE01 (sample SAMN08397723, study PRJNA350692) | Marine metagenome, whole genome shotgun sequencing project. | isolation source: water | place: Pacific Ocean | collected 2012-04 | reverse complement strand
TGGCGCCGCTCATACTGATTACACCGACTGGTCGGCAGCCCAGCGAATCAAGGATTTACTGCCCGACGAAGCTGATACGCTGTTGGTCAAACGGTTCGCTATCACTAATGTCTGGCGCTCGATGACCGGCATCATCGAGGAATGGCCCATGGCATTGTGCGATGCCCGTAGCGTTGACGACAGTTGTCTACATACGGTCGAGCGTCGCGCCTATAACCGGATCGGCCAGACCCGCCACGCGTCTTTCGATGCTGGAAATGACTGGTATTATTTTCCGCGTATGACCCGCGATGAAGCGATACTGATCAAGAATTACGACAGCGGCGCGGTGGCGGAAGGTGTAGCGCCCTATTCGTTGCACGCAGCGTTCGACGACCCCACCAGCCCGGCCGATGCGGCCCCACGCGAAAGCTTGGAGACCCGCGCCCTGGTGTTCTTCGATTAGCCCGAGCATATCCCCGCCATATTCAGTACCGCGCCGAGCAGCACCTGGCCGCCGGCGGTGATCCATTCCGGTTTGGCGTTCTCGACTTCGTTGTGGCTTATGCCGTCCACACATGGAATAAAGATCATCGAGGTGGGTGCAACAGCGGCGATGTTGTAGGCATCGTGGCCGGCGCCCCAGGACGGTCACCGCAATCTGGTGATGACCATGGCCATGGACCTGTCGGCCAAGCTAGGTAAAGAATTGGCTTATCCGGTCAATCTGGACGAACTCGGCGAACCCGAGGATTAGACTGGAAAATAGCCCCATCAGTCCAATTTGTGGGATTTTCCTAAAATTGGCTCTATTCAGCCGTCGAGTGAGTTTTGCCCGGCGCGCGAGTGCGCCGGGAACGTACTATTTTGAGAATAGATACAATTTTAACAACGGAATGGTTGTCAAGATTTTAATCTAATCAAGAATAGAAGATAATTTTGTAGTTAACGTTCCAAATTTTGTATAAATGTACTTTTAAATCAAAGTGATACTAGCGAATATATGGCAATAAAATGGAGAATAGTTCTTGTAAAATATATTGATGATCGGCAAAACACATGGGCGTGATTACCTGGAGTGCCTAGGCTTCGACTGCTTTGCTGATCTCTACCAATGCGCTAAAAACCTTCACACGGCGGCTTGGCTTCGGTCTTAGATTGGTTATGGCCACCGGCATGGCTTACGCCAGTATATTGCTTGCCGTCTTGATGGCGTTGACGATCCGCCCGCTTAGCTACCGAACCCTGGATAGGCGGTTACGTATTCTCAGCCCACGGTGCTATGCAGCGTGTGAGGCATTCCCTCCCGCTGGATTTTATGCAAGATAATCTTAAGTGTTCACACACGAATTGGCATTCATCGTTACAGCCCTAATGACGTCGGGGGAAAAGTATGGCAGTAGCCGGAAACTTCAGCAGGATCAACGGATTCATCGACCGTATCGGCACGCTCGAGACCCCGTTCTCGATTGAGTTGCCCGATGGCAATAAGCGCGACGTTGGCGACGGAGAGCCGCAATTCGATGTGACCCTGCGCACCGACCGGGCCGTCAAGGCGCTGGGCACGCTCGATGAAGCGAACATTGCCGAAGCCTACCTACAAGGCGATATCGACCTGGAAGGCGACATGATCAGCCCGTTCGCGCTACGCGCCTCGCTCGACGACCGCCATCCGATCTTCACCGCCTGGCGGTTTATCCAACCGTTGATTTTCGGCCAAGTGTTCACCAATAAGGCGGCGATCACGTCGCACTACGATCTCGACCCGAAACTGTTTCTCAACTTCCTCGATCCCGTGCTGCCGGCCTACAGCCAGGGCGTCTACGAGAATGACGACGAAACCCTGGAGGCCGCACTACGGCGGAAGTTCGAGTACGCCACCGAAATGTGCGAACTCGGCCAATCGAAACGGGTGCTGGAGATCGGCCCTGGCTGGGGCGCTTTCGCCAGCCATGCGTTGCCCAAGGGTATCAATTTTATCGGCCTGACAATTTCCCATGTATCGCAAACCTTCATCAACGAAAAGCTCAGAGAATACCGCGATAATTTCGACATCTTGCTGCAGGATTTCCTCGAATACGACCCTGAGGAAAAGTTTGATTCTGTCGTCATCATGGGCGTCATCGAGCATTTGCCCAATTACGAGCGGGTATTGAAAAAGTTCGATTATTTGCTGAAGCCGGGCGGACTGGTGTTCCTTGACGGCAGCGCGGCGCGCAAAAAATACGAGCTATCGACCTTCATGGTGCGCCACATCTATCCTGGCAACCATTCGTTCTTGGTACTCGACGACTTCGTCAACAAGGTTGCCAAGACGCCGTTTGAGATGCTTGAGATCCAGAATGACCGGCACAGTTATTACCTCACCTTCAAGCAGTGGGCGGAGAACTTGGACCGGAATAAAGACGCCATCATCCGCGAGTTCGGCGACTTCGAATTCCGTAAGTTCCGTCTCTATCTATGGGGCGCGACCTACGAATTTCTGTCGCGCAACCTCGATTGCTATCGCATGGTGCTCTACAAGCCCAAAACGGCTTAGCCGGACTAAAGTCAGCCCATAACGCTGCGGCGTGAGATGGTTTTCTCCACCATCCCGCAAACTTGGTCTCTTGCGGGCGCGGATTGTTAAGCTCGTCGAATTCGTCTCAGGAAAAGGTGGTGTAATCGACATCCGGCATAGATTTCTCCAGTCGCAGGCAAGTTTGGGTTAAAGCGCCGCGACATTAGAAACGCGAAGTTAGTTACAAACGCGTGGCAAGTTTATGACGTCTGGATAGACTACTAAAGAAATACTCACAATCGGTGGAAAGTTTTTACGATGCTTGAATTCGAACTCTACAACGCCTCTCAGTCGATCTGCAGCCACAAGGTGCGCTTTGCGCTGCACGTCAAGGGCCAGGAATTCGCCGAGCATAAGCTCGATCTGTTCTCGGGCGATCAGCTGACGCCGGAATATCTGGCGATCAACCCCAACGGGCTGGTGCCGACCTTGATCCATAAGGGCGCCAACATCATCGATTCCCTGGTCATCGTTCAATATCTCGACGAATTGTTCCCCGAGCGGTCGCCACTGGTACCGCAAGACCCGGTGATGCGGGCGCGCATGCGCTCGCTGATGGCTTATATCGACGAGGTGCCAACCTCGGCGGTGCGCGCACCCTCCTACAACATGGCGTTTCTAGTGCGTTTTCAGAGCATGCCGGAGGATGAATTTCAGGCGATGGCCAACGCCAAGCCGCTACGCAGGGAATTTCTGCTCAATTTTGGCCGCGTGGGTTTTCCGGAAAAGGTATATAGCGAAGCCCTCGACCGGCTCGCTCGTTCGTGCGTGCGCATGCAGGCGGAAATTGACGATAGTGGCGGGCCGTGGTTCCTTGGCGACGAATTCACCATCGCCGATATTGCCATGATGCCGGTCATCGTCCGCCTCGACGATTTGGGCCTCGACCATATGTGGGCCGATAAACCAGCGATTCCGCGTTGGCTGGAGGCCATTCAGGCCCATCCGGCCTACGTGCCGACCTTTTATCTCGGCTCGCTACTGACCGAGCAGTACCCCCATCTTAGCGAACCGTCTGCCGTCGGCTCCCGAGCGTAGATTTTCAAAAGGGACTAGGTGCCGCTCTATGCGCTAGACAGTCAAACATGAGATAAATAGCCCCGAGTTAACGAAAAAGAATAAGGGGCGGGGGTGTGCCGGTCACCAATATTCCAATCAGCGGTCGATGCGCGGACGAATTCGCGGGTGTACGCACCGAGTTCGAGCGCAATTTTGCCGAGCGCGGCGAGGTTGGCGCGGCGGTGTGCGTCTATAGGGGCGGCGACAAGGTCGTCGACCTGTGGGGCGGGTATTTGGACCTGGAGCGTACCCGGCCGTGGGACGAGAACACTATTGTCATCATGAACTCGCTGGCCAAGAGCATGAGCGCGGTTTGTACCCACATCCTTATCGATCGCGGTGTGATCGATTTTGATGCGCCGGTGGCCGACTACTGGCTGGAATTCGCTCAAGCGGGTAAGGAAGGCGTGCTGGTGCGCCATGTGTTATCTCACAGCTGCGGCGTGATCTATTGCGATACTGCACCATCGGGCTCGTGGTTCGACTGGCCGGTGCATATCGCCGCCATCGAGGCGCAGGAGCCGGCGTGGCAGCCGGGTAGCGATGGCGCCTATAACTCGATCAATATCGGCTTCATCCTGGGCGAGATCGTGCGCCGAGTGACGGGCGACACCATCGGCGCCTTTCTGCGCCACGAGGTGGGCGAGGCGCTGGGCGCCGATTACAATATCGGCCTCAAGCCCGACGAGATCGAACGGGTGTCGGACATGCACCCCAACCCCGAAAATGCGTTTTTCAAGATCTCCGGCGACGATACGACCCCGTTGGGCCGTGCCTTCCGTTCGGCGCCGGCCATGGGCTACTTCCAGAACTGCCGCGAGATTCGCGAGCTCGAGGTGCCGTCGTTCGGTGGTCACGGCAACGCACGGGCGATGGCGCGCATTTACGCTATGCTGGCCGGCGACGGCGAGATCGACGGTGTGCGGCTGCTGTCGTCGGGTGCGGTGGCTCAGGCCGCTGAGCTGGTGTGGGACCACGATTGCATCATGACCCAGCGCCATTTGCGCATGGGCTATGGCTTCATGCACAACGAGACCAACACGCTGCCAATGGGCGAGAACCCGGCGGCGTTCGGCCATTCGGGCACCGGCGGCGCGGTTGCCTGGTGCGACCGGACGCGCAATATGTCGTTCGCGTATTGCACCAACTTCCAGCGCACCGGGCCGGGCATCGGCCCGCGCGGTGCGGCGTTGTCGGTGGCGGCCGGCGGCGGACCGCAGCCCGACTGGCTGGATTAACGGATTTAGACTGGGAGAGAGTACACATGCGTTGCGAAGTCGTTGCCATTGGTACCGAGCTGCTGCTCGGCCAGATCGTCGATACCAATTCGTCGTGGATCGGCGAGCAGTTGGCCCTGGTGGGGATCGACTCCTTGTTCCAGGTCAAGGTCGGTGACAATGCGGAGCGCATGGAAGAGACCATCTGCCACGCGCTCGAGCGTAGCGATGCAGTGATCTGCTGCGGCGGGCTGGGCCCAACCCAAGACGACATCACCCGCGAGGTGATCGCCAAAATCATGGGCGTCGGCATGCAGTGCGACGATGAAATTGCGATTAGAATTCGCGACATGTTCGAGGCCCGCGGCCGCGTCATGCCCGACAATAATTTGCGCCAGGCCGATATTCCCACCGGCGCCACGCCCATCGCGCAAATGCCCGGTACCGCGCCCGGCCTGATCTGTCCGGTGGGCGACAAGGTGATCTACGCTGTACCCGGCGTGCCGTTCGAGATGCGCGAAATGATGGAAGGCACTGTTCTGGCCGACCTGCAGCGCCGCTCGGGCCAGACCGCGGTGATCCGTAGCCGCGTCGTGCGCACCTGGGGGCAAGGGGAGTCGGCGCTGGCCGAGATGCTCGCTGGTCGCCACGAGGAGCTGGAGGAACAAGGCACCGCTACACTGGCGTTCCAGGCCAGCGGTATCGAAGGCATCAAGGTGCGCATCACCGCCAAGGCGGAAAACGAGGCGGCGGCGGAGGAGATTATCGCCGCAGAGGAGGCGCTGATCCGCGATCTGCTTGGCGATGTCGTCTTCGGCGTCGACGACGAGACCATGGAAAGCGTCGTCCTCGACGATCTGCGCGCGCGCGGCATGACCCTGGCGGCGGCCGAGTACTTGACCGGCGGTATTCTGGCGACTCGCATGACCGTCCTCGACCCCGATTTGCAGGCGTTCCGCGGCTCCCTGGTCGCCGTTCCAGATTTGGATCATGAAGGGGCCGAAGCAACTTCGATGGACCACAAGCGCGCCGCTACCACCGCCCAGCAGGCTCGTGCCCATTTCGGTGCCGATGTGGGTATCGCCGCGCTGGAGCCGGGCGATATGGAGGACTACCCAAACGGCACGGTGTTCGTCGGCATCGCCATGCAGGGCACGCGCAAGTCGCGCGCGGTGACCCTGCCCGGTGCGCGCTCGCGCATGCGCAGCTATGCGGTGATCAGCTTGCTCGACTATCTGCGCAAGACGCTGGCGGCGGACGGGTAACAGATCTCATGCTTCCAGACGGCGATAACGTGCCTCCTCAGTATGAGGTCTGTTTTAATTCACTTACCTCCTCATCCTGAGGAGAGACCGCAGGTCTTGTTTCGAAGGGTGAGTACTTGATCAATTTCGCTACAGCCCCACTATTCCGGATGCCCGGCTGCGGTGCTATATCAGCGGCCTGTTTAAACGCAATTGCTAATCTTTAAGGGAAGGAACACCGGTGGTCGCGAACAAACCCAAGATGACCCGCCCGACGGTATACCAGTTCAAGCTCGGTGATTATACCATTACCAACGTGCTCGAGGGCTATATCCACCGAGAGGATATGCACCCCTTCACGGCGAAGAATGTCGAGGCGTCCGATGTCGAGGCCGTGGCCGCCGAATACCGTCTGCCGTTCCCGCTGATGGAGCACAACTTCGTTCCGTCGATGGTCGATACTGGCGACAAGCTAATTGCCTTCGATCCCGGCTTCGGCGAGAAGAAGAGCGCGCCCACGTCGGGCTGGTTCAACGAACTTTTGCCCGAGGCCGGCTATTCGCTCGAGGATGTCGACATTGTCGTCGTCACCCACTGCCACCCCGACCATATAGGCAACCTGATGACCGGTGGTAAGCCGACCTTCCCCAACGCCGAGATCGTGTTCGGCCGCGTCGAATTCGACTACTGGGTGAAGGGCGAGAACATTCCAGATTTCCGTCCGCCGACGCTAGAGATGTTCCGCGAGGTAGCCGAGCCCATGGGAGAGCAGGCGCGCTTCATCGAGGCCGGCGACGACGTCGTCACCGGGGTCACCGCCGTCGATGCCTTCGGTCACTCGGCCGGGCATATGACCTTTCATATCGAAAGTAACGGCCAGGAACTAATGATCATGTCGGACGCCGTGGCCCACTACGCGGTGTCGCTGTCGCACACCGACTGGCATTTCTTCATGGACGATAATCCGGAGGCGGCGGCGGTGTCGCGGCGGCGACTGCTCAACCAGATTGCCGACGATAGAATGACGGCGATTGGCTTCCACATGCCGTTCCCCTCGGTCGGCTATATCGAGTGCTACGGCGACGGTTTCGTGTGGCTGCCGGCCAGTTACCAGATGAACCTGGCGTCTTAGGCGTAAAATACGCTAGCTCGCGAACGGATCCGGGGTCGGCGCGGCGGCGTTATTGAGCGCCGTCGCTAAATTCTCGAAATAGCCCTTTAGCTCGTCGCCGAGCAGCACCATGCCGATGATGGCGAGGATCGAGATGAAGGCGATCAGGAACGTGTGTTCGGCCGTCGCCGCGTTGGAGTTAACGACTACGAGACGCATGAATAGCGCTTGCATATAGGCGAACACGCTCGTTCCGCTCTCGCGTGTCAAACGCTCCAGCCAAAAGTCGCCATTTTTTTGTGCATACCCGCCTGCATACGATGAATACTCCAGGGAAACAAAAAAGAACGCAACGGGTGTTGGGGAAAACCGGTATTTATTCCAGAGAATTCTCGAAGGAGACGGAATTTTATCCCCTTGGGGCACGTATGATCGCCTTAGGCCCACACCGAATAATGTGTGGTTAACATTGCCTGAATAGGTCAACCCACGCCGAGAAATCAGAATAGAGGAGAAAGCGATGCTAATTCATAATCTGTACGAGGACGAAAACGGCGTATCCCACTTTCGCGATATCGAAGTGGAGTGGGTCAGAGAAGGGCACGGCGGCAAGTTTTCAGAACTGTTTGCGGTGAGTGGGCTCGAGTTTCGCGAGACCCCGGGAGATTATGATCTCGACTGGCACCCGGCACCGCGACGGCAATACATCATCAACCTGGACGCCGGCGTGCAGCTCACCGCCAGCGACGGCGAAAGCCGCATCATCGGCGCCGGCGAAGTCATCCTGGTCGAAGACATATCGGGCTGCGGCCATCTGTCGAAATCGGTCGACGGCCAAATGCGGCACTCGATATTCGTCCCCATCGAACCGGTCTGATACGGCCGATTATACAATTTGTCATCCTGGGCTTATCGAAGGATGAGAGACAATCCTCTTTCCTAACCCGCCCCTCCGCCCCCCCCAGGGGGTGGGGGTGGTTGGTTGTTGCGATAACCTTATCCTGTAACAAGCTCATAACTCATAATGAGCGGCCCCGGGATATTTATGGTCGCGAAGAAGTTCAGGCGCGGGGGCGCTGGTAGCCCGGGGTCGACGCCGACAGCGCCGCCTCTTCTTCCGTCATGTCCTCTTCGATGTCGGCGAATAGCGGTGTCGACAGATAGCGCTCGCCAGTGTCGGGCAGCATTGCCAAAACAGTCGAGCGGGCGGGTATGTCCTCGCACAGCTTGAGCGCGCCAGCCATTGTGCCACCAGCCGAGATGCCGACGAAGATGCCTTCCTGCCGCGCCAGCTCGCGTGCGCAACGCAGGGCGTCGGCGTTAGGAATCTGGATCAGCCGCTCGATGACATCGGTACCGACAGCGTCGGCGGTTAGCTTGGGAATAAAATCCGGCGTCCAGCCCTGCATCGGGTGCGGCTTGAACGACGGATGGCTTGCCGCCGGCGAGCCGTCCGGATTGCGTTCCTTGACCTGGCCGTCATGGAGCAGCGGCGCTTCCTCAGGCTCGCACAGGACGATCTTGGTGTCCGGTCGCGCCTCGGCGAGTACCCGCGCCACGCCTTTCAGTGTACCGCCGGTGCCGTAACCGGTGACCCAGTAATCGAGTGCCTCACCGTCGAAATCCGCTAAAATTTCCTGCGCTGTGGTACGCGAGTGGTAGTCGGGGTTAGCCTCGTTCTCGAACTGGCGGGTGAGAAACCAGCCATTGGCCTCGGCCAACTCGACCGCCTTATTAACCATGCCAGTGCCCTTTTCAGCGGCCGGGGTAAGTACCACTTTGGCACCAAGGAAACGCATGAGCTTGCGGCGCTCGACGCTAAAGCTTTCGGCCATGGTCATTACCAGGGGATAGCCTTTGGCCGCGCACACCATAGCCAGGCCGATGCCGGTGTTGCCGCTGGTTGCCTCGATGACGGTCTGGCCGGGCTTGAGCTCGCCGGCTTCCTCAGCGGCCACGACGATACCGAGTGCCAGGCGATCCTTGACGGAACCCAACGGGTTGAATGCCTCGCTCTTAACGTAAAGGTTGACGTCCTTGGGTGCCATGCGGTTGATCTTGATCACTGGCGTATTACCGACGGTGCTGAGAATACTGTCGTGTCTAGTTCCCATTTCTACCCCCTGGGTTTTGGCTTGTTGCCTGCGATAATACGTAAGTTTTACAGGTGTTGGTTGTCGAGCGCTATGCCTGACCGATAGGTAGCCATCTAAACCTTCGCACCTGGTGCCGCCATGGCGCGCAGCAAAACCTGCCGGTAGGCACCGGCGCTGGCGAAGCCGCCATCAACGTCCATATCCATGCCGGTAACGAAGCTCGCCTCGTCGCTGGCGAGAAACAGCACTGCGGCGGCGATCTCTTCCGGCTGGGCGATGCGGCCCAGGGGCGTCATCCACTCCATGGCCTCCTTGAAATCGTCGGAGCCGGCGACGATCGCCGTATCGACGATGCCGGGGTGGACGGCGTTAACGCGGATGTTCCACGGCGCGAACTCCATCGCCGCGCTCTTGGTAAGACCGCGGATGCCCCACTTGGTGGCGGTATAGGCAGTAGCGAAGTGACCGGTAACGCCGGCGATCGAGCCGATATTGACGATGGCACCGCCGCCGCTGTCGCGCAGCGCTGGCGTGGCCGCCTGGGTGCCGAGGAACGGACCCGTCAGGTTGACGTCGAGTACCCGCTGCCATTCCTCGCGGCTGATGTTGAGCATCGAGGGCTTACGCAGGCCGATGCCAGCATTGTTGACTAGCACCTGCAACCCGCCGAAATCCGCTACCACCTGGCCGACAGCGGCCTGCCAATCGGCCTCATTGGTGACGTCGAGATGGCGGAATTGCGCCGAGCCACCGTCGTCGCGGATCGAATGGGCAACTGCTTCACCCTCGTCGTCGAGCACATCGCAGAGCAGCACCTTGGCGCCCTCGGTGGCGAACAGGCGCGCCTCGGCTGCACCCTGGCCTCCGCTGGCGCCGGTAATTAGCGCGGCCTTTCCCTCTAGTCTGCCGGTCATGATGGTTCTCTCCCTGGATTGGCTTCCTTAATCGATCGCTAGGACCTGAAACGCATCGCCCCTGCGACCAACTTGGCACACGGAATAGGGCGGCGGAAAATGCGCCGGTAGCAGGCGGTGGCCATATTCCGCTGCTTCTTCGAGCACCGCACGCCGGGTCGTTCGCGCCGCGTTCTGGTCTTCGCAGGCGTAAGTGTTTACCTCCGGATAGGCCATTTCGATGGGTGAGTGCATGATGTCGCCGCAGAAGATACCGGTCTCACCGCCGCTGGCTGCGCGCAGGCTGCAATGGCCCAGTGTGTGTCCGTAGGACGCCTCGATGCACAGGTCGGTGTCGATCTCGTGACCGTCATCGACTAGCACTGCTTGGCCGGACGCGACGATAGGGGCAATGCTGTCGTCGAAGCAATCGCCCTGCAGGATAAACGGCGGCAGGGTCCGGGTGTCTGGGTTCCAATTATCGAATTCGCGGCGTGCCATGAGATATTGGGCGTTGGCAAAGGTTGGCACCCACTGGCCATCGCGAAGTTCGGTGAACCAGCCGATATGGTCGACGTGTAGATGTGAGCAGAAGACGAAGTCGATTTCCTCGGGTGCCACGCCCGCCGCCCGCAGCCGCTTGAGCCATGGTGTGTCGAGTTGGTCGACGCGGGGGTAGGACGGACGGTTCTTGTGGTTGCCGCCGCAAGCCTCGACTAGCACTGTGTAGCGCTGGGTGCGTACCACCCAGCCGTGGAGGCTGAGGATCAGTGCCGCCGCCGCGGTGTCGTAGAAAACTGGCGCGAACCAGTCGATGTTGCGCTCGACTGCGTCGGCGGGTAGCGACGGTAGCAGCATCCAGGGATCGACGGCGGGGCCGCACAGCTCATCAATGCGGTCGAGACGCAGTGATCCGATCGAGAAGGTGTCCATGCGCTGTCCTCCTGCTGCGAATATTGCCACTATAGGAGCCAGACGGCCAGAAGGGAGACGTCGTTTATACGTTATTTCCTTGTCGTAGGGTTGGGCCGGTCCAACGAACTTTTGAAGCGGCACGGAAATGTCCCGCGACCTGAAGCTCGAATCCCTGGCGTCGGCGTTGGGTACCGAAGTCCGAGATATAGATCTGTCGGTGGCTCAATGCCTACGTGGTTGACGAGGAGGCGGCGGACAGCGAAGCGTTGCTTGACCGCCTATGGGCCCTATTGTGATCAGGAGAAGTTCACCCGTCGCCACCTCTGGTAGCCGGGCGATCTACTGATGTGGGATAATCGCTGCACCGTGTATCGCCGCGATTCGTTCGATAGTGCCGCGAGCCGGGTTATGCATTGCACACAGATCAAGGGCGATGTATCCGTTATCATGGCTCCTGTCTGAATCCTATACAGAATAGTGAATCCCGCCGCACCGTTCGACGGGTGAGTAGCGATCGGTATTTCCACCGCGGTTTCCGCACCGTGGCCCCGCACGCCGGCGATGCTGGGTCGACTATTAGGTGGAGTCATGCACGCATACCTCCCTGATGGAGTTTGTCCTGGGAGGCGAAGGTGTGAGATAACCGGTCGCGTCATCGGGGGCGTATGGGCCAGTGATCCCGCAACTTCGACATACAAAATATGCGCCTAATTGGGGCGTTTTTTTAAGCCAATTAATTCTGTGTTTTTCTAGCGGCTGGACTAGCCGGGAAGGTTATGACGCCAGGCAAAGGCCGTGTTCGGGCTGGAAGCTCAGGAAAACTTTTTGACCCGGTGCCAGCTGCTCGAAATGGTCGATCTGAATATTTACTTCGTGGCCACCCACATCAACGCGGCATTCGAGAAAATTGCCCAGATAGACGGTATCGATGACCGCGCCTTCCATCACGTTGCCGTTGCCCGTGCCGTTGGGCGTGGTGGTGTGCAGGGTTATATCCTCGGGCCGCAGGCTGAGATAGATGTCCTGGCCAGCACTAGCTCCCTCCGCGCCGACAGCCTGGAGGCGCATTGGTACATGCCCATTAGCCGATGGGACCTCCAGGTCGCAGACGTTGCCGCTGCGCCCCAACAGCTTACATTCGAGTAAGCTGGTGACGCCGATGAAGTTGGCAACGAAAGCGTTGGCCGGATTGGCATAGATGTCTTGCGGGTCGCCGATCTGCTGGATCACTGCCTTGTCCATTACCACCACGCGGTCGCTCATGACCAGCGCTTCCGATTGGTCATGGGTGACGTAAATCGAGGTGATGCCAACCTCTTTTTGCAAGCGCACAATTTCGTCGCGCATTTGCTCGCGCAGTTTGGCGTCGAGGTTCGATAGCGGCTCGTCGAACAGGATGACCATGGGTTCGTAGACGATGGCACGCGCCAACGCGACGCGTTGGCGCTGACCGCCCGACAGCTTGGTGGCGTAACGCTTAGCCTGCTCATCGAGGCCAACTAATTCCAGCGCCCGCATGGTTTTGCGCTCTATTTCTACCTTGCTGGCGCGGCGTACCCTAAGGCCGTAGGCAACATTGTCGAATACGGTCATGTGCGGCCACACGGCGTAGCTTTGGAACACCATTCCGATATTACGTTCCTCGGGGTTGAGGTAGATCTCATGATCGTAGGAGGCGACCATCTGATCACCAATACGGATATCGCCGCCGTCGGGCCGCTCGAGCCCGGCCACGCAGCGCAGGGTTGTTGTTTTGCCGCAACCCGACGGGCCGAGCAGGGTGACGAACTCGCCATGCGCGATCGACAAATTGAAGTCTGCGACCGCCGTTTCGGGCCCGAAATGTTTGTACAGATGGTCGATACGGACCATCGCGTCAGAATTGTTGCTCACGGCTGCACCGCCAATGTGTGTTCTGAATCGAAATGCAGGTAAATTTTATCGCCGGCCTTTAGACGGTCGCGCGGGTGGGCAATAACCTTCCATTCGAAATCTCCCCAGCGCACCCGGCAGTCGACGTAATTGCCTAAGAAGATGGCGTGCTCGACTTCGCCTTCGAGGCAGTCACTGCCGGAACTTTCACGTACCGCATGCACGTTCTCCGGCCGTACCGACAGGGTAGTCTCGTCGCCGTCGCCAACACCTTCGCCGAGCTGACAAGGTAATTGCATGGTCTTGCCACCTTGCTCGATTGTCACCTCGCCGCGGCCCGGCTCTGTCACCTTGGCGACGCGGCCGTCGAGCAAATTGGCGACACCGATGAAGTTACTTACATATTTGTTGACCGGCCGGCTATAGATTTCGAGCGGTCCGCCACGCTGCTCGATATTTCCCTTCGACATAACGATGATCTCGTCGCTCATCACCAGCGCTTCCGCCTGGTCATGGGTGACGTAGAT